>Ga0302127_10002261_pt1 | contig 11629 bp, 11 predicted proteins | sample CB4_SCM_MG_FD_204452 | JGI IMG/M metagenome (GOLD analysis project Ga0302127, IMG submission 204452) | Marine microbial communities from Western Arctic Ocean, Canada - CB4_SCM | ecosystem: Environmental > Aquatic > Marine > Oceanic | place: Canada: Western Arctic Ocean | collected 2017-09-24
AAGCACCAACAGATACTACATTCAATCCATTTGCGGGCTCTAAAACTTCGGCCCCTGTATTTCCTGGTGCAACAAAAGAAACCGACCATGGTACTGAGAAGAGCCAAGTATCAAATTTACTTGTTCTCAGTGTATATTCTGTACTATCATCCCCCCATGAATCAGACCGGATTACTCCACCATGTGAACTAGCTTCCCAAAATAATTCACCAATTTCTGGTATTTGCCAACCATCATCATCTACAACATCTTCAATCACAAGACGAGCACCATGAGAAATTGAGGTCCCCTCACTAGGTGTAGCATTTACCCAATCTCCTTTGAGTTCTGCTGAAATTTCCCAAATAGAGCGGCATGCTAAACTGCCTGCTACATGTGTTCCATGACGATAATTTTGATTATTTGGCGAATCCCAATCATCTATTGTTTCATTGAAGAAGACAATTTTCCGATGATTCAGTCCCGGCGTCCCCGTTGCGTTGTTCCATTCACTTCCCGATGCTCCGGCTTCAGTTGCTTCGCGGAAGCAAGCATGGTCGCGATCAATACCAGAATCTGCATTAGAAATTATTACTCCAGACCCATCTAACCCAAACAACCATGCTGGCTGGCCTGAAATATTTCCATGTTGCATAATTGCCGCAGCAATATCATTTCTTCCAACGGTTTCAAGCACCGGTTCTACCCAATGTATACCGTGCATGATCTCAACAAATTGCCACCAATCAGAAAATGTATTGCTCGGGGTGATTTGGATAATTTCTGATAATGGGGAGCCTTCCATCGGTGAGAAAAGGGTTTTTGGGTCCAAGCCAATCATGTTTAAAGTGGTTTTAATCTCATTCTTTTCTTTTACATCTAACCGTGGTTCAAACACAACAATATATGTTTCATATTCATCTATTAATCCTCTAAATTCAGTAATTCTATCTGGAATGTCCCTTTCATCAATAGGTGCCCACACTAACATTTCATATGCATTTAATTGACGCAAAGGAGTAATTCCTCGGTCCACTAATGAGTTCCACCCATTGACATCCCACGGGTCGTCAGATTCGAATACAATTTCACCGAATATTTGCTGTTCATCATGAGGTAATAGCGGTAGTGGGATAATTAGAAAGAGTGCAAGGAAAACTACTCTAGGCTCTCGCGTCATGATTTTGTCACCTCCCGTCGCGTTTAAGACGACAACCCAAGTCGGCGGCTCAATGAAGGCTTACCGAGTAGTGGGAAAGTTCCCCAATGGAAAGATAACTCAGTCATTTACACAAGATATTGTTGCTAAAGATGAAGATGAAGCACGCCACCGTGTAGAATCATCATTTGGAAGCCGGCATAGGGTGACCCGCCGAGCAATGAAAATTGCAAGCATTGAGCAGATTGACCCATCAATATCAACCGCCGCTAGCGTAATTTCGGCGCTTAGAGAAGGTAAAATCCAGGCGGCTGCCGCAAAACCAGCCGATGCGTCCGAAGAATAATAATCAATAAATTATACAAAATAGTCTTGACAAACCACCCCATCCCAAGAATTAAATTGGACTAGGGTGATTTTCTGATTCATGTTTTATCAATACCATCGTGGTATTCTCACTCCAATGCTCCTCTTTTAGGTAGTTTTTTTCGCGAACAAGCGGAAGCGCTGACAGAAAGGGGTATTAAAGTAGGAATAATTGCTGCAAGATTCTTTGATTTACCCTCAAATGATTGGTTACGTGGTGAAAGTCAGAAAATCACCCATTCAGTTGAAGGGCCGTTGAATATAGTTAGGGCAGCCCAACGATTGTGGCAACCCGGACCGCTTCAAAGAATTCCACTAATTTATCAGGCTAATATTAGGCAAAGGGAGAAACTCGGTTTGAAAATGTATGATTCCTATGTCAGTCAATGTGGTAAACCCAATATCATTCATGGCCACAGCGCCCTTTGGGGTGGTGTGTTGGCTGCCGCAATAGCAAAAAAACACAATATTCCCTTCATAATGACAGAGCATTCAAGTGTGATACCAAGGGGAATTGCGGGCCCGCGCGAGAGGAAAACCGCAGAACAAACGTATCACATTGCATCAAAAAACTGTTCAATCAGTCCTTCTTTAATTGTTGATTTAACCTCGCTCTTGGATTTAGATAATATTGATTTTAAAATAACACCTCATATGGTTGATGAGAAGTTTGTTTACACAACCCCTCCCTCTTCTGATGAGACCTTTAACTGGCTTAGTGTTAGTAATTTAGTCGATGATAAAGGCCATGATACATTATTACGAGCATTTTCAAAATTAAATGATAAAAAATCAATGCTAACTATTGTTGGAGACGGCCCCCTAATGGGTAGTTTACAGTCATTATCTAAGTCGTTAGGTATCGATGACCAGGTTGTATTCACAGGGTTAATATCTAGAGATGAAATTCCAAACGCTTTTACAAATTCCCACGCATTTATTCATCCAAGCCGATATGAAACTCAAGGTATTGTAATAATAGAGGCATTAGCTACTGGCCGGCCAGTAATTTCAACAAAGTGTGGAGGCCCAAACCATGTCATCAAAGAAGGTGATGGATACCTAATTCCAATTGATGATGAACAAGCAATCGTAGACTCTATGAAAAATATGATGAATAAAAAATGGGACGGCAAATCAATATCTGAAAGATGTATTCAAAGATTCGGTAAAAGTGTCATAATTGATCAATTAGAAGAGTTATATAATTCAATAGAGCAATAATATCTTGTCAAAATGTGGTGCTAAATCACGTATTTCCCTCGTTAAAAACGACTCACCAGGGTGATATGGCCAACGGTCGGTGAGATATTGAAGTACAGCCAGTTAATCACCTCCACCAACCTTTGTTTAGCCACTGCTCAACCTCTTCGATGTGTTCAGGGGTTTTGAGACCAACCACTTCTTCGGGGTCAGCAATTGCAATTCCCTCGACTCCAAGACCCGCTTCAAGACAACCCTTTGTCATCTCATTTGGGAATCCTAACTCTCCAGAGTTTGTGTTATATCGCTTATTTTCTTCATCGTAAAGATTTGAATGTAGTTTGCCCAACACTATTTCTAACGCGTGTTTACTACTCCAATAACCACCAACATTTGTTTCACCAAAGGTTGGCATTTCAGCGTTATCAAGATGGGTTTCTATTGAGCCAACAACTTTACCCATTTCATCTCTAATTAATGGCGCATAGGGGTCTTTCCGAAGGGTGGTGGGTAGGGTGAATCCCGCCCCTATAGCCAAATGATGCGCCAAAGCAGTTTCAATTGTTGTAGTTCTAATCAAAGGTTGAGTGCCAAATGAGACATACACTTGTTCAATTGGGGATAACAATTCATCAATAATACAGTGCACAGCATTTCCCGTTCCCAACGCTTCGTGTTGGGTAACAATTTTCACACCTAAGCCAGATAAAGCATCTTCATAATCAGATTCTCTTTTAGGCGGAACAACAACTAATATTTGCGAAAATTTTAGTTGTGAATTAAGCAGTTGTTGAATGACAAGTTTAGTTGAAGGGACCCCGTTCAAATTTAGTAGAGGTTTATGTGTAGTAATTCCTTGTTCTAACATTCGACTACCTTTACCACCACACAACAATACCGCCGCTAGTGGCGGCGTTGAATCGTCTAGTGCAGGCATCATCTCTTCAATATCAATTATTGATGCGGCTGGTCCAGCAGAGCATTCTTGGATTATCCCCTTTCCTAATGAAGAGAGGTCAGCGTCATTATCAGTTAGCAATAGTAGATTACCACCAAATCCAGCCCCCATTACTTTGATTCCATGAACGCCTGGAATCTTTCGTGCCTTGTTTGCAAATTGATCCATTTTGCGGGTTCTTATGTCATATAAATCACCAGCATCAATCCATGCTTCGTTCATAATATTACCAATTTGTTCAGCAGTGCAATTACTGCCTGTTAGTAAGGATTGCATACGCTTACTCCTATCTAATTCACGCATTGCGAATCTAAATCTATTCGCCACTTTGATTTCAAAATCATTATCAAAAAGGGTTGGATACATTTTTTCAAACACTACACAATCATTTGGCCAACGGTTGGTTATTTCTTCACGAGACATTTTTTCGGGTAATTCTTCAGCCACTTCTTCCCAATTATCTTGCCAATCTTTCGGTACTAATCTTGGGATAACTTCGCGGGCTACGAAAGCGAGTTCATTGAAAGCCCGTTTTATCTCACCCCCCTTCTTTGATGGATGTGTAAACAGCGTTGCAAATTTCATACCACCCATCTCCTTTGGTAATTCAATTGCTTTTTGGGTAAATGGATTGAAAGTCAATTTCAATACAGAATCACTACTACTGTACATCATCGTAGCATGGTCCATCATACCCCCTCTAGTGCCACAAAACCATTCAGCTTCAGCTGTAGTGAAAGCCATGACTTCAGCATCTGTTGCAAGTTGATTTGATAATCGAATTGCAAACATCCCACAAATTGCTAATGCGGAGGAGGAAGAAGCCCCAGAATCTGGTGGGATAGTAGATGTGATTGACATATTGAATCCTAATTTCACTTCTTCGAACATCTGTGTATGTCTAACAGAACCCATCACATAATTTGACCAATGTGGTGTTGGTGCCCCTAACATCTCAAGCCATACTAACCACTCATCACCAATTGGGATATTCTCCCCTAAATTCTCATCCCACGGGTCAAATTCCTCATCCATTGAATTACAAGAAATAACCCCATCATCACGAGGTCCAATAACTGCGGTCATAATTTGTGAATCGCTTGCCATAACAACAAGTTCTGAGGTAAACCCAGGCCAATAATCAGTGTGATCTGCGGCCAAACAGATTCTAGCGGGAACTTGAATTACCCAGATTGGGCCCACACCATGCAGTTCTTCGTATCGTTGAACTGCGTTCACAATACCCTCATTTTTTCCTTCGAATAGATGGATAATTGTCGTGGAGTTTCTTGCTCCAATCATTGCATCGCACCCCTCGTAGCTTTGAGAGATTCTTCAATCATATTTTCAACAGACCATGTGGGGGTCCAATCAACATGGGATATAATTTCAGAATTATCAACACGGCCTGATAATTCAAAAACAGCCTGTCTAATAGTTTCTGTTTTACAATCAGTTCCAGTTGTGAATAATTCAGCAAGTTCGGTGACGGTGAGGGATGAGCCCCCTCCAACCGGAAGAAACACATCAGTGTCAGGCGCACCCATTGATGCAAGTTTGACTAACAAGGAAACCAAATTTTGAACATGAATCAAATCTTTGGATGCCAAACCATCACCCATTATACTCAACATACCATTTTCATGAACTTGTTTGGCAAAAATACCAACAATCCCACGCGGCAAACCATCTTGTCCAACTCCTTGAACACTTGAACAACGCAACGCCGTAACGGTATGTTTTGATGATTTGAAAATCTCTTCCATCTCAACTTTCCCCCACCCATAATCATCAATTGGTTTCAAAGGGGAATTACTAGTAAAAAATGGCAATCCATTTGGATAAACTCTAATTGAAGAAAGAGCAATGATGTGAATGTCTTGCATCGGTTCAATAATTTCAATCAAACGATTAGCAAGATTTCTAGCATTTTCTCTCATACCACCACTATTTCCATCAAAACTTGATGGCGTTGGGTTGGCTAAATGAACAACCGTCTTGCAGTTATGTTTGATTATTAAATCTCTTACTTCTCTATTTGTTGTATTTCTTAAGTCTATTTGAAATCCAGTTTTACCAAGTGCATCCATCAGATGAGAACCAATGAATCCGGTCGCCCCGGTAACGCCAATCATAATCTCACATCAATCAAGGCCAAGAGCAACAACACACTCTTCAATATGCTGTGCTAACTCATCATTAGAAAATACCGAACCGCTACTTGAATTATAATCCTCAAGTTCAATTTTTGACAACCCGGTGCCCGGTTCCCAGTCACCAACAGGGGGTGCAACAATATAGTGTGAATCCGACTCCCATAATCGGCCAATTTCATCACTAGTCACTAGATCTTCATGCAACTTTTCAGCACGAATAAGTCCACGAACATCAACATCAAAACCAGATGCTGCAAATGGCATTCCCCTCATTACTTCTACAAGTTGTTTGAGACTAAATGACTTCATTTTCAGCACGAAAATTTCTCCTCCAATACAAATGTCAACGGCATCAATCACCAAAGTAGCCGCGTCTGGTATTGGCATAGCAAAACGGGTTATATTTTCATCCGAAATCCAAATTTCTCCTCTTTCACGAATTCCCTTTATCATTGCAGGGATAACTGAACCCCTACTTCCAAGAACATTACCGAAGCGCACACACGCACAGTTAGTGGTGCCAGTTAGATTACCATCGATAGTCAGTTTCTCTGCAACATATTTGGTTGCCCCCATTGTTGATGTGGGTGCGACGGCTTTGTCAGTTGAAATAGTCATCATCACCTTAGCCCCATTTTCCTTGGCCATGTCAACAACATTTTGAGTACCTAAAATATTAGTTTTCACCGCTTCGGTTGGGTTTTGTTCACAAATAAGCACGTGCTTTAGCGCAGCAGCATGAATAACAATGTCAATCCCACCTACAAAAGCGCGAGCCAAAGCCTCCCTATCTCGCACATCCCCAATGATGAAAGCGATGTTATCGTGCTTTGCCAGTTCTTGCTGGAAATAGAAGTGTTTAGAGTCATCACGAGAGAAAATTACTACATGAGAAGGGTTGCGTTGTAATAATTGTCGAACGATTTCGGAGCCTATTGAACCCGTCCCACCAGTTACTAAGACCCGGCTCCCCTCTATGCGCATCTAACCACTCTCTAAACCATTGAGTTTGGGTATTAGTTATGGAGATAACCCACCGATAAACCCTTGGCGACGCCTTCATGACCCTTGGGCGTGCCGAAGCGAACGAGGGAGAGCCATGAGTGACCCAGCGGAATTACAACGATTAGCCCGTCTAGTGGATATGTATAGGCAACAATTAACCGCGCTTGGTGAGCAAATAGAACGCCTCGGCCAAGCATCGGTTGAACACCAAGAGGTGATACAAGCCCTTGGTTCTCTTGACGATGAATCATTACCAAGAATCATGATCCCACTGGGTTCGGGAACACAATTACTGGTTGACCAACCAAATAACCCAGGCGTAGTTGTTGATATCGGCAGTGGGATTCAAGCCGAAAAAAAAGTACCAGAAGCAATTGAAATTTTAAAGAACAGAATTTCTGACATTGAAGAACTAATTTCTACATTACAATCAGAATTCAACGATACAGAATTGAAAGTGAAAGATTTAGCATCTAAATTCACAAATGATGCAGATGAGCTACAGGTTGAAGAAAAACAACAACCCCCCGAAGAAGAGACAGAGGAACCCCCCTCTTCCAAAACCACTTCAAAGCGCCGGAGGCGCAATGTATCGGGTGAATTGACATTAGATGATTGAAGTGTTTTGATGGGTTTTTTTGATAGATTTCGCAAACGCGTGAAAGAGGTTGCTGATGATACAGACCTTGATTCAATAACTGTTGATGAGGACTCTGAAGAAGCACAGGAAGCAATCGCGAAACGTCAACAAATCAAAGAAGAGCAAGAGGCACAGTCAGAAACACCTCAAGTTGAAGCAGTGACTTCAGCAGATGATGATTGGGAAGATGTTGAGGAAATTGAAGCCATATCCACACCCCAAGCAGAAGAGGAAGAGTGGGACGATTGGGAGGATGAACCTATTCCAGAACCAATATCTCCATCACTTGACAAAAAACAACGTAAACGCCTTGAAAAAGAAGCAAAAGAGGCCAAAAAAGAACGCCAACGCCTCAAAAAAGAAGGCTTTGATGTTGACCAAGAAGTTCGTCCCGATGGTTCAAAAATAGACTTGCAAATTATGCGTTCTACTACTGGTAGAAAGTTGGTCGAGGTGAAGAGCGCGCCGCGTGGTTCCATTGGCCCAACAGCTGTTGAGACCGACACTGGAAAAACGATTGAGATAGATCTTGGTGGTGGGGTAGTAGAGGAGGGTGGAAAAATTATCAAAGGTGGTGAAGCACTTGATGCCATGCTCGAAGAACTAGAACTTGTGATGTTAGAGGCAGACATGGGCCGAGCATCAATTGAAGAGGTAATTACAGCCCTTCGCAACGAGTTGGTTGGTAACCGTTTGCGTAAAGGCGCTGACCTTTCCAAAGTTGTTGAAGCATCATTAAAGAGAGCGCTTCGTACTCTTCTATCAGCAGGTTATTGGGATTTTGATGCAACAGTTGACTCGTTGCTTGAATCCGGTGATTTACCAGTTGTAATCATGATGGTGGGTGTAAATGGTACAGGCAAGACAACCACCACAGCAAAAATTGCTTACCGCTTGAAAAATAAAGGCAGAAAGGTAGTGTTGGCTGCATCTGATACTTTTAGGGCAGGGGCAATCGACCAATTAGAAATTCATGCTGAAAGGCTAGATATTCGATGTATTAGTAGTCAACGTGGTGGAGATGCAGCGGCAATAGCCCGCGATGCTATTGAACATGCTAAAGCCCGGAAAATGGACGTAGTCATAGTTGATACTGCAGGTAGAATGCAAAATAAATTAAATTTGATGGAGGAGTTACGCAAGGTTCACCGCGTAACAAAACCACACCTTGTTCTGTTTGTAGGAGATGCATTGGCGGGTAACGACGCGGTTGAACAAGCCAAAGAATTCCAAAGAATGCTGAAATTTGACGGTGCGGTTCTATGTAAATTAGATACTGATGCAAAAGGTGGAGCAGCGCTTTCAATCGCCCATGCTACAGATAAGCCAATTGTGTTGGCTGGGGTCGGCCAAGAATACGACGATTTGAAACAGTTTGACCCTGATTGGTTGATTGAAGAGGTTTTTACATAAGTGATGATTAGCATATTTTGAAGGTGATTAACAATGGTTGATGAATTTTTACAGAGCGAAGAAAGCCAACAATTCTTTGGATTAATCCAAATGTTACAACGCTCAGCCTTAGTTGCTCTTGGTAAAATGCCAGACCACGAAGGAAATCATTCAGTAAACATCGCAGAAGCAAAAGCGGCCATTGATTTGATTGCAGTCATTCAGAAGCGAACTGAAGGAAATATTGACGAAATGGAAACCAATTTACTCAAAGGAATAGTTACTGAAATGCGTATGACATTTGTTCAAGCCCCCAAAGATATTTCCACCAAAAAGGCCGAAGAAGAAGATGCCGAAGAATTGAAAAAGACCTTCACAGAACCATCAGAAGCACCTGCAGAAGTACTCACTGATGAAGCCAAATCAGAAGAGGAATGACACCGTTCCATTGATGTGTACAACAATTGTGGCCTGTAAAGGAGGGGGAGCCAATGGTCCGAGTCACTGAAGTCACTGATGAAGAAGCCCCCTTGGCATTGTTAGTTGATAACAATGAGATGGCATTGTATCGCATGAATGAGATATTTCGCCAGCGAAATTATCGGGTAATTGAATGCCACAATGGAGATAAAGCAGTTGACCTTTTCATCACAGAACAACCAGACTTAGTCATCATTTCGTTAGATATTCCTGGCCTTGATGGTCATGTAGCCGCTTTAGAAATGAGAGAATCTAGGCGAGATGCAAGAGTTATTTTTGTCACACCTAGAAATAAGTTAGAGTTAGCTGAAGATGCAGCATTTAGTGCGGGCGCAGTTGCTTTGCTTCAAAAACCAGTTACTCAATCTTCCATCGATGAGGTTTGGGATTTAATCATGGGTGATATACCAGATGCACCAGGGATTGAGGATCTTGACCAACTGTATCCAGATGTTGTTGATGGTGTTGATGATGATGTTGAGGTAATTATTGAATTAGAAGGATTACCCCCTCCTCCACCTCCCTCGGCCTTGCCTGCATTAGGTCCACCACCTAAGCGAAAAAAGAAAGGTAAAGGATTGTTGTTGATGGCAATTTTATTGTTCTTAGGAGCTGCCGGAGCAATTGGTTACGGGTTGTACACAATGGGACATATCCCATTGTAGTCAGAACTTAGGTTCATTCAACAACGGTTGTTGAGGTGATTCAAGTTGTGGTTGCTGAGTTCCCGCAGGGTTATTCAGTAGGTTGAGTGGAACTAATTGAACAGGGACATAAGGCACAACAACTGAACCAACAGGGGCATCAGTTGAAATTTCTACTTTATGCGACACGCTGCTCAGTAATCCAGGGTCACAAGCAGCAATTCTTGTGTCTAATTGGCTGTGAATCCAAACTTGCCAACCAACCACTAAAATGAGTCCAGCAGTGATAGCCGCGGCAATCATCCACAGCACAATGTCACCTTCACCCATGAGAATTGAAGGAACCTAAACTACTGTCAATCTTCCGCTTCAAAGACCACTGCGCTGAAGCAAAGCATTCCAAGAAACATCAGCATACGATTTTGCTGCCTCAGTTGGATTATCGGAGCGATGAATCCCACTACCAACAATGATTCCATCAGAACCCGCTAGAACCGCTTCAGTCGGGTCACCATATCGCTGTCCAAGTTCAGCATCACCAGTCACAAGATTTACACCCGGCGTCCAAATCATCTTGACTTCACCAACTTTTTTGCGTAATTCTGCCAACTCATTTGCCCGTGAACCATTACCAATGAAACCAAAGCAAGCAGGATGCTCTTTTCCAGCCTCAACAACAGCATCAGTATATCCTGGAATCTCCAAAAGATTACCCGCACTACTCATTTGAGCAAGCAAAAGAACACCACCATGGCGCCCTACATTTGACCACCCCTCAGCCATTCCATCAAGCACAGAGGGCCCAGAGATCAAGTGAGCAGTCATCAAGTCAGCCCAAGAACGAGAGTCATACACCCCACCCATTTGGTCGCGAGCAATTTTACCAATATCCCCATGTTTCCTATCTTCGAATATTAGCATGTCAGCGTCTTTTGCATTTTCACAAAATTCAGCCCAACTTTCTGCTGTCCAATCTTCAACCAAATCAACATGAGTTTTCAGCGCCGCCACATGAGGGGCCACATCCTCAAGCAATTCAGTTAGACTAGCCATTGTATAACGGTCGGCCGCTAAGACCACCATGCTTTGCTTACTGACTACAGTTTCCATCCATTGCCTAGCCAATGGATTAGGGTTGGAATTCCACCGCTCACCCCACACTTCGCTAGGTTGCATCAAGCAAGCGGGCTGGTCGCCATCCCTCAAAGTTTCCTCATGCCCAGTTATTGTCACGAATCGGTGGAATTGAGTCAATTATTGATTCTCTAGGCTGACGGAAAGTCATGTTTAACTCCTGTTTTGCTGGTGTTGCATCAAAAGTGCAGTGGCGCTTCAGAGAGGAACGCGCCCATTTGATACTAATTTTAGGATGAAATAATGCGGCGATTAAGCAAACAGGGTAGGGGAGAACTCCCTTTGGCCATTTTCTCTCTGGGTAAGCAGTTCGTAAAATATCAGCCACTTCCTTCATCCACATGTCGCCTCCAATCACCAAATATCTACCACAAGGCTCACCTTCAGTTAGAGCACGAACATGAGATTCAGCAACATCCCGAACATCTACAATGTTGATATGAACTGGAAGAGATTTAGGCATTGTGCGCTTATACAACGCTTCAACATATGATAGACTCCCACCCAAATGTC
>Ga0302127_10002263_pt1 | contig 11625 bp, 11 predicted proteins | sample CB4_SCM_MG_FD_204452 | JGI IMG/M metagenome (GOLD analysis project Ga0302127, IMG submission 204452) | Marine microbial communities from Western Arctic Ocean, Canada - CB4_SCM | ecosystem: Environmental > Aquatic > Marine > Oceanic | place: Canada: Western Arctic Ocean | collected 2017-09-24
ACCAGACACCATGAACCAGCCTCTATGAACCGGACGCCAAATTCTAGCGTTGCTTTAATTCTTCGTCTGTCCCCGGATCGCGCAAGCAGACAGCATTAAAACAACGGATCTGCGCGTTATCCGTTGTACGTTGCGGCATCATCTTCCAGACATCGTAGATTGCTGCTTAATTTAGGAAACCTACTATATCAAGGGCACCTGGATCCCCAAATCCATTTCACACAAGTCCTGCAATCCATTGCTAGAGACGATGTTCAATGGTTGATCTGTCAGCGTGGGATCGTCTTTCACGGCCTTGGTCTGTGGTTGAGTTAGATTTAGTATGACTAGACATTTGGTTAGCATCTGTTGTTCTTTGCCATAAAATCGGCAATCTTGCTGTGAAGTTTACTGGCGGCGGCGATCGCGCCGGGGAGCTTTAATGCCTCGGTATTATATTCCAGGGGCTCATTCTTTGCTGAGGTTATCTTGCCGCCGGCTTCGCGCAAAATAATGTCGGCAGCGGCTAGATCCCATTGATATATACTTGAAAAAGCGATTGTTGCATCAGCTCTTGCGCTCGCGATAAGAGCTACCTGGTAGGCAAACGAGCTGATTCTGCTTACTTCCATTTGCGGCCAGGGGGTAAGCCAATGCTTGTCGTTTATTCGGTCGGGGTTCGTCAAAAGTGAGCACCCTTCAAGAGTAGAGCAGTTTGATGCTGTTATGGGTTGGCCGTTCATGGATGCGCCGGCACCCTTCATTGCGGCAAAGAATTCACCGCGAACCGGGTTGAATAGAAATCCAAACGCAATTTCTCCATCAATTGCTAGAGCTGCGCTCACTACCCAGGTTGTTTTTTGGTTAAGAAAAGCTCGTGTGCCATCGATTGGGTCGATGATCCAGACGCGCTCGCGCGTGAGGCGCTGCGCATTATCGGGCGTTTCTTCCGATATCCAACCATAGCCTTCACGAAGGCCCATCAAGCGATGATGAAGCAACCGGTTGACTGCGTGATCAGCCTCGCTCACCGGGCTTGAATCGGCCTTTTTCCAAGAATTTGCACGGGCAAAGAAATACCCATGCGCAAGTGTACCAGCTTCTCTCACCGCCGCCTCGGCTATGGCGAAGTCGCGTTCTAGTTGCAGATTGTTTCTAGCTGCCGGCAAGCATCATTCCTTCGATCAGAAGTGTGGGTGTGTCACGCCCAGTGCAAATTTCTAGATCATTTCCTGGATGCATCCGCGCAAACATCTCAGGGAGGGTGCCGGCGATGGTAACTTCACTTACTGGATTTGTAAGTCTGCCGTTTTCGATAGCGATGCCGTCAGCTCCCCGGCTATAATCCCCGGTTACGCCATTCACACCCATGCCGATCAGGCCTGTAATAAACAGGCCGTGCTTTACATTAGAGATTAGTGTTTCAGGGCTGTCACTTCCTGGCTCTAATGTGAGATTGGTGGGTGAGGGTGATGGGGGCGTGCTCAAGCCACGGCTTGCGTGCCCGGTTGAGTGGAGACCAAGTTGGTGGGCGCTTGATAGATCTAAAAGCCAGCTATTCAACTTGCCATTTTGCACTAAGGCGCGGCTCTCGCCGGCGAGGCCTTCTCCGTCAAATGGTCGAGAATTTAAGCCTTGCGATCGCAGTGGGTCATCAATGATCGTAATGGCATTTGAGAATATATTTTCTCCCATTCTATCCTGAAGAAAGCTTGCCTTTCTGGCTATGCTTTGCCCATTGATTGCAGCGGTAAAATGACCAAGAAGCGATGCGGCAGTCCGCGGTTCATAGACGACTGTCACTGGCCCAGTTCTCATTCGCTCAGCGCCGACCATTCGTATAGATCGCTCGGCAGCATTTCTGCCGATTGATTCGGCGGGTTTGAGATCATCAAAATGGCGAGCGAGAGTATAATCATAGTCGCGCTGCATGTTGGTACCCGAGCCTGCGACAACGCTGCAAGATATTGAGAAACTTGTTGTCTCGTAGCTGGCGTTGAAGCCTTTGCTGGTTAGAAGGAATATTTTAGAACGGGAGGCGTTGGCGTTGGCGCCAAGAGAGTTTGTGATACCCTTTACCTCACGCGCGGCATCCTCGGCGGCGCGGGCGCGGTCTATCAGCTCATAGTTACCTAGCTGGCGGGCGTCGGCAAGGTCAAGATCTGGAGCTGTGGGCGCGAAAAGATCTGGCTCGGCTAATCCGGTATGCGGATCTTCGGATGCCGCCGTAGCAATTGCAACAGCGCGTTCGGCCAATGATTTGATTGCACTTGTCGTCAAATTGTTGGTCGAAACTATGGAGCTAGATCTGCCGATAAAGACTCGAAGGCCAATGCCGCTCGTTTCGGTTCGTTCGAGCTCTTCTGTTTTGCCAAGACGTATCTGAACCTGATCGGATTGACCGGCGATTGCGATGGCATCAGCCGCATCAGCACCAGCATTTTTAGCAACATCTAGTGCCGAGCTTACCGCGTCGTCGATAGAAAGAGTGTTTGATGATTTCGATTTTTGCGCGATCATAAATCTCACTGATTTCATTGTCTGCGATCGTATAGCGCAGCAAGCCCCGCGGGGCCAGCTTTGTAGGGCTTACTTTTTTTGGCAACTTATAAAACCCTATAAACACTTGTGCGACGTAGAGTATTGTCTTCGAGCTCGCGTGTGTTCTTAACGTGTTATACTGCCAATGGTCTTAAATCTGCCTTGGGCAGATATGTGCAATCCGGGTCACCAATCAGAACATCGATCCCGTTTTGCGCGGTAGTTTTAAGCCAGCACGCGTCGTCGGTGGAAAATGGGAGCTCATAGCATACATCTCCAGCAAAAATGGTATTAATACCGGTTGTTGGTACGTTAATCGCAGTTTGGTTGTTACTCTCGACAGAAATGCCGTTTGCACGTGCATTGAGCTCAATTGCGATGTGCGCGAATGGATCTATATCATTGGCGATCATCCGGGCGGCGCCGGCTTTTGCTGCGGCAATTGCCACAATGCCCGATCCTGAACCTATATCCAAAACGCACCTGCCGGCGACAAGGTCCGGGTGGTCAAGAACAAAGCGAGCCAGCGCCTGACCGCCCAACCATGCAAACGCCCAGTAGGGCGGAGGTATCCCTTTTTGCGCCAGAAGATCGTCACTCATCCGCTACAAAGGCAGAGATTTTCAGCTAGATACAGCAAAATTCCAGGAACCAGCGGCAGTGATTGCAGGCAGGTATTCGAGCTGATGAATGCTGCACGATCACATGCTGTGGTATCAGGCATAAGATCCTAGTGACGCGGCAATAAGAGCAAAAAAAACGATTAATCCAGTTTCGCGGTTGGCGCGGAAGAAAGACAGGCATGATAAGGGGTCGTTGAAATCAACTTGGACGATGAGCCTGGCAGAGTGAAAAAGCGCAAGCAGCAGAATGGGATAGGCTGCCCAATGAACATTGGCGCTGTAGAGTGCGAATGCCAAGCAAGAAAAAAATGCGCCGTAAAATCCCCACAACCAAGGTTTGGTTGTCTGCGCAAAACGCCGAGATGTGGATTTGACGCCAATCAACTCATCATCACTTCTGTCTTGATGGCCATAGATTGTGTCGTATCCTAGAGTCCAGAAAATGCAACCGACATATAGTGCAAGCGGCGCTATATCGAGTCCTCCTTTCACCGCGCTCCAGCCAACCATTGCCCCCCAATTGAATGAGAGTCCCAAAAAGAACTGTGGCCAGTAAGTGACTCGTTTCATAAACGGGTAAATAGCAACCGTGAGCAGGGAGATGAGGGCCAGAACGATGGTAAACCAATTGAATTGAACCAGGATCAACAATCCGAGCAACGATAGTATTACCATGAAGATCAAGGCTTGGGTGACAGTGATTTGCCTCGACGGGAGTGGGCGTAGCTTGGTGCGCTCGACATTAGCGTCGATATCTCGGTCTATGATGTCATTGAACGTACACCCAGCGGCACGCATCACAATCGCACCGAGTATAAAAAGAACGAGATGGGCCGGATTGGGTAAAATCCTTTCAGATGCTCCAGCTAGCGCAGATCCCCACCAACATGGCAGTAGCAACAGCCACCAACCGATCGGACGGTCTAAACGGGCGATGCGGCTGTAGGGAAGGAACCACGCAGGTATGAAACGCTCAATCCATGGGTGGGCACTGTCAGCTGTTGTGGGCAGGGTTTTTTTCATATCAGTGCAATTCTATACTATGGCAGTATTTGTGGCGATGAGCCCTCATGGTTCACTGTGAAACCCGCTGATAACAATTTGTCCGGACGCATCAAGCGTATTTATATCAACCGGCCTCTTGCAACCAGTCAGGCAATCAACCTGGAGTAGGCGCGGCGCGTTATCTTCGCGACGTGCTGCGATTTGGCAGCGGAGAGGGTGTTCTGGTGTTCAACGGGCGCGATGGTAAATGGTAAGGAAATTAATCTTCAACCCCCGTGATCTTGATATGCGTCTGATTGAACAAACACGAGTGCAATTGGTGCCATGCGATATTGAATTGTATTTTGCACCACTTAAGCATGCCCGGCTCGATTGTATGGTGAAAAAAGCGGTTGAGATGGGCTTTGGCTGCCTGAGACCAGTGATGACTGCCCATACAAGTGTATCATGGGTAAATTTGAAGCCCATGCGTGCCAATGCGATCGAAGAAGTGGAGCAATGCGGGCTTGTGACAGTATCTAAAATTACATAACCGATGCGGTTGCCGTAGTTGCTCGGCGGTTGGCTAGAACAACGCGAAGCTTTGCGTCGCCATGAGGCAAGTGTGGTTCTATCTCTTGGCCCGATAATTATGCGCGCGGATACGGCTGCGATTGCTGGTTTGTCATTGATGTAGGCGCTTGCCGGTGACCGGACTGCATAATGAGTTAATTAGAGAGTTGATCCGGCGGGGCAAATGAGGAAAAAAGTTGGAATTTTCCGTATTGCATTCAGTTGATAGAACAACGATGTTGCGTGACACAGGATTGGCCCAGCTGTACAGGTCAGATCTTGTTCGTTGTGTTTTCTCAGATGGGTAGGCGGCCATTTCAGTTTTAGATGCCAATCTGCAAAAGATTGAGAGTCGTGCTCAGCTTGTTCAGTATATGGAAGCTGGACAGAAGCCGCGTCAGGACTGGCGTATTGGTACCGAGCACGAAAAATTTGCGTTCAATCTGGCTGATAATTCCCCGGTTTCCTATGATGGGGAACGGGGAATTTCGGCCTTGCTGTACCGACTTCATGAGCGTTTTGGATGGGCACCCTCGATGGAGGGTGATAATATTGTTGGCCTGACTGCGCCACCGGAAATTGGTGGTGCTGTCACTCTTGAGCCAGGCGGACAGGTGGAGCTTTCAGGCGCACCTTTGCAAACGTTGCATCAGACTTGCGATGAAGTGCATTCGCATCTAGCGCAAATGAAGGAGGTAGGAACGGAACTCGGTATTGGCTTTCTCGGGCTTGGATTTGCCCCAAGTTGGGAGCTTGCTGAAATTAAGCATATGCCTAAGGGCCGCTACGACATTATGCGTCGCTATATGACCAAGGTAGGTACACTCGGGCTTGATATGATGCATCGTTCCTGCACCGTGCAGGTGAATCTCGATTTTTCTAGTGAAGCGGATATGGTGAAAAAGCTCAAAGTCGGGCTTGCCCTGCAGCCGATTGCGACTGCGCTATTTGCCAATAGCCCGTTTGTTGGCGGTAAACCTAGTGGATATTTGAGCTATCGTTCACGGATTTGGCGGGATACTGACAGTGACCGAACGGGGCTATTGCCATGGGTTTTTGAGCCCGGCATGGGCTTTGAACGCTATGTTGACTACGCGCTTGATGTGCCGATGTATTTTATTCATCGCGGCGGTAAATATATCGATGTATCCGGATGTTCATTCAAGGACTTTCTGGCCGGAAAGCTTGCAGCTGTTCCAGGCGAATTGCCGAATATGGGCGACTGGATAAATCATCTCACAACGCTGTTTCCCGAAGCGCGGGCGAAGCAATTTATTGAAATGCGCGGTGCAGATGGAGGGCCGTGGCAGGGACTTTGTGCGCTACCAGCATTTTGGGTGGGGCTGGTTTATTGCCAGGGGTCACTCGATGCAGCGTGGGATTTGGTGGCCGATTGGAGAGTAGAGGAGCGGGAGTGTCTGCGCGAAGATGTTGCTACAATGGGTCTTGCAGCAGAGATTGGTGGGCGCAGGGTGCATAATATTGCCGCTGATCTTCTAAAAATTTCCCGTGAGGGCCTGCGTTTTCGCGGTAAGATCGATAGCTTTGGCGACAATGAAGAGCACTTTCTCAATGCTGTCGAATCAGTGGTTGAAGACGGACGCTCACCGGCAGAAGAGATGCTGGATAAATATCATGGCGCGTGGGGCGGGATAGTCGACAAAGTTTTTGAAGAATACTCTTATTAGCGATATGGATGAAAAAAATGGTGTGGTCGAGGCGCCGCCATCTATTCTCGTGCTTGCCGCGCTTTCGACTCTCGCGCCGCTTTCGCTTAATATAGTTGTCCCGTCTGTTCCTGGTATCTCAAGATATTTCTCAACCGATTATGCTACTGCCCAGCTGACAGTTACGGTTTTCATCATTGCGATGGCTATTGGACAGTTGGTGATAGGTACATTGTCCGATGCCTATGGTCGTCGACCAGCACTTCTTATCGGAATTGGCATCTATGTTGTCGCTTCGGCAATTTGCGCGCTTGCGCCAACAATTGAAATTCTCATCGTTGCAAGAAGCCTGGAAGCGGTGGGAGGTGTTGCGGGTATGGTTCTTGCGCGAGCGATTATCCGTGATGTCTACGGGCGTGATAGGTCTGCGAGTGCACTTGGCTACGTCACTATGGTGATGGTGGTCGCGCCGATGTTGGCGCCGGTGGTTGGTGGATTGCTTGAAGATTCTATTGGATGGCGTGCAGGGTTCTGGCTGCTGACCGGTGTCGGGGCTGGATTATTCCTCATGGTTTATGTGCTGATTAAAGAGACGACCAAGTACGAGCTCCAACAGCCTAATTTTAGCGTATTGTTGGGTAATTTTGGTAAACTTTTAAAAGTTCCGACGTTTCTGGCGTTTACATGCGCTCTGTCATTTGCTTCAGCAACGTTTTTTACTTTTGTTGGTGCAGCTCCCTATGTGGCGATTGAATTGATGGGAAACACACCAACCGAATACGGGCTGGCGTTTATCGCAATCTCTCTTGCTTTTATGAGCGGTAATTTCATTTCTGCACGGCTGTCGATGCGCCTAGGAACCCTACCCCTGGTTATATTTGGAAGCTGTGCATGCCTAGGCGGTACAATGGTAATGGCAGCATTTGTCTTTTTTGGTGAGCTGACAACGGTCACGCTGTTCGGCTCTATGATGATTGTGACGTTTGCAAATGGGATACTGATGCCCCCTGCGATTGCCAGTGCCATCAGCGTTCGGCCTGAAATCGCCGGAGCAGCATCAGGCCTGTGCGGTTCGATCCAATTTGGTGTGGGGGGGATAGCAACTTATGCAGTGGCGCTAAGGGCAGATGGAACAGCCGAGCCGATGGTCTGGCAGATTATAGTGGTCGCACTTATTTCAATCATAGCTGCTTTCGCCGCACAGCGTGTATCTCGTAAAGTGGGCTAGGGCTTTGGCCTAAATTGCCAATGAATGGAATTACAATAAGGTTAGTCCGTCTTTATTCTCTCGGTTGTGCTTGACTGGGCTTTCGGATCAGGACGCTGTGCCGCCAACTGTCAGTTGGTCAATCCGTATGGTCGGCTGACCGACACCAACCGGCACACCCTGGCCGTTCTTGCCGCAGGTACCAATTCCAGGATCGAGCTCCATGTCATTACCTATCATGGCAACACGGGTCAGGGCCTCGGGGCCATTGCCAATGAGTGTTGCACCCTTGACGGGTAAACCGATTTGACCGTTTTCAATCTGGTAGGCCTCGGTACAGCTGAAAACAAATTTTCCACTGGTAATGTCTACCTGACCGCCTCCGAACGAGACTGCATATAGCCCTTTGTCAACTGATTTGATGATATCTTCGGGAATATGTTCGCCGGAAAGCATATAGGTGTTAGTCATGCGTGGCATGGGTAGATGGGCGTAAGACTCTCGCCGACCATTACCTGTTGGTAACTGACCCATTAACCGCGCATTCTGGCGATCTTGCATGTAACCGACTAAAATGCCGTCTTCGATCAAGGTTGTTGAGGATGTCGGAGTGCCCTCGTCATCTATTGTTAGAGAGCCTCTGCGCGCTTCGATTGTGCCATTATCAACAACGGTAACACCGGGCGACGCGACTCGTTTGCCCATGAGACCGGAAAAAGCACTAGCGTCTTTACGGTTATAGTCACCTTCAAGTCCATGGCCAACAGCTTCGTGGAGCAGTATACCCGGCCATCCAGGTCCAAGAACCACGGTCTGTTCGCCTGCGGGCGCGTCGACAGATTTGAGGTTGATCAGGGCCATGTTGATTGCGCCGTCAGCCATCTCACGCCAGTTCTGTGGGGCAATAAAGGCGTGATAGCCTTCCCGGCCACCGCAACCGCGCATTCCCTGCTCGCGCCGGTTTCCCTCCTCGACTACGACGGAAATACTAAATCTTACCAGAGGACGGATATCAAAAGCAGACGGCATGCTGGGTCTTATCAGCTCGATTGATTGCCAGTTACCGGAGAGTGAGACAGTCACTTGGCGCACGCGCACGTCGCGATCGCGGGCGTAGGCGTCAATTTCTTGAAGTAGCTGTAATTTGGAGGAAAAATCGGGTTTATCGAGAGGATTTTCATTGCCGTATAGCTGTAAATTTGTTCCAGAAGGCATCTCCGCTCTGATGCCTGTATAGCCGAGAGCAACCGATTTTACGGCATCATTGGCTCGCTGAAGTGCGGGAATTGAAATTTCCGATGAGTGGGCATAACCAACCGATTCGCCGGCGACAGCGCGCAGCCCAAAGCCTTGCGCATAGTCTGTTGCTGCTGATTTTAGCTTGCCGTCATCAAATACCATGCTTTCACTCTGGCGATTTTCAATAAAAAGCTCGCCATCGTCACATTCTTCGAGAGTGCCTGCGACAATCGTTTCAACGTCCTCACGGGTTAGCCCTGCTTTCTGGAGAGGAGTGGCAAGTGAGGGAAGATTTTCAAGAGCGTCTGACATGGTGATTTAAATTCACTGAGGGGAAGGAGGGGGGGTGGCCAAGTTGGGCTGAACCAGTGGGTGCCAGACGTTTAGCGCCTGATGACCGGCATGGAAGCCACTCAAGGAAACGATAAGGCCGGTTCCTTTGTCTGGGCGCTCGAACAGGACAAACAGCGCTTCATCACCACGCTGAAGTTTTTCCATTATCTGACTTGATATAATGGCCTCGGTTTCGCATGCGAAGGGGCGGCAGAACCAGAAAGGTACGTTGCCCACCTCCTCACCGTCAATGCGGAGACCAAGGCCGGGGGGGAGGAAGATGCCAAGCGGGGCCGCGATCCGCATGCGTGTTTTGTCATCTGGTGTCTTAAGTATCATGACAACTAGACCAAAACCCGGTCGTTCTGCAGATTCAATGTTTTGAACAAGGGCGCAGCGCGCAGCACCGTCGCCAGTCGCAGCCTCACATAAGATTCGCCAATCACCATACTGGGCTTTTTGAACGCCCTGTTCGACTAGCAAACTTTGACTATTTGAGGCTGCGGGGTCTCCAGGCAGAAGAGTGGTCCCATCTTGAGCATGAGAGGTTGCTTGCAAAAATATTATGAGGCAAGTTGCGAATATGAAGGTAGCTTGACCAAGTGCTGTGATGGTCGTGCGCATTCGGCAACTCAATTTATGTACGATAGAATTTTTCATTACACTGGATCGTATAGTGTAAATGAGCTCGTTGGGGAATGAAAAAATTGCCGGACTCAGGTCGCATATTGTGCTGTTTTAATAATTCCCTGCCTCAGATTAAGCGCTAACGGGTTGCGGCGGTCAAGGTATTGTGGTTTCAGAGATACGAAATTGCTATAGCGGGTTGGTGCATCGCACTGACTTCCGAATTGGTGGATTGGACGCGATGCCCGCTGTTGATTGATAAACAGAGATTAACACTGGAAGGTGACACGAATGGGGCGATTGTTTCGTGTGCAGGGCCACTCATTATTGTGGGCGGCACTGAGCCTGATGGCAACAATTAGTGATGGATTTGCGCAAGGGACTGAAAACCTTCCAAGAGATTACCAGCTTGGACTGCAAGACGCGGCAGGACTGAAGATGGCAAACATCATTTGGATGCACAATGATATTCTCATGCCGATAGTCACAGCAATCACGCTCTTTGTGCTGTTGCTGTTGATTATCGTCGTGGTCAGGTTTAACGCACGGTCAAATCCAAATCCATCCCGAACGACACACAACACGACGGTTGAAGTGTTGTGGACGATTATTCCGATACTTATCCTGATTGGAATTGCCATCCCGTCTTTCAAATTGCTTTACGAACAGAGGACCATCCCGGAAGTTGATATGACTATCAAAGCTATCGGCCACCAGTGGTACTGGTCTTATGAGTATCCCGATCATGGCGATTTAGCATTCGACTCCGTTATGCTGGAAGACGATGAGCGTAGCGAAACTCAACCTAGGCTTCTGGCGGTGGACAACGCAGTTGTCGTCCCGGTCGATACGGTCATCCGGGTGATAGTTACCGGTGATGATGTCATTCATAATTGGGCAATGCCTGCGTTAGGGATTAAAATGGATGCAATTCCCGGGCGTCTTAACGAGGTCTGGTTCAAGGCAGAACGAACCGGTACGTTTTACGGGATGTGTTCAGAACTGTGTGGAGTTCGACACGCCTTTATGCCGATAGAGTTGCGTGTTGTGAGCGCGGATAAATTCAAAGACTGGCTGGAGAAGGCTCAGCAGGAATTTTCATATGCTCCAGTCCACGGCAACAAGAAAAATCCTCGCATCGCGGCAATTTTGACCGCAACGCAACTCAATTAGCGCCGACGAAGAAAAGGGATCCAAGATATGGCTTATGGAGCTGCAGCGGCGGAACACGGAATACCTTCTGGTTGGAAACGGTGGGTCTATTCGACAAACCATAAAGACATCGGAACGATGTATCTGATCTTCGCTATTGTAGGTGGATTGGTTGGTGGGTTTTTGTCGATGGGGATGCGTCTTGAGCTGGCGGAGCCGGGGATGCAGATATTCGGTGATTCTCATGTGTATAACGTTTTCACCACGGCTCATGGACTAATCATGATTTTCTTCATGGTGATGCCTGCGATGATCGGAGGCTTTGGCAACTGGTTTGTTCCTTTGATGATCGGCGCGCCGGATATGGCGTTCCCGCGCATGAACAACATCTCGTTTTGGCTGTTGCCGCCAGCGTTAGCTCTTTTAGTTATCTCGATGTTTGTGGACGGTCCGGCAGGCGGGCTTGGTGTCGGAGGTGGCTGGACAATTTACCCGCCGCTTTCAACGTCGGGTCAACCGGGGCCAGCGATGGATCTTGCTATTCTGGGACTTCATATGGCTGGGGCATCGTCAATTCTTGGTGCCATCAACTTTATCACAACGATTTTCAACATGCGTGCGCCGGGCATGACACTGCATAAGATGCCGCTATTTGTTTGGTCGATCTTGGTTACCGTATTTTTGCTTCTGCTGTCATTGC
>Ga0302127_10002265_pt1 | contig 11621 bp, 12 predicted proteins | sample CB4_SCM_MG_FD_204452 | JGI IMG/M metagenome (GOLD analysis project Ga0302127, IMG submission 204452) | Marine microbial communities from Western Arctic Ocean, Canada - CB4_SCM | ecosystem: Environmental > Aquatic > Marine > Oceanic | place: Canada: Western Arctic Ocean | collected 2017-09-24
CGGCACTAGCAACTGGCAATACAATTACCTTATGCGCCAGCCAGCCATTCCCGTTGTCTGGAACAGATTTTTACCACATTCTTGAAACTTCTGACGTACCAGCAGGTGCCGTTAACATCTTGACCGGTCCACAGAATGAGCTTGCGTCACATATAGGTGCCCACATGGACCTAGACAGCGTATGGTGCCTATCTACTAAAAAGGTAGCAGTAACTACCAAAGAAAAAGCGAGCAGTAATGTAAAGCGGATATGGCAAGGTGCTGCATTGGATGATCACAATAGCTGGTTGAATGCAGGAACTGAAATCAAAACGATATGGGTTCCATACGGAGAGTAAGCGTAATAAGTATCACCACCTCTAGACACATTTCCATCAAATGCTACGATAGTAAAAATTAACAATGAAAAGGTTTTTTAGTATGTCAAAAAGAATTTTAGTCGCAACATTTTCACTGGCTCTATTGGCCACAAATGCACTTGCAGGTGGGCACTGCGCCGCTGACAAAACGCTCACACAAGGCAAATTTACTATTGCAACAGGTAACCCAGCCTATTTTCCTTGGGTTTTGGATGATGCACCGGAAAGTGGGCAAGGTTTTGAAGCTGCTGTTGCCTATGCCGTCGCAAAAGAAATGGGTTTTACTGAGCAGGATGTCGTCTGGGTAAGATCTTCTTTTGATGAGGCTATTCAACCAGGTGTCAAAAACTTTGACGTAAACATGCAGCAATATTCAATTACTGCTGAGCGCGACCAAGTCGTAGACTTTTCTGTACCATATTACACAGCACCAATGGCTGTCTTGGTTGGGGCAAGCGCTACAGATACCAAGCCCACAATTGCGGCATTAAAGAGCCTAAAATGGGGCGCGGTTGGTTCCACAACCGCCGTTCAAAAGATAGCAAGCATCATCCAGCCAACCAATGACCCATTACTGTATGGGGACAATGCAGACGTGAACGCCGCCATTAGCGCCAATCAAATCGACGGGGCAATGTTTGACCTGCCAACAGCTTTGTTTCTCAGCGCCGTCATGATTGAAGGTTCGAAAGTTATCGGACAATTTCCAGCAGCTTCAAGCGATAATGCCGACCAATTCGGTATGTTAATGGAAGAAGGCAACCCTCTAAAAGCTTGTGTAGATGAAGCTTTAACAGCCATGATCAATAGCGGTACTTTAGCCTCAATTGAAGCCCAGTGGCTGCAGGATACCACGGGTGTTCCATTGATCAAATAATATGCCAATTCCTGAAGCGGCGGGGATGACCCGCCGCGAACGCTACGAACAAAAACAACGTCTCAAATCACTAATTATAGCAGCTGCGAGCACAATATGTGTCGTCGCGGCTTTAGTAATAATTGTGCCGATGACACCAGGTTGGGAAAAGGTTCAAAAGAGCTTTTTTAATGGAGAAGTTTTGGCTAAAACTTTTCCAAAATTGCTGGACGCATTCATGGTCAATGTAATGATATTTGCATGGTCCGCACCCGCAATCGCAATTCTTGGGCTTCTAATCGCACTTGCCCGTGACGCAAAATCACCCGCCTTATTTCCACTACGTATTTTTGGTGCGGCTTTCACAGATGTGTTTCGTGGGGTGCCCGTCATCCTAACCGTGTATCTAATTGGTTTTGGGATCCCAGGGCTAGGGCTACCCAGGCCATGGAATTCACCGTTTATTTGGGGATCTTTAGCACTAGTTTTAACATATTCAGCTTATGTGGCAGAGATTTTTCGTGCTGGAATTGACAGCGTGCACCCAAGCCAACGAGCGGCCGCCCTATCATTAGGTCTTTCAGAACGGCAGGTGATGCGGGACGTCGTGCTGCCACAAGCCATCCGTAATGTGGTGCCATCTCAAATGAATATGCTAATCGCTCTTCAAAAGGATGTTTCACTCCTAAGCTTTATTGGCCCAGTAGAAATTTTTCGTCAGGCTGGTGTATTTAAATCTCTATTTGCAAATTTTACGCCCTATGTGGGCGCAGCAATCATCTTCTTGATCGTGACCATACCGGCAACGCGTTATGCAGATTACCTCATGGCACGTCAAATGCGGGAAAGAAGCTGATGCATAAGATAGAACTACATAAAGTTGTCAAACGCTTTGGCCAGAACACTGTATGTGATGGGGTCGATCTTACCGTGGAAAAAAATCAAATGGTGTGCCTGATTGGCGCATCTGGCGCTGGTAAATCCACATTGCTGCGCTGCATCAATTTGCTTGAGCCAATTGAGGACGGTGAAATATTCCTGGATGGAGAAGATATCTCCATACCCGGCCTCAATCCACAGCGCGTGCGAGCCAAGATTGGTATGGTTTTTCAAAACTTCAATTTATTTCCTCATATGACCGCCTATGAAAACGCTATACTTGCTCCAAGGAGGGTTCACGGACTATCTAAGCTGCAACTTCAATCCGAAATTGAAGCTCTCTTCGAACGTTTTGAGCTAGCAGATCGGATGCATAATTACCCCGATCAGTTATCCGGAGGACAACAACAGAGGGTAGCAATCGTACGGGCTCTTGCAATGAAGCCTGAAGTGATGTTGTTCGATGAAATTACTTCTGCGCTTGACCCTCAGTTAGTAGGCGATGTTTTGGACGTCCTATTGAAATTAAAAAGCCAAGGAATGACTATGGTTTTGGCCACTCATGAAATGGGATTTGCTCGCCAAGCTGCAGATAAAGTGTGTTTTTTAAAAGATGGTAAGATTATTGAGGAAGGCACCTCAAAACAAGTTTTTGACGCACCTAAAAAATCCGAAACAAAAGCTTTTTTAGCTCGCGCATTTAAATAAGTTAGCAGGTGCTGTCAAACTAATGAGAGCTCACATCAGACTGCTGGCATAGCCTAAATCTATGCGCCCAACAATTGATGCCACTAGGCGAGAGCAGCTGCTAAAATAATTATGCTCTTCACCACTTTCCGCTGCTGACTTTCTTTTTTATTATATATTGTATTTTCTGCTTTATCGTTGATGGCTCAGCTACCCAAATATTGTCGCCAGTTTTTGGGATCACATTCTTAATAGATTTGATATTGCCCAAACGTTTTGCACCTTCAATCGCCACTTGATCATCATCGTAATATTTGAACCAGGACAAACCAGCCTCGGTGTATGCGCGAGATGAACAAGGACTTGTGGGAGGCTCCTCTCCCGTGACCGTCATCCACTGCTCAGCGTTTGCTATTGTTACAAAACATCTTTGAGTTTTTCGCAAATCCCAAACCTCAAAATCATGTGGGTCTTCATAAATTTCTTGGTGCATAGCACCACCAGGCGCTAACCCCATCTCCATTGATGGGGCCTCCATAGAGTAGCAAATCGATGAACGCATTTCGTCGTAACACTCTTCCACGATTAGTTTGTTAATTTTGTCATAATATTCTTTTTTAATTGAGAAAGCTTGAATTTGTAATCCACCAACGTTCGCTTCCCCCGTCAGTTGTTCCTCTACTGTGTATCCTTGGCCTAATGGAGCCGCTACGAACTGCCTTACTATGCCACTATCAACGTTGTATCCATCTATCCAAGGTTGCTCAGGAACCACTAAGTAATCCTGAGGCAACTCTACTGATGAAAGTGGGAACAGTTCCTCTTATAAATCACAAGGCCTTTATCTGGCAATAAAACAAGCCATGGATAATGGAATATTTACCCCAGACTACGGTGCAGGCAACGATGGTTTGCTAATGCAGGAATATACCTATTTGCTGAATTTCAACATATGGGAGTTTGGAAAAGAGTTCTGGGAAAAAGACAGTAACGGCGTAGGTAGCCTAACCGGGGAATGGTCCGACAATGCGAGAACACCAGAGGATATTCAAACCAATAATCCACTAGGCTACCAATTATTTAATACTTATTTTGAGCCCGTATTAAGCAAACCTGATGTCGCACCTCTTAGAGATATTTTTCAAGACAATGATGCGGGTTTATCGGGATATACACCTGATATAATTTAAACCTAACCAAGATAGTTAAATCATATCTAAGTTTTCCAATACTGCGGTCGTGTAATTAAATTTAAAATCAAAATGGGCGCCCACAGCAGAGCAAATGATAAACTTCTTGATGCAAAGGTAACTATTGGCCTGACGGAACCATCCACTTCCGGACTACTAATTACCAAATACAAATAGGCGATCCCAATTGCCATCATTATAGTAGATGAAAGAACCCCATTTACGATTAAGCCAGTAATGGATTCTGTTAAAAATCTGGATAATAAAAATGGGATGACCCAAGCCATTGCCCACATAGCAACTACTGGCAAAATTATTTCGAAAATAAAATTAGTCTCACTCATTCTAAACCCTGATCCGATTTTAATGGCTTAACCGTATTCAATTTTTCTCAAGTAATACGTTAATCAACGGGCTATTAGGATCCTCTAAACCTTCAATGACGTCAAAATGGTGGCGTGACGGCTCTAGCGTCAAAGTTGATTTCCACTTGGTTGCCAAAAATCCAGCCTGTTCAATAAAAACTGGCCGTTCATTCGCACCAACCCAAACATGAAGGTCAATGTTTTTTGGTTTTGGGTGAAGCGCCGGGCTCTCAGCTTTAGCTGTGATGGTTGTCAGTTTTAATGTTTCATTCATCGAGGTTTGCAGCAACGGCCTTAAATCTGACACCGGCGAAACTGGCACTATCTGCGTAATTCTGTCATAAACAACTTCCAGGAGCCCTATGTTGGCCTGACCCATTCGAGCAACTAAATGGCCCCCCGCAGAGTGACCGGTCAATACAATTGGCCCAGCAACACGCGCCGCTGCAGTATTAATCGCACTAACAACTGATTGTGTTATCTCAGGAATAGTTGCTGCTGGAGCCAGGGGGTAACTTGGTAGAGCAACGGCCCAATCATTTAATGTAGCACCTCGTGCCAAATGCGAAAAATCACGACGTCCAAAGCGCATCCAATACCCACCATGAACAAAAACGAGTAAACCCAAGGGTTGGCCTGCTGGAAAAAAGAGATCAAATACTTGTTCAGGATGATTTCCATACGATAGGTTTAGCTGTGCACGGCCCAGAGAATGTTCAGCCTCGCGGTACTCGCGCGCAGCGTCTTCCCAGTGAGTTAGAAAGCCCTCTGCATTTGGAATATAAGCTGCATTTGCATAATCATCATCTAATTTCAAAATTCTTCTCCTCTGGACAAACGGCTGCTCAAATGGTCTCACATCTTATACCAAAGGAGACAAAAATGCTTGATTCATCTACAGATCTAAAATCCATGCTATCAGACCCTAGCCTGCTTCAAACACAGGCTTTCATCAATAACAAATGGGTAGATGCTAGAAATGGGGCAACTTTTAATGTTACCAACCCCGCCCGAGGGGATGTGATTGCTAAGGTTGCGGATCTTTCCCGAGCAGATTTAGCCCACGCAATAGATGGCGCGCAAACTGCACAAAAAAAATGGGCGGCCTTATCGGCCAAAGACCGCTCGAATACATTACGAACTTGGTTCAACCTTATGATGGAGAATCAGACTGATCTCGCAAAAATACTGACAGCAGAAATGGGTAAACCCCTCGCAGAGGCTATGGGTGAAGTAGCCTATGGGGCGTCTTTTGTTGAGTTTTTTGCTGAAGAAGCAAAGCGTAATTACGGGGAAACAATTCCAGGCCATCAGGCTGATAAACGTATCACTGTGATCAAGCAGCCTATAGGCGTGGCAGCTTCTATAACTCCTTGGAACTTCCCTAATGCAATGATTACTCGCAAGGCGGCCCCTGCGTTGGCCGCTGGATGTGCGTTTGTAGCACGCCCTTCCCAGTTGACACCTTTTTCCGCTTTAGCATTGGGCGTCTTAGCAGAGAGAGCCGGTCTGCCATCTGGTATTTTGCAGATTTTGCCTTCAAATGACTCATCGGCAGCTGGCAAGGAATTCTGTGAAAATCCAAAAGTAAGCAAAATAACATTCACCGGCTCCACTCCCGTTGGTCGTATTTTACTAAAGCAAGCGGCAGATCAAATTAAAAAATGCTCAATGGAATTGGGTGGCAACGCACCATTTATTGTATTCGATGACGCAGACCTAGATGAAGCCGTAATTGGAGCATTGGCGTCTAAATTTCGGAACAACGGCCAAACCTGTGTCTGCGCCAATCGCTTATATATTCAATCTGGTATTTATGATGCTTTCACTACTAAATTGGTGGCTGCGGTTGAGGCTATGAAAGTAGGCGACGGTTTTGACGGAGCTGATCTTGGGCCATTAATATCAAAGCCTGCACTTTCAAAGGTGGAGGAACATATCACTGATGCGGTTTCAAAAGGCGCTTCAATTGAGACTGGCGGGAAACCGCATGAATTAGGCGGTACCTTTTTTGAGCCCACAGTACTAACCGGCGTCACCCAAGAAATGAAAGTTAGCAAGGAAGAGACCTTTGGCCCAATGGCACCGTTGTTCAAATTTGAAGATGTGGACGACGTTATTGCAATGGCTAATGATACGATTTTTGGTCTAGCTGCCTATTTTTATGCAAAGGATTTAAGCTGCGTCTACAAGGTGGCTGAGGCACTTGAATATGGAATAATTGGTGTAAATACTGGGATCATTTCTACTGAAGTGGCGCCTTTTGGTGGCGTAAAGCAGTCTGGCTTAGGCCGAGAAGGCAGTCACCATGGCATGGACGAATATTTAGAAATGAAATATATTTGCATGTCGGTATAAACGAAAAAACTTAGCTAAATAACAGCCAGAATACTAGGGAACACAATAAGTCTGCTCCCTAGTATATTATTGTTTACCTATAAATTAGTTAGAAGTTGCCGCGACCTGAAGCGGATCCGTACTATTGATTTCAATACGCCGAGGCTTCAAAGCCTCTGGTACTTCACGGACCAGATCTATGTGCAACATCCCATCAACATGACTAGCTGTGGTCGCACGTACGTGGTCAGCCAAGTGGAATTTGCGATCAAAAGAGCGCGTAGCAATACCCCGGTGCAGATAGACTTTCTCATCTGCTACCTCAGGTTTGCGAGCTGAAACGTGGAGTGTATTTTCTTTAACCTCCAATGAGATATCAGTTTCTGCAAATCCAGCAACTGCAATAGAAATACGATATCCATCTTCAGCCACCTTTTCGATATTATAGGGTGGGTAATTGGACTGGCTATCATTATTGCTAGACACACGATCCATTAATTCTGTGATTTGATCAAAGCCAATGGTGGCGCGATGGAGTGGTGCAAAATCAAACGAACGCATAATATAATCCTTTCAAAGCGATTTCTATTTAACCCTCCCAAATAGGGCGAGGTCATTTGCTAAGGATCCCCATATGGGCAATCCTCTCTTTATGTGGGAATGAGTTTTGGAATCTTCAAGAGTTCAGTATTTCAAAACAACCAGCTGTTTTCTATTTTCAAGTTATTTAAATAAAAATTAGAGCAGTTTAGACGAACTATATTCAACTGGACTTTCCAAAAAAAGCTGGTGGCTTGGGACCACCTGTTGCCCAATCCAGTAACTCGACAGTGTGCACTATAGGCAATTCCGTCCCACTGCCAATTTGCATCATGCAACCCAGGTTGCCACCAGCAATTACATCTGGATATTTTGCTTCCAGAGTTTCAACCTTGAGGCTTTTTAATTGACCTGAAATTTTGGGCTGCATCAGATTATAGGTCCCAGCTGACCCACAGCATAAGTGACTATTCTCCGGCTCAAAAACCTTGAAACCAACTTGCCGTAATAGATCTTTAGGGTATGTTTTGATCTGTTGACCATGCTGCAGCGAGCAGGCTGCGTGATAGGCCACACGCATCCCTTGATCTGGCAATTTGGGGAGTTCAAGATCAACAAGTACTTCGCTTACATCCCGAGCCAAAGCAGCCACTTGCAAAGCTTTTTTTTCTAGTAAATCACCGGAAAACATGTGGCCATAGTCTTTGACGGTTGTCCCACATCCTGACGTATTGATCACAACAGCGTCGAGCCCCCGAGCATCATCTTCATCAGCAAAAGCATGGATATTAACTGCTGCAGTTCGATGGCTCTCCATCGATTTCCCCATGTGATGGGTCAAAGCTCCACAGCAACCTTGCTTGAGTACAACAACCTCAGCACCATGCCGTGTCAGAAGGCGAATTGTGGCATCGTTGATATCTGTATTTAAAGCTCGTTGTGCACAGCCAGTCATCAAGGCCACCCGCATCTTCATGCTACCCTTAGCAGGAAATATTTGAGGCTCATCATTAGTGCTGCGTGGTGGAATTTTCTGCGGTGCCATTTCGAACATCGCTTTTATCCTCGGGTCAGGTATAAAGTAACCGAGAAACCTAAAAACCTTTGCGCCTAGCAAAGCTATACGAAACCGGTTTGGAAATGGTAGAATACGAACTAAAATCCAACGTAATAATCGGTCTGATAAACTTCGCCGATAGTTCTGCTCAATGTATTCACGTGCATGATCAACTAAGTGCATGTAATTCACACCCGATGGACAGGTCGACACACAGGCTAAACATGACAGGCAGCGATCTATATGCTGTACCGTTTTGACATCAGGCGTGCGGTTGTTTTCAAGCATATCTTTTATGAGATAAATCCTACCTCGTGGACTATCTAACTCATCACCCAATACATGGTAGGTTGGGCAGGTAGCCGTGCAAAACCCACAATGAATACAGCTACGTAGTATATCATTTGTATGTTTGACCTTTGGATCTTTAAGCTGCTTTTCAGTAAAGTGTGTTTGCATTAACTCATTCTCTGGGGGTTCAAAATACCACGGGGATCAAATTTTTGGCGCAATGTTTTTGTAATTATACTCACAGCACGAGGCAGTGGTTGAAAATGTGTAATATCCAAATTTGATAATATTTTTGACTTTATTAAATTTCCATGCCCACCCAAAGTTGCCACCAGAGCCTGCAGGGATTCATGTACCTGTGTACAGGACGCCACATCATTAGCCTGCTCCACATTAAGACCAATCCAAATAAGGCCACCTCCCCAATCTAACTGACATTGAAATCCCCGATCTTTTTGGAGTAGCCGCATTAACTCAAGAATTTTCAATGCGTCAGTGGGGCGTACCGATATACGCCACACTGTGTTAAGTGGCTTCCAGCTGTTTAAATTTTTGACTTCAAGCCACGGATCTGGAAGCTCAGTAATATTTCCAAATTCAAAAAGCTTAGCCTTCAATTGTTCTATCCGATAAACAACTGATGCCTCAAAACCCTCAACTCGGACTAACACTCCAATTTTTCCGTATTTATCACACTGGGTGGCAGCTCCACTTACATCAAATGGGGTGCGTAAGGCAGCAGACATACAACCCACTGCCTGCTCCCATGATGTAACATGAATTTCTAATGTAGTTTGCGTTTCACTGGCAGGTAAAACCTTTAAAGCAACCTCACTTAAAACTCCCAATGTGCCCCAAGAACCTGCCATCAACTTCACTAGATCATACCCTGTTACATTTTTCATAACCCGGCCACCATTTTTCAATAGTTGGCCATTTCCATCTACAAATGAGAGCCCCAGTGTAAAATCTCTAGCCGCACCAACTTGAATTCTGCGAGGTCCCGAAACGTTAGCAGCAACAACCCCTCCCAAAGTTGGGGCACCATTGGTATCTAATAAACCCCGATAGTCCATTGGCTCAAACGCTAATCGTTGGTTTTCAGCAGCAAGCTCAGTTTGTATCTCCGCAATAGGTGTTCCACTCTTGGCTACCATGGTTAACGCCCCAGGTTCGTAAGTTACTATTCCTTTGAGCATTTCTGTACTTAATTTCTGAGCCTTTATAATTCGGCCAATTGGACGAGTGCCTCCACCCAAAATCTGCAAAGGCCCTATTGCACCAGAAACAGCATCCGAAAGGTCAGACTCATCGATTGGGTAAAGAGTGCCACTCATCCAAGGCGTCTGTTTTCAGAGGCTGATAAGGGGAACACCTTGGCAGGGTTAAGTAACCATTTTGGATCAAAGACATCCTTAACTGACATCTGAACTTCTAAATCATTTAGGCTGTACTGATCTTCCATCAAATCACGTTTTTCAATCCCAACCCCATGTTCGCCTGTAAGACATCCACCAACCTCTACGCACAGTCTAAGTACCTCGGCACCCATTGCCTCGCACAGGGCGAGGTCACCGTCTTTATTTGCGTCATACATAATAAGTGGGTGCATATTTCCATCACCAGCATGAAAAACATTTCCCACTTTTAATCCATATTTTTTTGAAAGCCCTTCTATTCGACGCAATACTTGGGGCAGAGCAGATACTGGGATCGTCCCGTCCAAACACATATAATCAGAAACCTGACCTACCGCACCAAATGCTGATTTTCGGCCTAACCATATAGCTGCACTTTCTGCTTCTGATTGACTTTGACGCAGCTCGATTGGGCTATGCCGTTTTGCTATCGAACTAATGCGGTCCATCTGATCTTGAATTTCTGTTTCAGAACCTTCAACTTCAACTATTAATAGTGCCTCACATTCGGGATAGCCTGCCTTTGCAAATTTTTCACAGATTTCAATAATTGGGCGATCCATGAACTCTATCGCCACGGGCAATACACCAGCTTTGATAATGTCAGCGACACAAGTCCCTGCAACTTCGTTGCTGTTAAAGGCAATCATCACAGGACGCGCCCCTTCAGGTTTCGGCAAAATCCGAAGGGTGGCTTCTGTGACTACTCCAAGTTGGCCTTCAGAACCACAAATAACACCTAAGATGTCCAACCCACTAGAATCAAGGTAACTACCACCAATCTCAACAATCTCACCGTCCATCATAACCATTTTGACACCGAGAAGATTATTGGTTGTGACGCCATATTTTAGGCAATGCGCACCGCCAGAGTTCATCGCTATATTTCCTGCAATGGCACAAGCCAACTGACTCGAAGGATCAGGGGCGTAAAAGAAGTTCTCTTCCTCAACCGCCCCAGACACACTCAAATTTGTTCGTCCACTTTGAACTTTTATCACCCGGTTTTCATAATCTGTTTCTAAGACTTTATTCATCTTAGCTACACCTAATATAACGCTATCCACAGTAGGCAATGCGCCACCAGCCAAAGATGTACCTGAACCTCGAGGCACCACGGGCACTTCGTGATGATAGCAAATTTTCAAAACTTCTGACACTTGCTGTGTTGTGGAGGGCAATACAGCAATCATTGGCGGACAGCGATATGCCGTCAAAGCATCACATTCATAAGCCTTAGTCTCAGCGGGATTATCAATCACAGCCTCACGAGGCAAAACCTCCAGTAACGCAGTCACAATTTCCAATTTTTTCCGCAGAACTTCTAGATTAGGCTGAGGCATTTCCATAATAAATCTCCAGATTGGTCAATAAATATAACCAATTTATATCATTAACAAGCCAGTTACTGAAAATGGCGAGCTAATTTTATTTTTTAGTCACCATGAACCCCACCAATTCAATTGGCCCGGCCCTCCCTGATCCAGCCAAATACCAAACTAGACAAAGCTAAAAATAGATAAATCCATGGCGAAAGGAGCCGTCGAATTTCAACACCTTGGATGGTATATGCATCACGCTTAATAAGCCCAATCCAACCTCGCCCATAGGCAGGTCGACCACTGCGGATATTGCGTAGCTT
>Ga0302127_10002266_pt1 | contig 11618 bp, 8 predicted proteins | sample CB4_SCM_MG_FD_204452 | JGI IMG/M metagenome (GOLD analysis project Ga0302127, IMG submission 204452) | Marine microbial communities from Western Arctic Ocean, Canada - CB4_SCM | ecosystem: Environmental > Aquatic > Marine > Oceanic | place: Canada: Western Arctic Ocean | collected 2017-09-24
GACTGGTTTAACTGCGTGGAATCCACCATTGTTAGTTGGTGCTTTTTACTGCCTTGGCGACCTTTTAGTGAATCTCTCTGTCGCGAAGTTTGAGGACCAGGGACTCTTGGAAGAGAGTGAATGACCTTCTCTCTGGAGTTCTAGTTCGTGGAGAGACCTATGCGGAGGTGGAGCCTTGAGTTCATTCAACCGTGACTGGGACGCGCTCATAGACAACAGTAATTACTCGATAATCGGCACCAGCGGTTGTCCCACCCATTGTTGTCACTTCATGTGTACAATCAAGCCCACTTCCACCGAGCCAATGGTCAGTCCCAGCAGCATACGAGTCAATTTGACCAAGAAGAAAATGCACGTCACCGCAGTCGGATTCGACCCTGAAATACCGGTCCCAATCATCATAGCTGGGTGTACCATCACCGGAGATAGTTCCAGTTACACCGAGCATGTGAATTGCCTCGCCTGCAGATTGGCTGATGTTGACACTTGCAATTCCTGTTGCTGGGGTCCCATTAGTTGTAGAGGTGAATATCTCAGGTGTACTCTCAATTACATTCGTAGTATTGTTGTAGTAATTGTTGATGACAGTAGTTCCCACATCATCATCATCTTCTCCATTAGTCGTTCCAGTTCCAAAACATCCCGAGAATACGATAAGTGTCCCCAGCATGAAAACGTACAGATTCTTGCTCAAGTTCATGATATGGGCGAGGAGGCCGGAGGCCTTTATGTTCACTCTGTTGAGAAAGTAATGAGTTATGTTACACTAGTAAGGTGTGTAAATGGTTGAGATGGGCCCGTCCAGATTTGAACTGGAGTCTAAGCGTCCCAAACGCCCAAGCATAGGCCAGGCTAACCCACGGGCCCCAACAGGGTTGCCACCGACCTTCCTTTCATGAACCTATTTATTCCAACAACTTCCATTCCGTTGGCGTATCACGCAGTAGTAATCCTTGAGATTCTGCCATATCAATCAATTCTTGAGCATCAGGTAGCGCAATCCCCCGTCTATCTAACTCATTTTGAACAGTGGATATGTTGACCTTTCCTTCCTCGTCAACTAGGTTCCTCAGAAGTTTTAGCAAAGAAGGGGCTGATGCACTATCTTCTTGGTAATCTTGGTAATCATCAACCTTTATTTTTCGTTTCATTTCATCCCGAAGTTCTGGCGGTACATTGGCAAAGGATACTCTTTTTCTGAGGTCTCCACTATCTTTTGCTCGCTCCACTATGGGGTACTCTCCACTTTCACCACATCCAGGACATACGAATGATTTATTATTTCTTAAACTGCCAAAATGGCGCTCACAAGATGTGCAACGGATTACCAAAAAAACCTGTTGTTCTTCTGCCATTAACAGGTCCTCATAGTTGGAAAGTGTGGTCGCCGCTATTCGTTCTTTTTACCGCACGGCTCGCCCCTGATCCTGGGGTGAAACCTGCACCAGCACTCTTTGTGAGTCCGCCTCTAATTCTTCCAACTGGGCCCGATTGCATCTTCAGAGTATCTGGCAAGATTAGTGCTGCTATAGCACAGCCATGGTGGTCTTTAGCTGAGTTTACTTCATCAACAGCGATTTCGTGTGTTACCACTTCAAGGTCACGAGATGCTAATTTCCGCTTTAGGTTGATTTTTAGCATCAGTTCAGTTTCTTCGTATGATTGGTCTGTAGATAAGGTTGCAACGATTGAACATTCGTCACCTTCAGGAGTGACGCATTGTGCCCATGCAACACCTGCTGATGCGATGGCTCCGTCGTGAGCGTAAGATTCGGCGATGTGACATTCAACAAGTGAACCCAATGCCAAATCTTCTGGAGGTGATGGTTCAAATCCCATTGGCAGCATTGCCCCCTCCATGCGAATGAGTCTTGAATCTCCAAGACCCAATTCAACTAAGCATTGGTCAAAAGCATCTTCTTTTGTTTCACCCCATGGCGCTACTGATGTCATCAACCAACCAGTACAGGAGCCTTCTGCTCGTCTGCGTCCAGTTTCGACTTTGAAGTCCATAGGAGGCGCAGATGGGTTGGGTTCATCAAGTGGCCGGCGAATCGGTTGTTTATGCAGTGGCGCCGGCTCGCACCAGCTTTGCTTGTGGTCGCGCTAATGTTGCTAGTTGTTGCATTGAAAACTCAAGATGCCGGCGGAATATCTCAAGAGGCTTTTGCAGTCTTGCTGATATTGTTTATTGGAATGTTCAGTTTTATTGTATTATCAGCACCTGAATCCAATGAAATGCGAGAGGCTCCAACTTCTTCCAAAACGGAACAAACTACCACTAGCAGTTCTCAATTGTCAGAGTCGGCTTTACCAGATCCTTTAGATGAAGGGTTTGACACACCTCTAATGTGATTTAACAACCAAAAAACCGAGTTGCTGAGTCATACCACTTTCAAGGGGTTACTCTACGCGAGTCACGCGGGAAAGGTATCACTTCTCGGATATGGTCTGCACCTGCTAACCAAGAGCACACTCTGTCAACTCCAAGTCCAAATCCACCGTGTGGCACACCACCGTATCGTCGCACATCAATGTAAAATTCGTAAGCATCACGTGGGGTACCTTCCTCATCTATACGCTCAAGAATCTCTTTTTCACTCCATGTGCGTTCACCTCCTCCGATTATCTCACCATACCCTTCAGGTGCTAGGAGGTCATGGCAAAGGACATACTTCGGGTCATCTGGGTCTGGCCTATGGTAGAATGGTTTTGCAATTCTAGGATAATGGGTGAGGAAATGTGGTACATCAAAATCTTGTGTCAGGATTTTCTCTTTTGAGTAATCCAAATCTTGTCCCCATTCAATATCAACACCCATACCTTGTAGGGTTTCAATTGCTTCATCATATCTAATTCTTGGATAAGGAGTGTCAGCATATCTAGCAACGAGGTCCAAATCTCTGCCAAGATTTTGCAATTCATCTGACCGCTCGTCAAGTAAGGTTGACGCGATGTTACGAACTAACGACTCGCCGTGTGCCATAACATCTGAGTTACCTCCCCAAGCTATTTCCATTTCAGCATGCCAAAATTCAGTCAAGTGGCGTCGAGTTCTGCTTTTTTCAGCACGGAATGATGGTGCAATCGTATACAGTCTTTCAAGCGCAGGCATTGCCGCTTCAGCGTATAGTTGCCATGATTGGGTAAGATACGCTTTTCGGCCAAAATAAGGTACTTCAAACAAAGTTGAACCGCCTTCTACTGCACCAGCCACAAAATTTGGTGCGTGATACTCAATAAAATCAAGGTCTCTAAAGTAAGAATGAATGGCTCCAAATACAGATGAGCGGATTTTCAACATTGTTGTCATGCGATTAGTTCTGAGATAGAGATGGCGGTTATCCAACAAGAATTCTGTCTCTCCTCCTTCAGCACCTTCCATTGCTGATTCGGTTATTGGGAATGGGTTGTCTGCATTGACAGGGCCAATAACTTGGCCACCTGTAACTACCATTTCATGCCCGCCAGGGGCTCTTTCATCGACATTGACCTTACCAGTGATCGTCACACTTGCTTCAATCAATGCAGATTTCAAACTTTCAAAACACTCATCACCGACATCATTTCGCTTGATAACACACTGTACAATACCTGTTGAATCGCGTAAAACAAGGAACCAAATTTTGTTTGAACCACGAGTTCTATGAACCCATCCTTTCAACTCAACTTCTTGGCCATCAAAGGTGCCATCATGCACATCACCGACCCACACATCCTTGGCCACCGTCAACCACCCTTGGCTTGGCGAATCGCTACTTCCATTTTAACCGAGCCCTTACAACGGCCGGATACATCTATTCGTGAGTAGCACAGCCAAGATTCTCCATGCGTGATGTTTCACGGAGGTCATCTCCCCGATTAGCGGTTTATGCGGTTGGTGGAAATGCCCTTTCTGACCCGGCTCTAAAAGGGGCTGAAGCGCGTAGCGCAGCAGAGGCAGTAATGGATGATGTGTTAGAGGATGTAGTTGACCTTTTAGAAGCAGGTATCAGGGTTGTAATAACACATGGGAACGGGCCACAGGTGGGAGAATTATTGCTAATGGAGGAATCCCTTTTTGAACGCAGAAGAGTTGAATCCTCAAATTTCACACCACAGCCACTCGGCCTAGATAATTGGGTGGCTGCGACTCAAGGAACTCTTGGCCACGAGATTGCTACTAATTTAGATAACATTCTACAGGCAAGAGGTAGGCACGAACAGGTTGTGACATTACTTACCAGAGTCGAAGTTGATGCAAATGATTCTGCATTTAGTCAGCCAACAAAACCGATTGGCCCGATTATAGACGACTTAGATGCGGTGCCAAGTAATTGGGAAATTGGGATTACTGATGTTGGTCCACGCCGTGTTGTAGCTTCTCCCAAGCCGATTTCAATCATTGATTCAGATGCCATCGAGGCCCTGATTTCTGCTGGTGCTGTGGTGTTATGTGCTGGCGGGGGAGGTATCCCAGTGATTTCCCATAATAGAGGTATTCAAGGGGTTGAAGCAGTGATTGATAAGGACCGAGTAAGCGCTTTATTGGCTGTGTCATTAAATGCTGACTTTCTTTTCATCTCAACTGCTGTAGATTCAGTGAAATTAGATTTCGGTAGTGATAATGAACATCGAATTACTACAATGTCAATTTCCGAAGCCAAGCAATATTTAGAGGACGGACAATTTCCTGAGGGTAGTATGGGGCCAAAGATTGAAGCGATGCTATTTGCTAAACAAAAAAACCCCGAATTATCTGTATCTCTTTGCCAACCCGGCGATGTTATTGAAGCAATGAGAGGGGTGGTGGGGACCACTATCACACAATGATTCTCTTGACTAAACTGAGTAATTTAGCATCGGTAATTTGGCGGGCCACACGGGGTTCGAACCCGCGACCGACGGATTAAGAGTCCGTCGCTCTACCTGACTAAGCTAGTGGCCCGCCTTGCCGGGCGTGCCTCCCCTATTTGACCGAAACGGATGCTGGAAATCAAGACAGTCTACCATTCGGTTTGATTCTCACTTCAGTTCCATCGTTTGAACCGATGATGACTACATCTGCCATGTTTGTGAATAGCCCGACTTCAACAACTCCAGCAACTCCTCGAATCTGTGCTTCAAGGGCTACTGGGTCAGAAATAGTAGGGCCGAACTTGCAGTCAATGATAAAATTCCCATTATCGGTGATTAAAGGTTGAGCACCACCACGCCTAGTGGCTTTGCCAGGACAGATATTTTGAAGGTGTCTTGAGGTGATTTCCCAGCCAAATTGAACGACCTCAACAGGTAATGGGAACTCCCCTAGTGTGGGTACATCTTTGCGCGGGTCTGTCACGACAACCATTGAATCTGATACTTGTGCAACAATCTTTTCACGGGTTAGAGCACCACCTCCTCCTTTGATTAGGTGAAACTGTGAATCGAACTCATCTGCACCATCTATAGTTACTGACAAACGTTCAACCTGATTCCATTCAAGTAATGGTATCCCAAGGCTTCTAGCCAATTTTTCAGTTTCAATACTAGTGGGTACTCCTCTGATTTCCAGCCCTTCTTCAGCCATCCTTCTGCCAAGTTCAATTACTGTGTGTTTCACAGTTGATCCAGTACCAAGTCCGACATCCATTCCAGATGTCACAAATTCGCAGGCTGCAATGCCTGCAGATTGTTTAGCCGCCTCAACCTCATCCATCGCTCTCAAACTGTCGGGGGGGTTGACACAGCATATCATTTGGGGCTAAATCATGCCTGAATAGGTTGTAACTTGCCGCCGAATCATTGACAAACCTGCCTATGTTCTCCGAACATGATGTGGCGTAGTCCAAGACCCCTTCTTGCTCCCGCATTTCTTTTCCTAATTTTTGTCATATCTTCTCTAGCACCATTGTTGATGGAACCTGCAACCCTACCTGACACCGTCAAAAAGATGGAAACAGGATTGAACACTCCAACTACTGTTTCTGTGGTTAGTTATCCCGATGGGACATCAAATGCGTTGCAATTAGAAGTTCCCGTTGACCATGCAGTTACTGGGCTTGGCCTTTCACTTGAACCTCATATTTTACCTCGAACGGAGTCAATTTCATGGGATTCGAATTCTGATTGGAATATGTCTGGAGTCATTACAGATGGTGTTGATTTCAATGGCACAGAAGGAATGAAGGTCCAACCAAGGGAAATTAGTTGGGATTTTGAATACCCAAATAACGCTGCTTTTACAGCTTCAGGTTGGACGATGGGTACTGGTTGGTATTTTGGATATGATTCATGTTTAGGCCAATCAGGAGGTGTTCATGGCGGGACCAAGGCGATTTACACATACAATTGCAATTATCCCAATAATATTCCATCATCAGGGTATTATGCTACATCACCGGTTGTTGATTGTAGTTCTTGCTCAGGTAGTTGGGAGTTGAAGTACTGGAAGCGTTTGGGTATTGAATCATATTACTATGATGACGCCCAAGTCCATGTTAAAAATCAACAAGGGAGTTGGGCGACGGTTTGGGATTGGAGCGGAAGTGGCACAAACCCAAGTAGTTGGACACAAATGACCCACGATATCTCAAGTTATGTTTCTGGTAACTCTAATCTTCAAGTTCGATTCAAACTTGGAAGAACTGATGGTTCAGTCACATACACTGGTTGGAATGTAGATGATATTGAATTCAAACCGGCAGGAGCAGGATTAGGGACGGGGGCGAATTGGACATCTCCTGCTTTTGGCCCTTCAGCTACTGGTTCATTACAATCTCAAAAAGGTGCATATGGTTTGATGAGTATTGATGCAACGGTCCCATCTGGATCATCTCTTACTTGGACTATTCTTGATGGGATTTCGAAACAGCCAATCCCTGGATATGAAGACATCAACACATATGTTCACGATTTAGGAGGGATTGACTCAGAAAAGCATCAAACATTAAGAATCAAATTACATATGAATCAACCTACTGGGGCTAATTCGCCAATTATTCATGGCGTGCATGCTCAAGGAAGATATGTGTCATCATTCAACTCAAATCCGGGGTGGACTGGAAGTTTGAATTGGGATGGTAATTCTTTCCCCGGCAGTGGTACAATTGATTCTCCAATTCTTGAATCAAGAAGACCAATTTCACGAATACGCACAGATATAACGTCATCTGGTGCCGGTGCTTGGCAGATGAAAATAAACGATGACGCATGGGCTAATGCACCTCAAGGAACTTGGCACACCTTGTCTACTTATTCTCACAAAGTTCAATTTCGTTGGATGGGTAGTTCATCATCTTCTGATTTAATGGCAATAGACATCCAAATTGATACTGGGGGAATGCCTGAATTACCAAGAATTGATGTTGGGGAAGATGGAATAATTGAGTGGGGCATTAACAATCCTAGTATTGGGAAATGGGGGTGGCAGGACAGGCTTTCCGACGGTTCGTATTCAAAAGATTTCACTTGGACAACCCCTGCTACAAAACAGATAGGTGTTTGGTTACCTAAAGATGGCCTTGATGTGATGAGTTACACATTATCACCATCTTCCTCAGGAGTTGAGAATCTTTCAACTAGCCTAACTATTTCTGGGACTGAAGTGATGAGTAGGTCAATTGGTACCACTAGTGTAGTTAATCTAGTAATAATGACACCAGCAGAAATTACTGACATCAATTCTTTACTGGTAAACGGCTCATCAATTTGGCCATCTCCTGGTATTAAAACTGGAATTGAGTATGTTCAAGCGGTATTTTCGGTAACCAGTGACTATGGTGGGGTTCAACTTGGTGGTATTGCCGCAGTACATCATCCAACTGCTAATTTAAATTATGATTCGGGAGATGAAATGGTTTGGGCAGTTAATGACCTGCTACCATATAGCACAATTTCCGGGGGCTCAAAGTTTGTTCCGATAACAGTTCAAATGAGTAATCCCGGTACCCTCATTGCAACTATTAATTCTCTAAATTATAGCAATGAAATGACCACTGATTCTTTGACCATATTGAATGGTACAACGACCCTTGCTCCTTCTAGACAATGGCTCGAGGTAAATAGCACGCACAGCGCTCCTGTAGGAACGGTTGCCGCCGTACAGATGGATTTGATTGGAACAATGCATCAAGTCAGGATGCTTTGTCAGAATGATGGTACTTTGGCAGTTGTTCTTGGTTCAACCGATGCTGAGATGGTTCAATGGAAGCAGGGTGATGGCTGTGAAATGAAAATCAACGGCTCTGATGTTGATAGTGTGATGAGATTCAGACTCAATGCATCTTGGGATGATGATCCAATCATGACGATGAAAGTCAGGTTGGTATTGATTGATGGTAGAAGGAGTGTACCGAAGTTGCAAGCTTTTGGAGTCGGCCAAAACTTGGCTATTGAGAATGATGTTGAGGTGGTAGCATGGGAAATGTACAACCAAAATGGTGATCCTATACCCACAAACAGGCAATATCTACAATCAAACTCACCTATTACGATTCGAGTTGACCTTGGTTTCCCTGGAATTGACCGTTGGCTGGCTCCAAGGGCTGGTGATGTAGCGGTTAGAGTGTTTGAAAATGGTTTGGTGATTGCAAATAGCACATCATTAGTTAACGGTTCTATAGGTTTTAACCTATACACACCTTTTAGTTCTCAACCAGTTGAATATAAGATTGATGCTTATGCCTTGTACGGGCAAGAAAATGTATCTTCAATCATTTTGAATCGAACCTATGAGATTGACTCACTAGCTCCAATGGCGATTAATCAGAACATTCGAAAATACGACCACCTAGAACAATCTTTGAACCAATTGATCAATATTGAGGTCTATGACAGGCCACTATTGCCTGACGACCTATCGCTAATGTTATGGAGGGATTGGACTGATGATTTCAACGCTGATGGTAAACCGAATGCTACTGAGTTCATTGAATATGCCATGCAGGCCCCTTCTAATACGAGTAAAGCACAGGGTAATTACACATTTTCCTTTGATGATACCGATGGTCCTAATGGGGGAATAGTTGCAGGCTACATCTCTGGTTCTGATGCTGCTGGTAATGAAATCACTCGGGGAGGTGGCCCTGGGGTTGATGAGCAACTATTCACTTACCAATTGGCACAAGATGGCCAGCCTTGGATAGTTGGCCAAGGTGGATTCGTTGATGGTGATCATAGTTGGTTACATCCAGCAACGGTGTATGAAATTGTTATTCCATTTGATGAACCTAATGGTTTGTCCGATTTAGATTATGTTCAATTCCAACTTGCAAGCAATTCAATAGTTGATTCATTAGAAGTCCTTTGGAATGCTACTACAAATCGATGTAACGGCACAGGACAATATCTGCTTGTTAGCTCGTGTCACATCCACGCTCGTAGTGGTGAAATCTCACCATTCACTCAGGAACTAGAATTACGCATGGAATTTACGTTAGATTGGGGACTTCCTATTGAGAATGACCTACGGCGTGCTCCAGCAATTACTGTAAGAGATAGAAGCGGTTCCGAATCTTGGTTAGAATTGCCGCAATTGCGATGGCGATTTTCGCCTAACTTAGCAATATCATCGGAGAGCATTCAATTGGAGTCAGAAGGTGGTACAATAATTGACCAAAGTGTTTGGGTGCAACCAGGTACTGGGTTAAACATCTCAGGTCAGGTGACCTTTGTAGAAACGGGATTAGCACCTACATTATCGTTTGATGTGTCAATTCTTCTTGATGGTCAACGTACGTTAACTTCTACAGTAAACGGATACTTTTCATCCCAACTTAACGCGCCAACCGAATCAAAAAGTCACGCACTTTCCTTTGAATTAACAGGCCTTCCTCCTGAAGCGGTTGATGCAACAGATCCCACTGGGACTTTATTTTGGATAGAGGTGGATAGTAATCCACCATTACCGGTTTCGATTGATGCGCCTCGTGAAGGAACAAAAATTCCTTTAGCAGATTTATCTGATGTAAGAATTGAGTTGCGACTATCTGAGCAAGAAAAACTCAATCTTGATTCCCTCCAACTTTTCTTCAAGGTTTCTTACGCAAGTCAACCAAATGGTGCTGCATTGATTGAAGGCTCATCTCCCTTGAACGTATCTGGTTCTCCAGTTGGGCAATCAATTTCAGCAGTCTCAACCTTCGATGTTGCAAGCCGTCTTCCGGAAGATTCCTACTCTGATGCATTGATATTGTCAATATGGGTAAAAGGAAGTGATTTAGCAGGCAATGGGATGCAGTCTTCTACATTATTCAATAGTGGCTCTTCACCATTCGCATCATGGGATATTGAACACTTGGCTGCTGATGTTGAATTAACCCAAGTCACTTATTCACGTAGTGGTGAACTTGAAATTGGCCAGACAACAATGGTCACAATAGAATTCAGGAACGGTGGATACACTCCAGGAAGCGTGAAATTCTTTGCTTATGAAATGGGACGGGATGGTGCCAATCGCTCATTAACACCAGTCCCTATATCTGTAGTGGTTCCTGTTGATGAGAGATTGACGTACGACATTGATTGGATTCCAGAGGAAAAAGGTGAGAGATGGGTAGTAATTGCCCTAACCGATGGAAGTTCATTAGAAGGGAAACACATCAATATCAAAGAGAAAGTGAGCGATGAAGCACTTTCAGGGGTGCTCGAGGGCGTTCCCATGTCTTGGTTAGTCATTATTGCTGTGCTTTTATTGATTCTAACACTTACCATTTCTCTCGCATTACGATCTGGGGGCTCCTCAGAATCATCACTTGATGGCACGGATGATTGGGATGATGAGTGGGAAGAAGAGGAGGAGCAAGTCTCAACTTATGCTTCTCCATCTGAAGCAATGTCTGCAATACAATCACCTAGCGCAGAGTATCAAAACCAGCAAACTTGGGGTCAAGAACAAGTTGGGTATCATCATCAGCAAGTTCCACAGGTGGATAATCAGCAATACCCAACTCAACAACAAGTTCCTCAACAACCCGTATCTCAACCTACAGAACAACAATCCCAACAATGGACTGAGGCCCAATGGCAGGCCTATCAACAACAGTATAATGAGTACTACCAATCTGGTGGTCAGCCTCCTCCATCAAGTTGATGTTGACTCTCGTATCAAGTGATTTGATGCTTTTCATACACTAATATTCCAGTGTTATCATTCCGTTTCCTTGATAGCAGAGTGGCTAGGTCGGAGAGTTGCGAGGGAGTAGGAGGGCTGCTGACAGTGTACGACACTGAGGAAAGTCCCCTCTCCACCATGCAGGTGACCCGATTCACTTCGGGAGTCCGGAAGGGCTGGCTCTGCTTAAGCAACGAACCGGTGCAGTCGAGTACTATGAATCCGAAAGGAGGAGATTGTCTGTTACTGGCTGAGACGAGCAACCACGCTGGTGCAAGTCCAAACAGTTCTGTTGACGCGTATGGAAGAGGAACGGGTAGGACGCTAAGTTGAATGCAGCTAACCGAAAGGCGAACAAAAAGGGGCTTACTCCCTACTCCCTCGCACCCTTACAACATTATGATTTGTTGATAGATTAAAGTGAGTTTTAGCCATCAATCAAAGATTATCTTCATTTGAAGATTCTATTTTATCATCTAAGTTACTGGTTACTGACTTTGTATCATCTGGTAATTTTGATTCGCTATTAATTGCTAAAGAATCGGTA
>Ga0302127_10002272_pt1 | contig 11614 bp, 14 predicted proteins | sample CB4_SCM_MG_FD_204452 | JGI IMG/M metagenome (GOLD analysis project Ga0302127, IMG submission 204452) | Marine microbial communities from Western Arctic Ocean, Canada - CB4_SCM | ecosystem: Environmental > Aquatic > Marine > Oceanic | place: Canada: Western Arctic Ocean | collected 2017-09-24
GACCCCACGAATGAATTGGATTCGTCGTCCGGCGTTCACCACTCGATACGCGAGCCATCGTAGGCGAAAAATCCCCCGCTGTGTTCCGCACTCAGCGAGTGGAGCACATACAGCAACTTCGCCGCTGCTTCGTCTGTGTTGAACACCTGCTTTGTGCTCAGGTTCTGGCTGAAGGGCGCTGAGAGACCAGTTGCCACCGTACCCGGATGGAGCGCAAAACAACCGATGGGCCTCGGCAGACGCATCCACTCGACAGCCAGCGTGCGAATCATCATGTTGAGCGCGGCCTTCGAAGCTCGATAGGCGTACCAGCCGCCGCTCCGATTGTCGGCGATGCTTCCGACGCGCGCAGACAACGCTGCGAACCGTGCGTCGGAACTGGCTTTAAGTGCAGGCTCGAAACCGCGCGCTACGAGCAGGGGGCCGAGCGCGTTTACGCGAAACGAAGCGTCCATGGCGTCCGGGTCGACATCGGCCAGACGTTTCTCCGGCCAGAGCTGGCCCTCCGCATGCAGCACCCCGGCGCAGTTGACGAGGAGGTCGAGCCGACCCGCTGCCCTCATGACGGTGCCCGCGCTCGCTTCGATGCTCGCTTGATCCAGCACGTCGAGTCGAAGGATCTCAAGCCGGGCCGAACGCGACGCGAGAGCGTTGAGCCCGCTGGCCGCATCGGGTCTCCGGCAGGAGGCAAATACGCTTCCATATTCCTTTTCTGCAAGCAGTGCGGCGGTTAATGCGAGACCAATACCCCGGCTTGCACCCTGAATGAACGCGATTTTCTCGCGCGGCCCACTGCCGTCCGAGCCCGGTTTGATCGCTGAGGTTTTCATTCCGAGTCCTACGGTAGCCGATAACGTTTACTTATTTACTATCCGCGGTGAAGCTGGGGTCGGATTCATCCGCCGGATAGTCTTTCTTACTCGTGAAGACAGACCCGTGACCTCAAAAAAAGGGGCGGCAAAGCCGCCCCTAAAGGCTACCCGATGATTGGGGGGGGAGTTCACTCGGGCAGAATGACGCTGTCGATCACATGAATAACACCGTTGCTCGCCATGATGTCCGTGGCCACCACCATGGCCTCGTCCACCTTCACCATGGAGCCATTAACGGAGATGTCCACAGACTGGCCGTTGACGGTTTTTGCTTCCGACAGACCGACGACCTGCTCGGCCATCACAGCACCCGACACCACGTGGTAGGTCAAGATCGCTGTTAGCTGATCCTTATTCTCCGGCTTGAGTAATTCCTGAACGGTTCCTTCCGGTAACTTGGCGAACGCCTCGTCGGTCGGTGCGAAGACGGTGAACGGGCCGTCGCCTTTGAGCGTCTCAATGAGTCCAGCCGCCTCGAGAGCCACTGCCAGTGTTCCGAAGTTTCCGGCCTGCACGGCGGTGTCGACGATATCCATCTCACCGGCGCTGTTTGCTGGGCCGATCACCAACATCGAGGAAAGTGCGACGATGGTGCTGCGCATAAACATAGTCATTAAGGTATCTCCATAAGTGTTTAATTGATTACCTAGTTGTATTCGGTAGCCAAACCGAAACGGATTCAACTGGCGTAGACTATTTCCGAATCTCGGCGGGACTCGTACTCACTGTGAGTACACTTAGGCTTGACACGAGCATCACTCTCGTCGATAACAGCCTCAAATCGATGGCTGAAAGGCGGACATGACTGAACCCAATAAAGCGGCAGCAGAGTTGCTCGAGGCGAGCGTTTCGGGCTATGCCGCCGCCGCGGCGAGTGCCTTGCTCCAGGACCACGACGCCATCCGCTCGCAATATGGACCGGGCGCTATGGCGTCGTGGAAGTCACATTTCGTCCAGAGACTGCTGGAGCTCGCGGCCGCGGTCAGAATGGGCGAACCAAGACTGTTCGCGGCCCGGATCGTTTGGCAACAGAAGGCGTTTGCGGCCAGAGAATCTAACCCGGATGACCTGCGACACGCGCTCCTGAGCCTCAAGGATGCTCTGGCCGCCGAATTGCCGAGTGACCTGCGGGATTCGGTCGGGCAGCATCTGCAAGCAGGCCTCGACGCCCTTGACGCCGAGCACGAGTTGGACTCCTCCCGCCTCGACCCGAACGACGCATCCGACGCCCTGGCGCTCAAGTACATTGTTGCTTGCCTGGAGGGTGACCCTGCGCGTGCAATCCGCCTGGTCTTGGATGCTGCTCGTAACGGTATGTCTATCGAGGAGGCCTACCTCAACGTGCTCTTCCCGGCGCAGAAAGAAATCGGTCGGATGTGGCATGCGGCGGAAGCGTCAATCGCTGACGAGCATGTCGTTACCGAAACCACGCGACGAACCATGGTCCTGTTAACTCATGAGCACGCGACGAGCGCGGATACGGAGAAGACGATCCTGGCCGCGGCGGTGGCTGGCGACGCGCACGATCTCGGTATCCGAGCCGTGGCAGATTTTTTTCAGGTGGCTGGCTGGCGCGCTATTTCCCTAGGGTCGGACGTACCTACTGCCGATCTTGCCAAGGCAGCGAAGTTCTTTGGTGCTGAACTGGTTGTGCTCTCCACTACGCTCAGTACGCAGCTCAAAAATTTGCAAACCAGTATCGAGTCGATACGAGCGACCTGCGGGCACGATGTCAAGATAATTGTGGGAGGTCACGCCTTCGTCGATGTGCCAGAGCTTTGGAAGAGCACGGGCGCAGACGGCTATGCTGCGAATCCGAGCGACGCAGTAGAGCTCGGTAGCGCGCTCGTTGGTCTTCCCAAGTCTGGCTAACCTAGCTCAGCAACGACGGCAATTCGCTCCCGGTCGGAGACCACGACCCCGCCCGGAACTTCGACCGTGACGGCGAATAGCACCGCCTGCCCAACCGGTATATTGGGCCGGACGGGAATGATGACTTCGTCGGCGCCAGGTTGAATATCGAACACGCCCCCGTCCACCGGAAAACGTTCATCCCGGTCGGCATCGAATATCCAGAGCTGATACTGGAAACTCGAGGGCTCATTGGAAAGAAGGCCTCGGAAGAGCATGAACCCTTCCTGGTTATTTTGACTCCAGACCACATCGCCCGAGGCGTTGGTCGCGCTCGGGTCATCGGTTGCAGTCCAACCCACGCGACTCGCCCCCTGTTCGATCAGAGCGGCACGCTGCTCAGGGAGTGTCAGGGTGGAGGGTTCGAAACCTGGCCACCAGCCCGTGATGGCCAGCAACAACGCGGCCGCTGTGGCCAGCCAGGGCCAATAGTGCGCTGTGCGCGCTGTTGGCGCGGGGCGCCCGAGCTGCACCACGTTCGCGTCCGAGGCAACATCCGGATCAGAATTAAAGTAGCGGGCGGCATCATCCTCAAGTGTTTTTCGCAGGGCGGCAGGCAGGAACTCGCCCCTTGGCAGAACCGCCAGATGCACAGCGGCCGCAGCCCGGTCAAAAGCGTCTGCATCCACATCTGGCCGACCGCGAAGCAGTTCATCGAGTTCGCTTTGCTCTGTCTCGGCCGGGGCTTCGGTAGCCCGTTGCGTCAGGAGATCATTGAGTCTGTCAGAGGTCATCAGTCCGCCCCTTTTAGATCGGCGGAATCCGCGCCCTGTTCGATGAGTTCGCGAACGCGAATTAGGCCGCGCCGTAATTGTGTCTTAACGGTACCCAATGGCTTGCCTGTCACTGTTGCGATCTCCGAATGTGTCATGCCTTGTACAACGCCCATCATCAGAACCTGTTGCTGGCCGGCCTCGAGCTGGGCGACCGCTCGCACCGCAATAGCCGCTTCCGCCGCAACCATCCCCTGATCCGGAGCCGAGTCGGCAAGTTCAAACATCACCGACTCATCGAACTCCTCCGTACTAGGTCGTCGCCCTTTTGATCTGAGACGATCGATCATCCGCCGCCGGGCGATCGTCGATATGAAAACCGCTTCCGAACCGACCGATGGATTGTAACGCGCCGCCGACTTCCACAACGCAATGAAAATCTCCTGAGTCGCGTCTTCGGCATCAGCCGCGTTGTCTGACCAACTTCGCGCCACTGACCACACCAGCCCGCCATAACGATCCAAACACTGTGCTACAGCCGCCTGGTCACCGCTTGCAATTCGCTCAAGTATTGATTCGTTCACAATCGACGTTCGGCAAGGGCTACAGAAAGCAAAACAAAGCACCACCCTAACGGACGTAGGCTGCTATGTAATGTTATGTATTTCATCACTGCACTAAGAATCCAGTAACCCCATTGAAATTACCAGTGATCGGCAGTAATTGATTACCTATTCTATATGTACAAGTCTTATACATACCCCCATCAATACCCTCGTTATGAACGGAAGCTGTTGGACAGCTTTGGTAGTAACAAGATAGGTAAGTTTATGTTTTATAGCAAGAAAAAGCCGTCGCTTGGACGGCTTTGAATCTCACTGGACATAATGTGGTGGAGGCGGCGGGAATTGAACCCGCGTCCGCAAGTGATCCACTTCAAGCTCTACATGTTTATTCCGTCTTTAATCTCACTGAAAGTTACCCGACGGGCAGGGAAAACTCGCAGCCAGTCCAGTTAAGTTTTAGCGTTCAGGCCCTAGACAGTCCATTCCGCGATCTTGTGAGGATGACTCCTGGAACCGGACGCACAAGCACGTGCCGGGCAGAAGGCTTTAGTCTGTGTTTTAAGCAGCTAGAGCGTAGTTGTCTTCGTTTGCAACTATATTTTTTGCAGTTGGTTTTACGAGGTAGTCTGCCCCTCGACATGCACCTAAAGATTCACGACCCACGTCGAAGCCGATCGCCCCCTAGATCATTGAGTTTAGTGGTATTAGGTGATATTTAAAAGTTATGGGGTATATGTCGTTTTAGGTTGCTAGAGCGGGAGGCACTAATTCTATTCAGCTTTGCTGGGACTGGTTCAATCTGTTTGTGTGGTTTCTACACTTGCATTATCTGTTAACGGCTTTGAGTGTCCGGGCCTTAGAACGTTCCCAGTCCTGTTTTTTCTGGTCTGAACGTTTGTCAAATTGTTTTTTGCCCTTGGCGAGGCCAATAGCAAGCTTTGCCCTGCCGCGACTCCAATAAAGTTCCAGGGGTACGAGCGTGTAGCCCTTACGGTCTACTAGGCTGGAAAGACGGTCGATTTCTTTCCGATGCAGTAGTAACTTTCTAGTTCGTGCTGGGTCGGTGCTGACATGGGTCGATGCAGAGGCCAGAGGTGTCAGATAGGCGCCAAGCAGCCAGATTTCGGTTTTTCGGATAACAACATAGCTTTCCGTTAGCTGTGCTTTGCCGGCTCTCAGGCTTTTAATCTCCCAGCCTTCGAGTGATAGCCCACCCTCGAGCCTTTCCTCAATGAAAAAATCGAATCGCGCCTTTTTATTAAGGGCGATTGAATTTGAGGGTTTTTTTGCTGCCTTTCTGGCCATGGTCCTGTAATGATCCTAGAATCTCAAACAAAATACACGTTAGAGAGGTTTTTAGTAGTGGCTTCATCTGAGACTCAACGTCATTCTCTTCATGGTCAATGGTCTTCGCGCCTTGCTTTTATTTTGGCTTTGTCGGGTTCTGCAGTCGGACTGGGCAACATATGGAAGTTTCCCTATATTGCTGGCGTGAACGGTGGAGGGGCGTTTGTTCTCGTTTACCTAGTATGCGTATTTGGTATTGGGCTTCCAATCATGATATCCGAAATTCTGATTGGACGGCGTGGTCGGAGGAATCCTGTCAGTACTATGGCGTTTCTCGGAGAGGAAGAAGCTGGTAATAAACATTGGGGTCTTGTTGGTCTTCTTGGGGTTATGGCGAGCTTTCTGATTCTTTCCTACTACAGTGTCGTGGCCGGATGGGCAGTGGCGTACATATTCGAAGCCGGTTCTGGCGCGCTAATTAAAATAGATGCGCAGAGTGCTGTTCGTAAATTTGAAAGTTTAACAGGCAGCTGGGTTATTTCCGGACTCTGGCATACGTTCTTCATGATATTAACCATATTTGTAGTTGCGAGAGGTGTAAAACTTGGTCTTGAAAGAGCCGTTCGTATATTAATGCCTGCTTTGGTAGCTCTGCTTTTCCTCCTATTGGGATATAGCATGATTGAGGGAAATTTTGCTGAGGCTTTTGTTTTTATGTTTGCTCCTAAATTTTCAGAGTTAACTGCAGAGGGAGTTCTTTCTGCTTTAGGTCATGCTTTCTTTACCTTGAGCGTTGGTATGGGAGCAGTGATGGCTTACGGTGCATATTTGTCTAATGAGGCCTCGATAATTAAGACTTCGATAGCAGTTGTGACGATAGATACAGCGATTGCTATTCTTGCAGGTCTCGTAATATTTCCTATCGTTTTTGCGCATGGGTTGGACCCAGCAGAGGGCCCTGGGCTGATCTTTCAAACAATTCCAATTGCTTTTGGGCAGTTACCGGGTGGAAGAATAGTATCTACAATGTTCTTCTTATTGCTTGCGTTTGCAGCATGGACCTCTGGAATTGCGTTGATGGAGTCCCCAGTAGCTTGGCTTATGGAAACTACGGGGCTTGAGCGTTGGAAAACCGCAATTTTTGTTGGAATAGCAATTTGGCTGATTGGCTTTCTAAGTGTGCTTTCTTTTAATAAGTTTAGTGATGTTGAATTGCTATGGGGTACATTTTTTCAAAGCTTTGATTATTTGACTGCAAATATTATGTTGCCTCTTGGCGGGCTTGCGATTGCAATTTTTACAGGTTGGACTATGTGTGCTAACTCAACTTCCGATGAGGTTGATCCTTCTGTAGGCAGAATCTATCGTATGTGGCGCGTATCCGTGAAATTTATTGTTCCGGTTGCCGTTTTTCTTATTTTTCTTAATGCAGTAGGGATTATTTAAACTAAATGCATACGGTTCAGCGAAGTGAGTATGTGGGATACGAGCCTAATCAGATGTTTGATCTGGTTAATGATATTGATTCATACCCGCAATTTCTGCATTGGTGCCAGGGCTCGTACGTTGAAAAGTCAACTGAGACAGAGATTGTTGCGACGTTGGATGTCGGTCTTGGTGGGTTAAGCAAACGATTTACAACGCGTAACTTATTGAAGAGACCTTCTCGAATTGATATTGAGTTGGTGGATGGACCTTTCAGAAGTCTAAGCGGTGGATGGCATTTTCTAAAAAAGGATGGGCCTGGATGCGTCGTCAAGATTGAGTTGGAGTTTGATGTATCGAAATCTCCTTTAGACAAGATGTTTGGCTTCATGTTTGAAGAGATTGTTCGTTCCCAGATTGAGGCATTCATTCAACGGGCCAATAAACTTTATGATTGATGGTGGCGCTGCCATGGTTGCGGTGGTGTATGCAATCCCCAGTCAGCAGTGGATCATTAGCCTCCCATTATCCGAAAATATGACGGCTCTGGAAGCCGTAAAGCTTTCAGGTCTGGTCCTTAAGAATCCAGAAATTGAACGCTGCCCCTTAGTGCTTGGTCTTTTTGGAAAAAAAATAACACAGGATTATGTGTTGCGGTCTGGCGATCGCATTGAGATTTGCAGGCCATTAATTAATGATCCAAGGGATATGCGCCGCAAATTTATTTTTTTGGGTCGAGTGATGGGGCAACGAGATGATAAAGCCTAGAAAAGGTTGTGCATAACTTATGCGGAGTTAAGAATTATGGTTAGATTCATGAGGTAGGCGTAAGGATTGCGTTACGTTCAATTCGAGTCACTTCGTCACCCTGAAAAAACACAATGAACCAACGTCTATCAATATCCTTGGAACGACCACTTTGGAAGTAGTAGGTGTAATCCCATCGGTCATGGTGAAAGCTGTCTGAAATCATGGGTGTTCCGAGAAGAAAACTAACTTGGGTTCGAGTCATGCCAAGAGCTACTTGTTCAATGCTTGATTCGTCAAGCAGGTTCCCTTGTTGAATATCCATTCGATAGACGCAGCTTGCAGAAAGGATAATGGTCGTCACGAGAACGCTTATTTTTAGAACGCTTTTTGAAAAATAGTGTGTCACTATGGAATGTGCCTCTGATCATGGGTCATAATGACTCCTAGCATACAATAACCTCATGACAAAGATCGTAGAAAGTGGAAAGACAAGAACTTAAAAAAGCTGGCCTTAAAATTACCTCTCCTCGTTTGAGGATATTGGCGGTTATGGAGTCTAGTGACGAACGCCATTTGAGCGCAGAAGCGATCTATAGAGCGTTATTAGAAAGTGGAGAGGAGTTTGGGTTAGCCACCGTTTATCGTGTTCTCACTCAGTTTGAACATGCTGGACTTGTCACGCGGCATAACTTTGAGGCCGGAGGAATGTCAGTATTTGAACTGGCTGACCGGACTCATCACGATCACATGGTCTGCTTAGAGACAGGGGACGTTATCGAGTTTGTAGAAGATAGAATTGAGGTATTACAAACGGAGATAGCTGAACGACATGGCTATGAACTGGAAGACCATAGTTTAGTGCTTTACGTCAGGCCCAAAAAATCTTAATTTGGTCGTCTATATAGAAAATAGCACATTCGTGCTGAATATGAAGCCGCAATTTAATGGCTAGCTCTTTGCACCATTTCCTCAGCGTGAGCCCTTGTTCTATCAGTGATTTCAACCCCTCCTAGCATTCTAGATAACTCGTCCACGCGTTCTTTTGGCTCTAATATGCGAACGTTCGTTCGGGTAGTCTTGCCATCCGTTAACTTATGTATTTGGAAGTGATGTAGACCTTGGCTTGCTACTTGAGGTAAATGTGTCACGCAAAGCACTTGTCGGTTGTCTGCTATGTCTGAGAGTCTTCGGCCGACAATCTCTGCTACTCCACCACCGATTCCTGCATCTACTTCGTCAAACACAAGTGTGGACACTCCAACAACACCCGCGCTCACTACTTCTAACGCCAGGCTGATGCGTGACAATTCTCCACCTGAGGCAACTTTGGCAAGTGGGCCGAAGTTTTGCCCAGGATTTAGAACGACTTGAAATTCAACCCAATCCAATCCGGTAGCATCTGCTTGTTCAATAGTTTTGTCTTTAACAATTACACGGAATCGGCCATGCGGTAATCCAAGCTCAATAATTTGGCTGGTTACTGCTTTACTTAGAGATACGGCGTTCTCTACGCGGCTTTCTGTAAGTTGTTTTGCAGTTTTAAAGTACGCATCTCTTGCTTGCGCAACGCTTTTTGATAGTGTGTTGAGCGAATCGGATGCATCCTGAAGTTTTTCGGCGTTGGCCTTCAGATGGTTGAGAAAACTGAATAGAGTTTCACTATCTGTTTTATTGCGTGTTGCTAGTTCACGTGCTTTTGCTAGCCTAGTATCAATCCATTCGAGCCTATGGGGATCTGGTGCTAAATCATCTCGGTAACGTGCAAGCTCTACAGCAATTTCACGGATTAGTATTTCCGTTTGATTGAGTTGCTCTAAAGGCTCGGATAGAGAAGGATCCAATTCTAGAAGACCATCTAAAGAACGCCGGGCAATGGAGACTAAGTGATGAGCAGATAATTCATCACGTTCATAAACGTCTTCCAAGATTTTATTTAAAGAGATAGCTAACTTATCTGCATGGGCTAGACGATTACGTTCGATTGCAAGTGCTTCCACTTCTCCGTCATTCAAAGCAAGCTTTTCGAGCTCATCTATTTGAAAGTTTAAAAGCTCGAGTTGGATTTGACGGTTATCTCTATTCTGATTTTCGAGATCAAGCTCTGATCTAAGAGCCTGCCAATTATTGAAAGTTTCTGCGATTTCTTGCGTTAACAGGTTTGGGTCACCGTGATGATCAAGAACCTCTCTTTGCGCAGCCCCATGGAGCAGAGTTTGATGAGCTGCTTGACCGTGGATGTTTACTAGGAGTGAGCCTAACGTTTTTAGGTCTTGACGAGTCACTGGACTAGAATTGATGAATGCTCGTGAACGACCTTCTGCGTAAATAACCCGTCTTAGAAGACAAGTTTCCTCATCATCTAGCCCGCGCTCGACAAGCCAATCCATGGCGGGATGTTCTGTCGAGCATTCAAATATTGCGCTAATCTCTGCGCGTTCAGCGCCCGGACGTACGGCACTTGCGTCGGCTCGATTGCCAAGCGTTAGACCCAAGGCGTCGACAAGAATGGATTTGCCCGCACCTGTCTCTCCGGTCATCACGCTTAAGCCTGGTTTAAGGTCCACCTCGATTTCGTCAATGACAGCATAGTTTTTGACTTTTATCAGTCTGAGCATCAATCGTCCGGATTGGAATCCGGTCTCTGAGCGCGATTGTTTTGTCCCCAAGACAGTTTTGAGCGCAGTAGTTCATAGTAACTATGTCCCTGAGGGTGCAATAACTGTACGGTTTTCTCCGACATGCTAATAGTTAAGGTTTCCTCTTTGCTCATTTCGCCAAGATCCTCTCCGTCACAGGCTACCGTCGCTGATTGATGGTCTAACCTAGGTTCAATACGAACAACGATTTGGCTCGATGATCTGACAACTAATGGCCTATCTGAAAGGGTATGGGGGGCAATAGGAACGATAACAAGAGCGTCAACATCTGGTTGAATGATAGGGCCTCCACAAGACAATGCGTAGGCAGTCGAACCCGTTGGTGTTGCAATGATTAACCCATCCCCACCATGAGTGTTTACATACTCACCGTCCACATAAGTGCGAAAATCTTGCATATGGCCGGTATGGACAGTTTTAAGTGCCACGTCATTTAACGCAAGCATAGGGCCGAGTGTTTTATTGGTGCTTGTGATTTTTGCTTGGAGCATAAGTCGTGTCTCGGCGATATAGTCTCCAGAGATTACGGCACCTATAGTTTCAGCCATTAATTCTGGAGAAATATCGGTGAGGAACCCTAGTCGTCCACGATTCACCCCTAAAAGTGGCACGGAGTACGTAGCTGATCGTCGCGCAGCATGCAGCATGGTGCCATCACCACCAACAGCGATAATAAGGTCTACCTCGGCGCCCAACTGATCAGCTGGTACGCAAGTCGCATTGCGAAACCCTGTTGGGATATTCTCTTGATCTGGAATTAGGACATCCAGTCCAAGAACCCTTAGTTGGGTGAATATCTCCAGCGCTGGTTCTGCAACCCCTGTTTCTCCGAGGTGTCCCCAGAGACCAATTTTTTTGAACCTAGTAGTCATGCGGCTCAGCTCAGAAGCAACCTAAAGGTACATTGTACTGAAGTAGTGTCCGCCACGCTCGTATCAAAATAAGACAAAAATCCGCATGGGTTCTTGACAGTACACTGAGCCGGTTGATAGCGTATTTTATAAGTATCTTCGGTATCCGATTGAATGGTAGTTTCTTGCTGACTATGAATAAATGACAGAACTTCCAAATGAACGCGCTCAACACCTTCTGCGATCGTTGGTGAATAGGTATATCCAAGATGGACAGCCTGTTGGATCGCGCACACTTTCGCAGCATGCTGGGTTGAATATTAGTCCAGCAACGATCCGAAATATCATGGTTGATCTTGAGGAGTTGGGGTTTGTTACTGCGCCTCATACATCCGCTGGCCGTATCCCGACAATAAAAGGCTATCGATTTTTTGTAGATACATTGGTCAAATTGCAGCCTCCAAAGGATGAGGAGTTAGTGCAGTTTGAAGATGCATTGAAAGATAGCGATCCTCAGGCACTAGCATTATCAGCATCCAATTTGCTTTCTGCAGTGACTAAGCTAGCAGGCGTGGTAACTCT
>Ga0302127_10002273_pt1 | contig 11612 bp, 8 predicted proteins | sample CB4_SCM_MG_FD_204452 | JGI IMG/M metagenome (GOLD analysis project Ga0302127, IMG submission 204452) | Marine microbial communities from Western Arctic Ocean, Canada - CB4_SCM | ecosystem: Environmental > Aquatic > Marine > Oceanic | place: Canada: Western Arctic Ocean | collected 2017-09-24
CCGTGAACGGTCCGCTTTTTCCGGACCATGTCCGGACTTTTGTTTTTTAGGTCCACCTTTTTCGGACTTTTTCTGTGAAACGGGCGGACCAAAGGTGGACATTTTGGCGGCCAAAATATCTCCCCCCAATCTCGAATTCCGCAACCCAAATTAGGGATGCGGCCAACCTATCGCGCGAGCAGCAAAGCATGCATTTCGTGCATTGAGCGAGATGCGATCTCCTGGGTGTGAACATTCACACCGGCGCCCGGGTACCCAGGTGTGAATAAATATGGCGAGGTCCGTGAACGGTCCGCTTTTTCCGGACCATGTCCGGACTTTTGTTTTTTAGGTCCACCTTTTTCGGACTTTTTCTGTGAAACGGGCGGACCAAAGGTGGACATTTTGGCGGCCAAAATATCTCCCCCCAATCTCGAATTCCGCAACCCAAATTAGGGATGCGGCCAACCTATCGCGCGAGCAGCAAAGCATGCATTTCGTGCATTGAGCGAGCTGCGATCTCCTGGGTGTGAACATTCACACCGGCGCCCGGGTACCCCGGTGTGAATATATATTACGAGGTCCGTGAACGGTCCGCTTTTTCCGGACCATGTCCGGACTTTTTTGCGGGTTGGACACCCCGGCCGTTACCCCACTGATTTGCCGTTACACCCAATTAGGAAGGCGGTCCACCCTTTTCGCTACGGGCCGACCACGTTGGACGGTCCACCTTTGGTCCGCCTTTTGCGCAGAAAAAGTCCGAAAAAGGTGGACCGAAAAAACCATTGTCCGGACATGGTCCGGAAAAAGCGGACCGTGTGCGGACCTTTTCTGAGATCTCACCCGGCTCAAGGGTAGGGGCTCTGTAGACATAAAAAGCAAAGTCACACCCCCCTGCAGAATACACGCACCAACACAACGGTGCACAGTGCGACATAAGGGGCGCTATCCGTGTGACCCGACCGCTCAACGATGGCGGTGGTGGGAAGAAGGGCGGAAGCCGGCGGACGAGAGCGGTTCTTTCCCTAAGGAAGCCAGGCGGATGGCAGCGGAAACGGACGAGCTGGCCAAGGAACTGTCCGAGGTTAAGCTGGAGGGCACCAGGGCGGTGCTCGTCGACACGGTGGACGGGGTCAAGACCATGCTGAAGCAGCTGGAGAACACGCGGGAGGTGGCAATGGACCTGGAAGGTGTGGACCTCTGCCGCAGCGGCGAGCTGTGCATACTCCAGCTTTCGGACGGGAAGACCACCTGGTTGGTGGACGTCGAGGCGCTTGGAGAGTCTGCCTTCGGAGAAGGAGGGCTCCGCGAGTTCATCCAGGACCCTTCGGTGATCCTGGTTGGGTTTGACGGCCGCGCGGACGCAGACGCCCTTTACCACCTCCACTCGACCAAGGTGTTGGGGTTCTACGACGTGCAGATCGCCTCGTGCATCCGCCAGGACAAAGAGGAGGGACGCCGCGACCGCTTCGTCCACGGGCTGGGCCGCGCCACCGCCAGGTTCCTACGTTCCGACCCCGACCGCGCCTCCGCACTCGAGCGCACAAAGCAGGACGGTCTGGCCCTCTTTGCCCCCGAACGCGGTGGGTCCTACGCTGTCTGGAAGGAGAGGCCCATGCCCAAGGCCCTGTTTGACTACGCCGCCGCAGATGTCTCGCTGCTCCTCGACATGAAGCGGGAGTGGGAAAAGTTCTCGCCCGTAAAGGAGAACGTCGCTCGCTCCACTGTACGCATCAACAAGGCTGTGATGGCCAGTGTCCCCGCAAAGGGCAAGCAGATGGCCATGAAGGACTTCTGACGGCAAGGGTCTGACAATGGCAAAGAGCGGCACCCCCGTTGTGGAAACGCCGTACTTAATTCCTGGGGAGCTGATTTGGCAGATGGAGGCTTGGTCGGAGATTCTAGAAGATAGCAAACGGGGGATTTTAGACTGAGTCGTTTGTCTTTTTGAACAGTTTGTAAAACGCATTAATGCACACACACCAACTCACAAACCGGATCGCCCCGTCTTCAAAAAGTCCGAAAAGGGTAGACCAAAAAACTAAGTCCGGACACGGTCCGCTCTTTCCGGAACGTGTCCGGACTTTTTTTATTCGGCCAGTCGGTACCCAGGTCTGTCGGTACCCAGGTCGGTCGGTACCCAGGTCGGTCGGTACCCAGGTCGGTCGGTACCCAGGTCGGTCGGTACCCAGGTCGGTCGGTACCCAGGTCGGTCGGTACCCACGAGCAAAGCCCATGAAAACGGTCACTTACGAACCAACGAGATCATAGATAACACACACCGATCATCAAACACCATGGTGCGTTACCGTGCCGTAACGCTTTCCGCCACCGACATGGGTACCGACATGGGTACCGGCCTGGGTACCGGCCTGGGTACCGGCCTGGGTACCGGCCTGGGTACCGGCCTGGGTACCGACCTGTGTACCGGTCGCCCGTGTGCGGAACCACAGGCACCCATTGACACCGACACCATCCTCGAGGTTGTGGAGACAGCTGCCCGGGGACTCAAGGAAACCTACGACCCGGAAGACAAACACGACGCGCGCTGCATCGAGTGCTTCGACCGCGTTGCATCGACCGCCAACTACTGGTTTGCAAAATCATGCAGCTCGACCTGGAACTCGGTGTTCATCCATCGGCTCAGGGGGGCTGTGTCGGTGAGCTTCCCCGAGCTAAACGAGCAGGAGAAAGAGTGCGTTCGAGGCGCCACTGGGAAGTGCATGGCATGCGGCAGGCACGAAGAGAAGAACTACACGGCGATCAGCTTCTTTGGAAACAAGTCCGAGACTGCATTCAAGAACATAAACAATCTCAGCGACGACTATGAGGTTTTCCGGGATAGGTTAAACGGCTTCTACGAGTTTGAGGAGTCGGTGTCCCGCACGCCGGAGTGGGAGGGCAAGAAGAATATGTTCCATGAGGACGGAGGAACGTTTGTCATTGGCGAGACTTGCCTTGCCAGGGCAAAGTTGGCGTTCATTTCCAGCATCTTCATATCCGAAATGTGCTACAGTGCCGACATCCACATGAATGAGAGAATCTCCAACAAGAAGAAGATTGAAAAGAACTTGTTCTACTGCAACACGTACGAAGACCACAAGCTCTTCAACGACAGCTACGATGAAATGATGCGACTCTGCTCTCGCGAGACCGAGCCGCTGGACGAGAAATCCATCCCGATTGACGCGCAGTACTGGGATTTGGTCACACTGGTGCGCTCGAGGGCTTTCAAGGATCGTGTGCAGCTACTTCACGCCATGGGTGCTCGGGCAAGAGACGAAACGCATGGTGGCAGGTGCGAGGCTGCGTGGAGAAAGTGCATGAAACGCGAGTACAACATGAAGATGGCTCTCAAGCTTTCCACGGAACGCAGCCCTGTCAAGTCTCTGCTGGTGAACGACTCGTCGGACGACTCGTCGGAAGACGAAGACCAGGACGAAGAGCTTCCCGTTTCCAGGAAGAGGCGTGCGTCTCACGCTCTCGGAAAGGCACCGCAGGCTCATGCAAAGAGGGCCGCAGTGCCGCCCACCGAGGGGCGCGCCACATCGGCCGCGTCCTCTTCCACATCGGCCGCGTCCTCTTCCAACTCGACCCACACTCCATCGACTCTGGCGGCAGCTCCGCGTGTCGCAACTTCTCCTACCATGAGCGACAAGCTCGTTGAAGTCAAGGATTTCCTGATGCAAAAGGGAGAGTCGGAGATGGCGGTGTGGGTTCTTGAGGCGGCTATGGCTCTTAAGAAATGAGCCGGAAGTCATATGTGTAGCACACAACACCGGTGTATTGAGACCTCTTTGTACGGTGTCGGTGTCCTGCTTTTTGAAGTCCACGGACGTGGACTTCCACCCCGACACTTTGTGTCGGTGCAGACATCCATTCTTGTGCAGTTACGTCAAGTCGGGCTCTACAGGATAACGAACACAGTGAATATCTCACTAGACGACACGTTCGCCACACCCTCAACGCACTTTCCTGAATTCAGCGTGCGCGTTCTGTCTTAGAAGTCTCGCTTCCGGACCATGTCCGGACTTTTTCTGTGAAACGGTCGGACCAAACGTGGACAACCCGGCGGCCAGAAAATCTCCCCCCTATCTCGAATTCCGCAACCCAAATTAGGGATACGGTCGGGGGGAAAAAAGTCCGGACACGGTCCGCTTTTTCCGGACCATGTCCGGACTTTTGCTGGATGATGCATCCGCCAGAGGCTTCCAGCTTCCCCCTATGACGTGGACCTGATGCATTCTGTTTTTAGGTCCACCTTTTTCGGACTTTTTCTGTGAAACGGTCGGACCAAACGTGGACAATCCGGCGGCCAGAAAATCTCCCCCCTATCTCGAATTCCGCAACCCAAATTAGGGATACGGTCGGGGGGAAAAAAGTCCGGACACGGTCCGCTTTTTCCGGACCATGTCCGGACTTTTGCTGGATGATGCATCCGCCAGAGGCTTCCAGCTTCCCCCTATGACGTGGACCTGATGCATTCTGTTTTTAGGTCCACCTTTTTCGGACTTTTTCTGTGAAACGGTCGGACCAAACGTGGACAATCCGGCGGCCAGAAAATCTCCCCCCTATCTCGAATTCCGCAACCCAAATTAGGGATACGGTCGAGGTGAAAAAAAGTCCGGACACGGTCCGCTTTTTCCGGACCATGTCCGGACTTTTGTTTTTTAGGGGCGGGCTTTAGGTCCGCCATCTCCAACTGAGTTAAAATAGTGCTGCTATATCGCTAAATTACCCCGACAACCTCACACTCCTCTCTCAGCCTCACCCGCGCCATTCCCATGTCGGTCCACCCAAAGATACTCCTCATCGCGATAGAGGGCTGTATTGGCGTCGGAAAGTCGACAGTTGTGAAGCATCTGAAGAGCAAACTGGGCGACAAGCTTGGAATCTCTTTCGTGGACGAGCCGGTTGACGAATGGATTGAACACGGCTTTCTGCAGGGTATGTACAACGGGACCATCAACACCGCCGTCTTTCAGCACATGGTCCTCCAGTCGCTGGCCGGCGACCTGCTGAAGACGATTGCAAGGGACAAGCCCGCCGTCATCATCAGCGAGCGCAGCGTGGTGGGAAACTACCACGTCTTTGGGAAGGTAAATCTAACCCTAACCCTGCCATGCCCCCCTCCCCTGCACTATCTACTGGTTGTACGTTGACTGTGGTTGTGTTGCTTGCAGGCCAACCTCACGGGAATTGACCTCTCTATGTACGAGTTCACGTGGAAACGAGTGCTGGACGGCATGCCTGAGTTTGTCGACACGCGGTACATCTACCTGGACGCTCCCGTGGAGACTGTGGTGAAACGCATGAGCGAAAGGGGCCGTGAGTCGGAGGGCAATGTACCTTTTGAGTACATGAAGAGGATTGTCGAACTCCACGAAGAATGGCTTTCTACAGAGGGTGGCCTCGGTCGCATCGACGCCACCAAGGACGAGGACACAGTCTTTAAATCCGTATGCGACCTCGTGGGTCGGTGGGCTATGCAGGCAGCAACCCAGCACGTCGCCGCACGCCCGCTTCCGGCGGCATGGCACCAAGAGATGATGCTTGCGCATCAAAAGAGTGCTGAGGCGTGCAGCAACGCCGTTGCGCTATTGGTCACCGACCAATAACATTTCGGGACCATATAGCAGTCTGAGCCATGGAGGCCCAGAAGAGGAGGTTTGAGGGAGAGGTGTATGTGGCCGTCGCACAGCTGCAAGAAATGTTTGGGAACGCGCATGGAGACAGAGTTGTGTGCGTGGCTTTGTTGAATCCTGTTCTCAACGTGGCTTTTCCCAGAGAAGTAGTTTCCACGGTTCGTGATGCGAATCTCCCCATTGGACAGTTGTGGACGATGTTTAAAAACAACGGGGGGGTTTCCAAGGCCAGTGGAGGCCCGGATGAATCGGAGCAGCATGAGCCGTTGCGTCGGGTGTGGGAATGTCTAGTGTCGGCGCCCCGATCGGAGCCAAGGTAGGCGCCCACAAGGTCGGCGCCCCAACCCCGCTAGCACCTTCGACCTTATTTGCACCGGTCAAACAACAGTGTATCGAAATCATGACAAAATCGTGGCGGCCCAAATTCGCCCACTCCTTAAATACCTCCAACAACCCCGGCAAATGAGCACGGGCGCCGTCACGATAGCTTCCGCGCGGAGGCCACACGTACCAGTCGAGACGAAGCCTGAGTGGCGCAATGCACACAAGCCCCCCCCCGCGGGTATTGACAAGACGCTTGTGTCCAGCCTTTGCTCTCCGAGCATGAAGCCGGACCAGAAGGCTATGTCCAACGTTGAGAAATTCATGTCCAATCCCGGTCAGGGAGCCCCGGGGTTTCGGGATGAGTTCGATCCCGGCGCGCGCCTGCTGCCGCTGCCTAAAATCAAGATGGTCAACTCCCAGGTGTACAGCAAGAAGAAGAAGCCCATTGCGGCGTTCGTCTCCGGTCCGGATAACCTTACCCTTTACCTCTTCATTCGCGGGGACCGCACCCAGGAGAATGACATCTACTTCACGCCGAACAAGGAGACGTGTGTCGCTCTCGCCGCTTCACTCTTCGTGACCAAGACTGTGAACCCATGCAACCTACACCCCTGGTTTTCCTCGATCGTCTCGGGCGTTCTCAACACCCACCGGGTTGTCTCGGGAATGTGTCGCCATCGCGATGCGACCGTTTGCCTTGCCAGCGGCAACGTCGTGGTGTGTGTTGCGGTTCCGAGTGCCGTGGCTACCGAGAGTATGCTGAACAAGCTTTCTTTCGACAAGCCAATGGACGACACCAGCAACGAGGAAGCGGACGCGCACATGCAAAAGTGGGAAGACGAGGTGTCTTCCAAGTTCAAGCACCCCCCGTGTCGGCTCTTCGAGGTGCTTCATGCAGCCACCACGCGGTACGAGGGGCCTGTGGAGGCAGTTGAGGCAGTTGAGGGCGACGGCATAGACTCTTCAGTCGAATGCGCGGACCCTCCTGTGGACTCACCGGAGAAGCCCGTGTCGAAGGCAGAGGGCAAGAAACCCATGCCCAAGGAGGCCAAGCCCGCGCCCAAGGAGGCCAAGCCCATGCCCAAGGAGGCCAAGCCCGCGCCCGAGGAGGCCAAGCCCGCGCCCAAGGAGGCCAAGCCCGCGCCCGAGGAGGCCAAGCCCGCGCCCGAGGAGGCCAAGCCCGCGCCCAAGGAGGCCAAGCCCGCGCCCAAGGAGGCCAAGCCCGCGCCCAAGGAGGCCAAGCCCGCGCCCAAGGAGGCCAAGCCCGCGCCCGAGGAGGCCAAGCCCGCGCCCGAGGAGGCCAAGCCCGCGCCCAAGGAGACCAAGAAGCGGGAGCGCGACGACGACGGCTGGGACGAATTTATTCGGCTCTCCAAGAAGGAGAAGAAGGAGAAGAAGGAGAAGGCATATAGCCGCTCCGGCCAGTGCAAGTTCATTGCCGATACCGTGGGAGTTAGCAACCGGACGGAGTACAGCTTGGATGAGAAGGACCAGCGCGAGTTGGAGGAAGAGGATTCGGAGGACGACTCCGAGGACGACTCCGACGACGGCTCCGACTCGGAAGAGAGCTCTGGAAAGAAGAACACAAAGCGCAAGCGTCAGCAGCGTGACTCCGACGAGGAGGACGAGCTTGACGATTCCGACGAGGACTCTGACGACGACGAGGGGGACGAGGAGGACGAGGACGAGGACGAGGACGACGATGAGGAGGACGATGCGACGTCGTCGTCGGAGGAGGGTGGTGTTCCAGTTCAGAGGCGCAGGCTTATTAAGGGCAATGGGCATGTTGTTGGAGAGGACGACGAGACGGCTGGGACAAAGACGAAGCAGACTACGCTCAACTTTGGCACGGCTGCGTCCTCGGATCAGCAGGACGACAAGCCGCTTCGCAAGGCGGCGAGCCGAGAGCCACCCGCGCGCAAGCAGCGCAGCCTGATTGCCGCTCAGGGAAACGACATGCTCCAGCAGGTCACGAACTGCGCAGGCATCCCGCTCTCCATGACAGAGAACGTCTCCAAGCTAACCACCAGTCTCGCCAGCGGCTTCGACAAGTACAAGTCCGAGAAGTTTACGATCGACGATTCCTATGTGCTTATACAGGACCTGATCTCGCTCAATTCGCTCCAGTGCAGCATCAACAACGCGGAGATCAGCAACGAGGGTCGCAGCAAGGACGCCGAGATCACGCGCAACCTCGCCGTCACGACCACGTCCGCCATGCTTACGCTGTGGCCCGCGCTCAAGAGGCTCAATGAGGACATGGCCAAGTCGGCGGAGACCCTTCACAAGGTTGAGGGCGCATTCAATGGAGTCTCGGAGGACATGAACAGTCTCGCCAGCACGCTCAACGAGGACTGAGCGCTGGGGTGCAGTGTAAGTGCGTGCGCGGGGTCCCCCGCTCTGCGTGACTTCGACATGCGCCACTGTCCCAGAGACGATTGAGGAGCTTCTGCAGCAGTGTGTGCAGGAAGACGAGATCGGAGACCACGAGGCTGCACACTCTCGTGAGGACAAGGCTCTGCATCTGTTTGTGGGCTTTGTGAGCCAGAACTCTGGTCGCGCGGACTCTTCCAGGCTTGCGTGTGCGCTTGCGACTCATTTAGAGCAGTAGTGCCGCGGAGATTTTTTTCCTACACCCTGTTCAAAAAACACCCACGGTACGTGTCACACACCACGGCGGAAACTTCGCTTTTTCTTGGCTTCGACAGAACGCCTTTTAGAGTCCCATCTCCGTCAAGTCAAGGCCGTCCTCGTCGCTCGATCCCCATTCCTTGAAGCCCGGTTCCACCGCCTTGGAAGCATCCGCCCACCCGTCCCACATAGAATTGGAGACAGTGTTCACAGGGAGCACATGCTTCGTGTTGACCACACATACTTCATGTGCTTCCTGGAGTTCCTTGGGGAACAAAGACACCAGACGAGATGCGGATGAGTACTTTAGAAGCTGTGGCAGCATGCGAGAGAAGCTTTCCTGGAGCTGTCGCTCCACCACGGATCCCGGAAGGTTGGAACGACCTGTTGCACAACATGAATCACAGTTAGAAGCTGACGTGAACCACACGACACACAGGCGGGCCTGCTTCTCACCTGTGCTGTAGATCTCTGCGCAGCAAACACGCGCACACGATGGTGAGCGATTGCATGTATGACAGTCAGTGCAAAGGGCAGACTCACCGCAGCAAATCGACTCTCCCGCAGGTCTCCATGCCAGTCCCACGAATGACTTGGAGTCGTAATGAGCGGTGCTCGAGTGTGCGGTGGCGAATTCTTCACAGTTGAGCGTGGCCCTCAGGCTAGAGGCACCAACAGTGTTGATCACCTGTCGCATACACGGGAGCGTGGAATGTGGAATGTGGAATGTTGTGGACGCGAGTGTATCATGAGTGTGTCTGGCGTTAGGGAGCATACCGCAAAGTTGCGCAAGTGTATGTGCACTCCGGCGTCTTGGTATAGTTGACGTTGCGCTCGCAGTAGTGCCAGTCTGGCCCCCATTGGACCGTTTGTTCCTGCAACAGTGTAGAGAGTGTCAACTACGGCGGTGAACCACAACACCTTTGTAGCGCGCACCTGTTCCCACCATTCGTCCAGTATCTGCCAAACGAGGCACAGGTGTGTGTGAGAGCGACGCCCCAACCTGGGGAAACAATTGCAGACTCACGAAAGAGCAGCACGCGGCATCTTGGCTCCGAGTAGGCGAGCTGAACGGCGGAGAACTTCTTGGGGGCGTAGAAGCTGTTCTTGCAGCGCGCGGCGATGCGGTGGAGGTCCAGGGGAAGTGTGATTCCGCTTCCCTCGACTGGAATGGCCTCTGCCAACCTGTGGCGCAACGACATTAACGCCTGCTAAGCACACGCCAGGGCACGCGCAATGGGATATACAAAACGCGGAATGCTGGTGTGCAGCCAGTGCAAATCAGAGTTTCCATTCAAGACCAGAAAGCTCAAAGGAGAGCAAGTCCCATTGACGAAGTGCGATCCATGTAGAGCCAAGGTTTGTGAGCGCGTGAAGAAGTACAACAAGACACCAAAGGGAAAAGCCAACATGCACAAGACCAATAACAGTGCCAAGGGAGTTGAGAGATTGAACAGGTACAACAAAACCGACAAGGCAAAGGTGCGCCTCGTTAGGCATTTTGGTGTGCGAAGGGAGCGCCTCAAGGTAGACAAGTCGTATTCTATGCCAAGTGTCTTGCTGGGTGGAACCACGACAATTCTTCTTCGGATTCTGAGTAGACATAGTCTCCGCAGTGTGTGGGTTCGAGATGCGAGGTGTGCGTGAATTCGTGCCGGATGCCAGGGAAGGGGTTCGATAAGAGCAGTAGTACGTTACAACATTGACCAGCCGGGGGACGTAGTGCAGGAATGGCTCGAATGGCTTAAGGTTGAACTTGTCGGTGAACCTGGCCATCTTTGAGAGAGCCTCGTCCGACGTGTCCTCCTTGCTGTCGGACCTGCTCCTCTTCCTCTCGGCGTTGCACTCCTTCAACACTCCTCTGGTGATCTGAATTGCGGTTCGAGGCTGGGGACAGAAGTCCGCGGAATCCTTTAGGCCCCTTCCGCGGCTCCTTGGGATCTTGACCGGCCCTTTGCCTGATAGGGCGTTTTCAATTGCCAGGGTGGACGCCACATCGGACGCGAGTTTTTTAAAGGCTTCCCTGAAAATTTCTTCCGACATGGGTTCCCACCCTAATGTACCCGAGTGACACACCCAAACTTAGCGCACTATACCAGTTCAGACGCAATGTGCTCTACTTTTCACGGTTGCGTCGTGGGAACTCCTTGGGCTGTGAGCCGCGAGCCAGGGAATCGATGTCCTTCAGGGACTCGGTGTCCTTCAGGAGGGTGGGAGCAGACGAGGTGCTCGAACCGCCGAAGATGCTCGCCATGACGTCCTCTCCCAGCGCGGGACGGCGCGGGGTCTCCTTTGCTTGCTTGTGATGACGCCTCGCGGTCTCAGGTGCGGCCTCGGGAGCGGGAGCCGGTGCGCGGGCCGGTGAGGGAGCCGGTGTGCGGACCGGTGAGGGAGCCGGTGCGGGAGCCGGTGCGCGGACCGGTGCGGGAGCCGGTGCGCGGACCGGTGAGGGAGCCGGTGCGGGAGCCGGTGCGCGGACCGGTGAGGGAGCCGGTGCGGGAGCCGGTGCGGGAGCCGGTGCGGGAGCCGGTGCGCGGACCGGTGTGGGAGCTGGTGTGGGCTCCGGTGCGGGGGGCGGTGCGGTGGCCCGGGCCTTCGACGCGACCTTGGACCGCCGATTAGCTGGCTCCTTTTCCACCGCAGAGGGCGCTGCAGAAGCGGCTGGGTATCCAAGCGAAGACGCAGCGCATGCTGAAGGAAACGCAGTGGACCCGGAGACCGGTGGGACAACCGCCTGGGAGAGAGTGCTCTGCCCAGGGGGGGCTGGTGCGGGTTCTGGTGCGGGGGGCGGTGCGGGTTCTGGTGCGGGGGGCGGTGCGGTGGCCCGGGCCTTCGACGCGGCCTTGGACCGCCGATTAGCTGGCTCCTTTTCCACCGCAGAGGGCGCTGCAGAAGCGGCTGGGTATCCAAGCGAAGACGCAGCGCATGCTGAAGTAAACGCAGTGGACCCGGAGACCGGTGGGACAACCGCCTGGGAGAGAGTGCTCTGCCCAGGGGCAGGGGCAAAGATCTGCGGCTCTTTCGGCTGTACGT
>Ga0302127_10002280_pt1 | contig 11602 bp, 16 predicted proteins | sample CB4_SCM_MG_FD_204452 | JGI IMG/M metagenome (GOLD analysis project Ga0302127, IMG submission 204452) | Marine microbial communities from Western Arctic Ocean, Canada - CB4_SCM | ecosystem: Environmental > Aquatic > Marine > Oceanic | place: Canada: Western Arctic Ocean | collected 2017-09-24
GGGTGCCATGCCGTACGGCGGTGCCCACGGCGATGCGGTGCGATATCGCGCTCGACACGACGATTACCACCTCAACCCGGTCACCGGTGCCAAAGATGCTGCGGGACGAGGTCACCTCGAAGCAGCAACCGGCCGCGATGTGGGCATGGGCGGTGCCTACGACGTGGGCCCGCAGCGTATTTCGTGGGCGCAACACATGTTGACGAACTGGATGGGCGACCACGCATTTTACATCGCCTCGACATCGATGTTCGCAAACCAAACTTGGTTGGTGACACAACGTGGTGGCAAGGCGCAATCGCTGCCAAGCGCCAACTGCCACACGTCGATCTTGTCGACGTCGTAGTCAACGCGGTCAACCACGCGGGCGAGACCACCGCAAACGGGGCTGCATCTGTGGCCCTTCCGTCGCGCGGTCGTGGACCCGTGCAATTGCCGGCGGCCTGGGCTACGAACTCCGCAATGGATCGTGGGGCTCGCACTTGAGGGAAGTACCAGGTCAGGTGGTGCCCGGGGCGGGGTTCGAACCCGCACGCTCCTTTACGGAGCCGGGGGGTTTAAGCCCCCTGCGTCTGCCTATTTCGCCACCCGGGCGGGTGTGGTCCGACTACCAAACCTGATGTCATTCGCCCGCGCTGGCTGAGATCAGTCGCGGGCGGGCGATAAGCCGATCCAGGTCGGCCATTGACGAGCCCATAGGTGATCGATATGTGGGTATTGCAGACGCCGCACTACAGCGCGGCCCTCGGTGAGGTCGATCTCGACATCGTCAGCCTGGAGTTCGTCGGGGTCGACAACGCTGCCCTCGACATCGCGCCACTCGGGCAGCGGAGCTGGACCATAGGTGGCTTCCGACATCATGACACCAGCTTAGGGCCATCCGTCTTGGACTCCGAATGTTACGACCCCAGCAGCGACTCCTGCGTCCTCGACATCGCCGAGGTCACTGGCCGCTACGACTATGTGAATCGCACCGCCCACGGCCTCGGCGTCGAACCGGGGGCCTGGATCCCGGGCTAACGTCGTCTCACCACGAACCGGGAGAAACACCGATGGGACGACTCGACGACAAGGTGATCTTGATCACAGGCGCGGCACGCGGCCAGGGTGCAACCGAGGCCCGCCAGGCTGCCGAACATGGCGCAAAGGTGATCGTCACCGACGTACTCGACGACCTCGGCGCCGACGTTGCCCGCTATGTCGACGGGGACTACCACCGTCTCGATGTCACGTCGTCAGGCGAGTGGAACACCGTCGTCGAACGCATAGTGGCCGACCACGGCAAGCTCGACGGGCTGGTAAACAACGCCGGCATCTTTCGCCACGACACCATCCTCGATGCCAACGAGGACAATTTTCACCTCATCACCGAGATCAACCAATACGGCGTGTTCAACGGGATGGTCGCAGCGGCAAAGGTGATGCGCGAACAAAACTCGGGAAGCATTGTCAACATCTCTTCGGTCGCCGGCATGCGAGGACAACGGTCGGTGGCCTACGTGGCAAGCAAATGGGCCGTCCGAGGCATGACCAAGAGCGCCGCCGCACAGCTCGGCCAATTCAACATCCGAGTCAACTCGGTGCACCCCGGCGCCATCGAAACCGACATGTTGTTTGACCTTGGGACCGAAACCATCGACCGTCTCGTCGGTGCCGTGCCAATGGGCCGCTCGGCCAAGCCCGAAGAAGTCGGCAACGTCGTGATGTTCCTGCTCAGCGAAGAATCGAGCTACGTCAACGGTGCCGAAATCGTCGTCGACGGTGCACTGATCGCCAGCTAACGCCTGATCACGCCGCACGGCGGAGGGCCGGCTGAGGCTCGCCAGAGCCCTCTGATGCAAGATCGATGTATTCGATCGTGGCCCACAAACCATCTCGCAGCACCTCTGGGTCGGCGTCGGGGTTGACCGCGACGATCCCATCGATCATGTCGGCCACAACGCTCGACCACGGTCGGTCGCGCAGCACCAATGAGATCGTCGAGCTGCCGTTGGCGTGACGGCGGATGCTGCGGTTGCGGCCGGGGATACGGGGCGGACTCCGGAACGCAGGCGCCACACAACCCTGAGCGCGCGCCGCCTCGCCGAGTGCTCTGGCTGTCGCCGCAAACCGAAGTGATCGTGCCTCCATGACAAGAACCATTCTGGCGAGGGGGTGTGACAGTTTTGTTCCGCAATCGTGGCTTCGCTTCGCTCGGGCCACTCTGCGGCAGCGCCCGAGGCGCCGCCCCGCTCCTCGTCCCTCGTCGCTCGCCCTTCCCTGGTCTGCCCCACACACATTCAGCCCACGCTTCCGCAATCGTGGCTTCGCTTCGCTCGGGCCGCTCTGCCGCAGCGCCCGAGGCGCCGCTTGACCTTCGACGGTCTGCGCCCACTCCATCTACCCCTCGGCGCCTGGCAGCACCGCCGTCGCGGGGCGGGGCGCCAGGTTGCGGAAGTGCACGACGATGATGCCTTGAACCTCGCGCAGCAGGCGGTCCTGGATCTCCTCGAGACCACGCCGGATCAGCGGCCGACTTTCGACAAGACGCTGCGCGTCGAGCTCGAGGTGGCGCTCGGCTGAGCGGCCGATGTCATCCCCGAAGGCGAAGACCTCTTCGTCAGCAAGCGGGCGCTGGCCCAAGTCATGTCCTGTGAGTCCAAGTATTTGGCTGACCTTGACGAAGCGTTCTCGTGGAACATCCCTGCGGCTCGCGACACCCTCGCCCGCAGGGCCGTTGAGCTGTCTATCCAGTGGAGACGCGAGTCATTCCGCTTGAGCTTGTCGATGACGTCCTGGGCAAACTCGAGTTCAGCGGCGACAAGCTGGCGCACGGGTACCAAGGCTTCGATGACACCGACCAGGCCGAGCTTCGCAGCGAAGTCAACAACCGCCTCGTTGCATTCTTCGAGTGTTGGCCGCCGCTCAAACCTGCGTGGCGGCCGACTGTCGAGTCTGGGGCCCGCGTGGGGCTCGTCCAGCGCAAGATCATCCTCGCGAGCTAGGTCGTTGGCCCTCGGCCGGGCTGTGGGCGACCAAGCCGGCAAGGTCATCGTCGATTTCAAGACCGGCAACCTTTCACCCGTTCACCGCGACGACCTGCGGTTCTACGCGCTCTTGGACGCCATACGCATCGGGACCCCACCACCCATGGTCGCGTCCTACTACCTCGACCGCAACGAGTTCTCCCCAGAGGCAGTGACCGAGGGTGTCCTCCAAGCCACCGTCGCCCGCGTCAGCGACGCGATTGGGCGGATCCTAGCGGTGCGCTTCGGTGGCGCCGAAGCCTCCACCCAGACCGGACCTGGATGTCGCTGGCGCCCCAAACTGGAGACGAGCGAATCAGGAACCGCGTTCGTCAGTCTCGACGACGAGCTATCGAACAACTACTGAGCACCCGTCCGGCGAGGTCGTGCGTTGGCCCGGCCATGCCATCGAGCCCACGACACGCCGCTGGCACGTCGATCTGAGCGATACTGGGCACATGGACTACCTCATCTCCGAAGTGAACGACAACGGCGTCGCGACCCTCACGCTCAACGACCCAGAGCGTCGCAACACCATCAGCCTGGCCATGTGCGACGAGATCGTCGCCGAGATGGAACGACTCGAGAATTCCGTTGGCGCAAAGGCGATTATCGTCACCGGGGCCGGAAAGGGCTTCTGCGCCGGAGCAGACCTCGACGACCTGTTGTCGGCGCGAGAACGCGACAACATCCACGACATCTATCGAGGCTTCCTCCGCATCGCCCACTCGCCACTACCCGTCATTGCGGCCGTGAACGGCGCAGCGGTCGGTGCCGGTATGAACATGGCGCTCGCTGCCGACGTCATCATCGCCGGCGACCGAGCCCGCTTTGACAGCCGATTCCTACAGATCGGCATCCACCCCGGCGGCGGCCATACCTGGCGGCTACTGAACAAGACCAACGAGCAGGTAATGCGAGCCATGGTGCTGTTCGGCGAAGTCCTCGACGGCGCTCGAGCAGCCGAACTCGGTCTCGCCTGGCGGTGCGTGCCCCAAGACGACTTGATGTCCACTGCGATGGAGATGGCCGAACGGGCCGCCAGTTTCCCCACGAAACTCCAGCGCATGACCAAGACGGCGATGAACAAACTTCCAGGGATCGACACATCACCGGCCGCCGTCGAGCACGAAGTCAAGCCACAGGTCGCCTCGATGAGCTCGCCTGAGTTCCAAGAACTGGTCGCCCGCCTCCAGACCAACATCTCCTCGAAGGACTGACTGGCGCTACGCCGACGGCTGGCGTCAGAGCCAGGTGGCGGCGAGGTCGTCGCGCCTGAGCTCCCAGTCCTCAGACGTCATGGCATAACGAATGTGGTCCTCCCACGCACCATTGATCTCCAGATACCGAACGGCGATGCCTTCTTCGCGTACGTCCAGCTTCTCAACCACGCGCCGACTCGCAGCGTTACGCGGAATAATGGCGATCTGGAGACGATGGAGCCCCAACTCTTCAAAGCCAAATTGCAGGACAGCCACGAGCGCTTCGGGAGTAAAACTCTTGCCCGCGTGGGCTTGGTCGATCCAGTACCCGACGTAACAATTCTGGAACGGGCCCCGCTGCACCGAAGACAGGTTCATCTCCCCGGCCAGGGCCCCGTCGACAAACACCCCGAAGCCGAACCCGGTTCCCAAATGGCGCTCGCGCTCTCGTGCGTTGCACCGCGCAGCGAACGCATGGCGATCGTTGATGACATCGGGGCTGCCTGAAGGACGACTGGGCTCCCACTTCAGCAGCCAATCTTCGTTGCGATTGCGAACTTCGCGCCACTCGGCGAAATCGGTCGGTACCAGCGGGCGCAGGTGAAGTCGACGAGTTCTCAGACTCGGGTTGGTCTCACCCACCGTCGAGCGTGCTCGGCCCAGCTTCATGTTGCGACGATAGCTCGAAGCGGCGATCAAAGACCGATCGGGCCGGTCGGGGTTGTGTCATCGCAGCTGACTCATGACAAGACCATCGAGAATGTCGGCCTCGCTGACGAGACAGTGCTCAAACCCGAACTGGCGCATGACCCGGACCAAAACACACATCCCACCCACGATGACGTCGGCACGACCTTCTTCCATCCCCGGGTTCTCGAGGCGCTCAGCGCGGTCTTCGGTGGCCAGGGTTCGAAACACATCTTCGACCGCCTCTTTGGTGAGGTCGAAGTGATGGATACGGTCTCGATCGTAGGTGGTGAGCCCCTGTTCGATTGCGGCAGCGGCTGACACCGTCCCTGCCAGCCCAACAAAGGTCTTGGCCGATGATGCCTCGGGAATCTCAAGGGTCACATCGTCGAGGTTGAGCTCGACGATGGACAAACACGAGACCAGTTCTTCGGGGCGAGCAGGATCGTGTTCGATGTATTGATCGGTCAGACGAACGCAGCCCATGTCGGTGGAAATCGCAGCAGTGCAAGTATCGAGCCCGTAGGCGAATTCGGTGGAGCCGCCACCAATGTCGACCACCAGGAAAGGACCATCGAGCGGATCGAGGTCGGCGGTGGCGCCCTGAAACGACAACTCGGCCTCTTCGATGCCGGACAGCAGTTCGGGTCGAGCCCCGACGATGACCTCGGCCAGGTCAAAGAAGTGATCGCTGTTTGATGCATCGCGCGCTGCTGAAGTTGCGGTCATGCGGATCGAGTCGACATCATAGTTGTCGATGACCTCGCGGTAGCGCTGGAGGCACTCCACGACCCGACCCAACGCGTTGTCTGCCAACCGGCCGGTGGCGTCGACACCTTCGCCAAGCCGGGTAATGGTCATTAGCCGTTCGAGCGTCTCGTAGCCGCTGTCGGTCTCGCGAGCCACCAACAGGCGTGTGCTGTTGGTCCCACAGTCGATCGCGGCCACGGTCCGCCTCATGGGAGATCTCCGCTGCTGGACGGGGCCGGCCTCTCGACAACGCCATCGGCCGTCGTCGCAGCGTCATCGCGCCTCACCGTGTCAGACAACGCCGTGTCAGACAACGCCGTGTCAGACAACGCCGTGGCCACCCAGCGGCCGACCGGATCGTCGCCACCGGCGAGAAACCACGCATAGTGCGCGTGGAGGCACTTGAGCCCACGCCGAGTGCCGCCGACTCCCCCACTCGGACGAGGACCAGAATGGTCGACCGAGATGGCTGCATCGCGCTCGGCTTCGTAGCGCCGGTGGGCCGAGCGAACGAGCTCGGGGTCAATCTCCGCCTCGGCTTGGCCGACTGCACCGCCAGATTCGAGTCGGCTCACGACCAAGCGGTCGTGAGCGCTCACCAGCCAGTACCGAGTGGGCATCGGCGTACCGTCAGCGAGGAATGGAGCATTTTGAATGACCCGCGGGCTGCCATATGGGTCACGAACCACGACCTCAAAGGGCGACTGCGGAGCGCGACCCAATAGCTCCTCGACCGCTGCAATATCGGCCTCGTCGGCCACAGAATGCGGGGGTGTCAGTCGCCGCTGAGCATGCGCCGAAGCACAATCAGCACGAACAGAACGCCGACGGGCAGGCCAATGCGCTTGAGCAGGGGCGTTCCGGCGACCTCCAGCAGGTCGACCGCCTCGGCTTCGGGGGCATCGATCTTGCGGATGACTGGCTCGGTGCCCTCGGCAACCGGTGCCGGTGGAGCCTCGGTGGAACCGCTGCCCTCTTCGATGAGCTTCTCGAGGTTGGCAGCGAATTGGCCCATGAGCTTGGTGGATACGTCGGTTATCGCGCCTCGACCAAACTGGGCGACCTTTCCCGTGATCGTGAGATCGGTGATGACACTCACCTTGGTGGTGTTGTCATCGACGGGATCGAGATCGGCAGTGATGATGGCGCTGGCGTTGCCAGATGTCCCGCGGCCGTCCCCTTTGATGACGATATGCCACTTGTCTTTGTCGCGCTCTTGATAGGTGGCGACACCCTTGTATTGCGCGGTGATGGGGCCAACTTTGACCTTCACCAAACCGCGCATGTCATCACCTTCGATCTCCTGAAGCTGAGCTCCGGGGAGACACGGCGCGATGCGCTCTGGATCGTTGAATGCAGCCCAGACCTCTTCGACAGGGGCATTCACTTCGATGTCGTTGATTAGCTCCATCGGCTCAAGTCACCTCGGGTATCGATATCAATGAGTTCACCCTCGCAGGCTATCTCGGTTACGAGGTCTGGCCTCAGGCGTATCATGGCCCGCGCTCCTTCGTCGCCACTGAGCGGCAGCAAAGACCACAACTCCTGGTCGATCTTGACCGGCGGAGATCGGCGGCCGGAGAAAGTCGCCGTGACCAGTGTCCCTTCGGCCTCTCGCAGCGCCGCCCAGGCCGACGATGGCACCAAAGGCATGTCGCCCAGGCCAACAACGAGGGCGTCGTGACCGTCGGCTTCGCACACCGCAACAGCCGTGCGAAGCGATGTTGCTTGGCCGTCGGCATAGTTGTGATTTTCTACCAAGACCACACCGTCGGGAACGACGTCTGACAGATCCACGGCGCCGGAGATGCAGTACACATCACCGAAACCAGCGTCGAGGGCCGCGTTAAGCGCCCAGGTCACCAACGGCTTGCCCCGAAACGGAGCGAGCAACTTGTGCGTGTCGCCCTGGTACCGGGAGCCAAAGCCCGCAGCGAGCACCACTCCTGCCGTCGTGCCGGAACGTCGGGGATGGAAAGAGTCGACCACCCGCACAGTGTGCCGCGAGGGCCACCGGTCTCCTACGGGCAAACCATGAGCCAGAGCGGAAAGAGCCCCCACCCCAACCCGCCGAACCTGTGACACCTGGTGCCTGGCACCAACCGTCACCCGGTTCGCCGTGAGAGCGACGATCGCCTGAGCTCGATGACAAGCGTTCATCGCGCGCTGGTGCCTGGCACCAGCGCGCGATGGATGTCCGCGCTCGACCCCTCCCGTCGCGCGCTCGTGCCAGGCACCGCCGCGCGATGGCCAGACTTCAGTGGATGGAGCCTTCGCCGGCCTTGAGGCTCGGGGCTTCGCTACCTGTGCGCATCGCGATGATCTCGGCGCAGATGGAGACTGCAGTCTCTTCGGGGGTGCGGGCGCCGATATCGAGGCCGATTGGCGACATGATGCGCTCGAACTGTGCCTCGGTGACGCCCGCCTCGATCAGTCGGCTCGTCCGGTTTTCGTGCGTCTTGCGGCTGCCCATGACCCCGATGTAACCCACGTCGGTCGCGAGCGCACCGGTGATCGCCGGCACGTCGAACTTGTTGTCATGGGTCAGCACACAGACGGCATCCCGCGGTCCGAGCGATGCCCCGACCTCATCCAACAGATCATTGGGCCACTTGACCGCGACATGGTCGGCCTGTGGGAAGCGCTGTGTCGTCGCAAAGACCGGCCTGGCGTCACAAACGATGACCCGATAGCCCAAGACCTTGCCAATCCGCACCAAGGCAGCGGTGAAGTCCACTGCCCCAAACACCACCATTTGAGGCGGCGGAGCAAAGGACTCGATGAAGACCGCAACGGCGTCTTCGCGGGCCTCGCCATTGGCGCCATAGTGCCGCACTCCCGTCCGGCCCGCGGCCAACTCGCCGCGCATGTCTCGCGTCACGACGCGATCGAGATCTGCGTTTCCGAGAGTGCCGGCGGGCTCATTGTCTGCGACCACCAACAATTTTGCACCGGTGTTGGGCCCCTCGATGACCGTCGCCAGGGCAACCGGCGTTTCCTCCGTGATTGCAAGATGGAGCTCTGGGGACAGGGGCTCTGATGTCGATGCGTCACTCATCGCGCTACCAATCGAATGGTTCGATGAACAGATGAATGGTCCCGCCGCAGGTGAGGCCTACCGCGAATGCTTCGTCGTCGCTGTAGCCAAAGGTGACCAGACGACGGTCACCAGTGGTGATGATGTCGAGCGCCTCTTCGACAACGGCGCCTTCGACACATCCGCCCGAGACGGATCCAACTACAACACCGTCTTCGTTCACAGCCATGGCTGCGCCGGGATCGCGAGGTCCTGAACCTTCTAGGTCGACAACTCGGGCAACGGCAGAACCCTTCCCCTGGCGACGCCAGCGCTCGAGATCCTTCATGACTTCTCTCACGCTGGAGCGCCTTTCTCTGCCAACAACTCTGCAAGGACCTCGAGCGAGTCGAGGCAGTGGCCTTCGATGAACCGATCAACATAGGGCAGCGCTGCGGCCATCCCCTGCGCTAGCGGTTCGTAGCCGGGCGACGCCTTGAGGGGATTGACCCAGATCACTTTGTGCGCGATGCGATGGAGGCGGCCCATCTGCTCGGCCATGACCTCGGGAGCGCCCCGATCCCACCCATCAGACAACAACACGACGGTGGCACCTCTCGCCATCCCTCGCTGGCCCCATTCGTCGTTGAATACTCGGAGCGACTCGCCCAGCCGAGTTCCCCCGCTCCAGTCCTGAACGGCGTCGGTGGCTTGGGTGAGTGCCCGGTCCGGGTTGCGGCCCGACAGTTCGCGGGTGACCCTGGTCAGCCGAGTGCCGAGAGTGAAGACCTCAACGCGGCGACGGCCCGCCACTGCTGCCTGAACAAACCGCGCGAGGGCGCGAGCGTAGGTCTCCATCGACCCCGACACGTCAAGCAAGAACACGACCCGTCGGAGCCGGTCGCCATGAGTAGTAAACCGTCGTTCGATGGGTTCGCCGCCCGAGCGAAGCGCACGCCGGACGGTTCGCGCGAGATCCGGGCGGCCACCAGTGTGGCGGGTGGGTACCCGCCGTCGTGATGGCCGGCGACCACCGACAACAGCCATGCGCTGCATCAGCCGCTGCGCTTCGTCGAGTTCGGCATCGTCGTAGTCGCTGAAATCCTTGCCGCCCAGGAGCTCATGACGGCTGTAACGCAGCGTGATTACGGGGAGGTCTGTCTCTTCGCCCAGCTCTTCAGCGTCATCGTCGGCGTCTTCATCTTCCACCGCGAGCATCACCTCTTGTTCGTCGATGACACCAATCGTGTCTAGAACAACGGCTTTCGCTTCCCAAAACGCAGCGAACACGTAGTCGTAGATGCCGATGGCTTCGGGATCGTGGACCAAGGTGGCACGGCCGGCCCAGTAGACGCTGGTCCGGCTATTGACCCCGATCGTGGAGAGGGCTTCGTGATAGCGCAGGGCCGAGCCGACCGGGACGTCGATGCCGACCTGACGCAACGCGGCGACGAACGCCACAGCGATTCGCTCGATCGACGTCGTCGGCGCCGTGTCGACCGAGGTCATCAGCCTGCTCGTGCCATTACCCGTTGGATAAGGGCCGCCATATCGTTGTCGGTAACCCGTTCCTGATCCTCGCGGTATTTCAGCACAGCGCCGAGCGTCGCCTGGATGGTGTCTGCAGTGAGCTCGGTGGCGCCCAAACGAGCGAGGGCATCGGCCCAATCGATGCTCTCGGCAACACCGGGGGGCTTGTACAACCCGACACTGCGGAACTCCTCGGCAGCCGCTGCAACCTGACGCACGAGCGTCTCGCACGCACCGGTGGTTCTGCTGGCGACAATGGTGACTTCGAGCTCGAAATCGGGGTGGTTGACCCAGTGATAGAGACAGCGCCGCTTCAGGGCGTCATGGACGTCCCTGGTGCGGTTCGAGGTAATGATCACCCGTGGCGGTACGTCGGCGCTGAATCGGCCGATCTCGGGCACGGTGACGGCATAGTCGGACAGCACCTCAAGCAGGAAGGCCTCGAACTCGTCGTCAGCCCGGTCGACCTCGTCGATCAGCAACACCGGCGGCACATCGTGGCCCTCCGACACAGCCTGCAGGAGCGGACGCTTCACCAGGAACCGCTCGTCGTAGAGCTCATCTTCGAGTTCGCCCTCTGCGGTTGACGATGCTCGCCCTGAGGCCTCGGCGGTACGCAGATGCAGGAGCTGACGGGTGTAGTCCCATTCATAGACTGCTTGGGCTGCGTCCAGGCCCTCGTAACACTGCAGGCGGATCAGCTGTCCGCCCGTCCATGTCGCCAGCGATTTGGCCAACTCGGTCTTGCCGACCCCAGGCTCCCCCTCAAGGAAGAGCGGCCGTCGGAGCGACATGGCCAGAAACATGGCCGTGGCCAGCCCCTCGCTGGCGAAGTACCCCTGCGCCGTCAGACCGGCCCCAACATCTTCGACGTTCTCTGGCTCAACAAACCCCATGAATGTCCCAGGTTACCGCTGCCGACAGCAGTCTTCGATTTCTGACGGCTCCGCGCGCGGCAACCGAACGTAAGCCCACAGCCCAGCCCGCGCGGGGCCGTCAGAAATCAGAGACCGCGAACACTGGCATGAGGCGCTCTGAAGCTCCCGAAATTAGCAGAGCAGCCCGAGGCCCGCCGGGGCCGAAGCTGCGATCGCGGCAATACGGAAGCCTGAAGCGAGGGCGCCAGAATCGGCCGAAGGCCCGGTGCCCGAGCTCAGGCCCCTGCGGCTTCGAGGCCGCGTCGGACCAGCACGCGAGCGAGGTGCTGGCGATACTCGGTCGATGCGTTCAAATCTGCGGGCGGCGATGCTCCCTCGGCGGCTGCCTCAGCTGCGGTGGCGGCATCGGCGCCACCGGCGATGGCGGCTTCGACGGCGCTGGCGCGGTGGGGAGTCGAGCCCATGTTGACCAAGCCGATACCAGCCTGGTTTCCGTTCACCAGCACCGAAGCGCCAACGATGGCCCAATCCTGG
>Ga0302127_10002283_pt1 | contig 11593 bp, 9 predicted proteins | sample CB4_SCM_MG_FD_204452 | JGI IMG/M metagenome (GOLD analysis project Ga0302127, IMG submission 204452) | Marine microbial communities from Western Arctic Ocean, Canada - CB4_SCM | ecosystem: Environmental > Aquatic > Marine > Oceanic | place: Canada: Western Arctic Ocean | collected 2017-09-24
CGAGGAGGGGCGCGCATTTCATCTCCGCTGCAAACATATCGTCGAAGAGGCGGAAGCGGCTGAGCGGGCGGTTAGCCATTTGCAGGAATCGCCGCGCGGCACGCTTCGTGTCAATGCACCGCTAAGTTTTGGCCTGCGCCATTTGGGGCCGGCGCTGCCGGAATTCTTGACGCTTTATCCGGAGCTTCGAGTCGATATTGATTTCCTGGACCGCCGGGTGGATCTCATCGAGGAGGGTTATGATGTGACGGTGCGCAGCGGCCCCTTGGATGATTCATCCCTGATCGCGCGTCGCCTCGCGCCCAACCAGCTGCTTCTTGTCGCGGCGCCCGCCTATCTGGAACGCTGTGGCGTACCACGCCATCCCGAAGCGCTGGCCGATCACAATTGCCTGACCTATGCCTATAACCCCAAAGAATGGCAGCTTCAGCGCGATGGACGCCCACTCGGCATATCAGTTAACGGTACGCTGCACAGCAATAATGGCGATGTAATTCTGGCCGCCGCGCTGGCCGGCACCGGCATTGCCTTGGCGCCAACCTTTATTTGCGGCGATGAAATTGCCGGCGGCAAGCTCTGCCGCATCCTGAAGGAATTTGAACCCCGCCCCTATGGCATACATGCAATCTACCCACCGAACCGTCACGTTTCGACCAAAGTCAGAGCCTTCGTCGACTTTCTGGTCCTGCGCTTTGGCAGTGCGCCCTATTGGGACCACGCTTGGATGGGCACCACCTAAAATGCCGCCTGGCTGGCGACTAGCCGATCGGCGATTTCCACCATCCTTTTGGCCTCTACATTGGCGAAAGAAAAGCGCAGATAGGCATCCTGACCGGGGCCGAAAAAGGCGCCGGGCAGGCACAGCATATTCTCATTATCGGCCAAGTGGCGCGCCACCACGGTAGCGCCTTTGCCCGCATGCGGGTGGCGCATATAAGCGAAAAACGCGCCGGCGCTGACCACATCATAGTGCAGGTCATTGCGCGCCATTGCGTCCCGTAAAGCAGCGAGGCGCTTTAGGCTGAGTTGGCGCTTCTCCTCTTTCCAATCGTCCAGATTCACCAGTCCGTAAAGCGCCGCCGCCTGACCCACCGCTGGCGCGCAGATCGCCGCGCAATCCATGCCCTTGGTGATCTCGGCGATAATCTCCGACCCGGCAACCAGGCCGCCAACCCGGTGACCGGTGAGCGAATAGGTTTTGGAAAAGCTGAATAGCTGGATCAAATTATCGCGCCAACCCGGCGCCTGATGCAGATGATGCGGCGCACCGTCACTGGGAAGAAAGTCCTTATAGGTTTCATCCAGTATCAGGGCGATGCCACGTGCTCTGGCAAGATCAAGAAATTGCCGGATCACGTCGGGCGGATAAATCGCTCCGGTCGGATTGTTGGGGCTGACGAGGACAATGGCGCGCGTCCGCTCGGTAATTTTCGCCGCCGCTTCGTCAACGCTGGGCACGCCGCCAGCATCCGCTTGAAAGCTGAGCGGCACCGCCGTCACGCCAAGCATTTTCAGCCACATGTCGTGATTGAAATAATACGGCGCCGGCAGAATAACTTCATCACCCACACCCGCCAAAGCCATCATGGCAAGGCAAAAAGCCTGATTACAGCCAGCGGTGATCGAGACATCATCGGACTTAATATTGGCGTTATAGAATGTACTGAGATGGGAGGCGAAGGCGCCGCGCAATGCCGCTATGCCGCGAATATCGGTATAGCGCGATAACTCAGGCCGGTGAATTTCCTCAGCCAAATGATCCAGCAATTGTGATGCCGGCGGATAGCTCGGCTCGGCCTGGGCGAGATCGATCAGCGGCTTGTCATCCGGGAATGTGCGACCGGCGATCCAGCCCCATGCCTCGGCAATAGGGGGCGGCGCCACAGCGGAAAAAAGCGGGTTGACGCGGTAGTTCATTTTCTTACCCCAACAGCCTGCACAAGCGCTTAATAGGCGTATTCCTTGAACAGCGGATCAATATTGCCCTGCCAGCGCGTCTCAAAGGCCTCCAATAATTCCTCAGCTGGCGTGCGCCCGGCATCGACAACTTCCTGCAACGCCGCGAGATAGCCGCGTTCATCCGGATCGTGATGCCCGGCCACCGCGCGGCGCGCCAGCCCGTCGCTGGCGATACGCACCGCGTCGCGCGCGATATCGCCAATCGTCCGTCCGCCAAGCTCTGTTTTAAAGCCGTTCTTCGCTACATCCACATGCGCGCGGTTTATAGCGTCATAGGACCAACCCTGGATCAGCGCCTCGGCCTCGCCGAGAGCGGTGCTGTCATAAAGCAGCCCCACCCAAAATGCTGGCAGCGCACAAAGCCGGCCCCATGGCCCCCCATCGGCACCGCGCACCTCCATATAGCGCTTGATACGGACTTCGGGGAACATCGTCGTCATGTGATCCTCCCAATCTTTGATGGTCGGACGCTCGCCTTCCAGGCCGGGCAATTTACCGGCGATGAAATCGCGGAAGGAACAGCCCGAGACATCGATATATTTGCCGTCACGCAAAACGAAATACATCGGCACATCGAGCGCATAATCGACATAGCGCTCAAAGCCCATTCCCTCTTCAAAGGCAAAGGGCAGAAGGCCGCAGCGCTCCGGATCGGTGCGCGTCCAGACATGACTGCGATAGCTCAAATAACCGCTTGGCTTGCCCTCAACAAACGGCGAATTTGCAAACAACGCCACCGCCGCCGGCTGCAACGCTAACGAGACGCGCAGCTTGCGCACCATATCGCTCTCGCTGTCAAAATCGAGATTGACCTGCACCGTGCAGGTGCGGGTCATCATGTCAAGGCCAAGGTCGCCCTTGGTTGGCATGTAGCGGCGCATGATGCCGTAGCGACCTTTCGGCATCCAATGGATATCATCGCGCTTCCATTTTGGCTGAAAGCCAAGGCCGAGAAAGCCGACGCCCAATTCCTTGGAAACCGTCGCCACTTGATCAAGATGGGTGTGCACTTCATCGCAAACGCGGTGCAAATTCGGCAGCGCCGCACCCGACAATTCAAACTGCCCGCCCGGCTCAAGCGAAACGGAAGAGCCATCCCCGTTGGTCAGGGCAATGACATTCTCGCCCTCGAAATAAGGTTTCCAGTCAAACCTCTGAAGACCTTCAAGCATGGCGCGGATACCTGCCGGCCCGTCATAGGGCAGCGGGCGCAAATCACTCAGGCTGTAGCCGAACTTTTCATGCTCGGTGCCAATCGCCCATTCGGCCTTGGGGGTGCAACCAGATTCGACATATTCAATGAGGTCGCATCTCTCAATAGCCTCCTGGCGGGGTGGGCTGACGATATCGTTCATATGAATTCCGAATTAAATTGGGTGGCGCGTTAGGTTTCTGCGCCTTCTGATACGACGAATAGGCTAGAGCTGCAAGTTTATGAAGTGGGGTCTGGCTGGTCTGAGCGCAAGTCCCCAAGCGCCGCCTGCCAAAGAGTGAGCGCCGCCACAGCCGCAGTCTCGGCGCGCATTATCCGGGGCCCGAGGGATATCGGCACGCAAAAGGCGCGCGATCTGATTTCTGCTCGCTCTTCGGCTGAAAACCCGCCTTCCGGCCCGATCAGAATGGCCCAGGCGGTAGCTGGCGCATTACCGAGTGTTTCAAGTGCCGCCCATAAGGGCGGCCCGCCCGCCTCGTCGCAAAATAAAAGCCGCCGATCTGCCGGCCAATCCTGCAATATTACCGCGAGCGACGAGAGCGGGCGAATTTCCGGCACCTCAGGCCGCCCGCATTGTTCCGCCGCTTCTATGGCGTGGGCGCGGTAGCGTTCCGGCTTGATGCGTTTGCTCTGCGAATATTGCGTCGCCACCGGCCACAGCTCGGAAACACCAAGTTCGGTCGCTTTTTCGATCAATAATTCCGTGCGCGAGGATTTAACCGGTGCAAACAGTAGCCACGGCCCCGCGGACGCCTGCTGAACCCGTATTTGCTCCTCAGGCGCCAGCGTACAGGCGCTTCGCTTGAGCGTGGCGACGGTCGCGCGCCATTCACCGTCACGGCCATTAAAGATAGACAATGTATCGCCCTGTGAAAGGCGCATGACGGCGCCGAGATAATGACCTTGTGCGGTCGAGAGCGGCACAGGCGCTCCAGCAACCAAGGGCGCATCGACAAACAAACGCACACCTCTTGCCTTCGCTGCCCGACTCTTTTCGCTTCCCATGCTCTCGCCCCACCTTGTCTCTCGCGCGCGCTCAAGATATCACCATTATCCATGACCGCGAGCCTGATCCTGCATCTCCTGCCGCAACGGCTGCGCCCGTTTGCCGTGCTTGCCCGCCTCGACAAGCCGATCGGTACCTGGCTGCTGCTATGGCCTGGCCTGTGGAGTGTGGCGCTGGCCACCGACGGCCTGCCCGATATTCGCCTGCTCGCCCTGTTTGCCGCCGGGGCATTGGTGATGCGCAGCGCCGGGTGCGTCTATAATGATATTGTTGATCGTGATTTTGACGCCCGCGTCGAGCGCACCCGGGACCGGCCTATCGCCGCCGGGGTGATCAGCGTCAAAACCGCGCTGGTGTTTCTCACCCTATTACTCGCCATTGGCCTGGCTATTTTGTTGCAACTGAACGGCTTCGCCATCCTGCTCGGCATCGCCTCGCTGGTGCTGGTGTTCACCTACCCGTTCATGAAGCGCATCACCTATTGGCCGCAGGCATTCCTCGGCCTGACCTTTAATTGGGGAGCGCTGTTGGGCTGGGCCGCAGTTGAAGGTGGATTATCCTGGCCGGCGGGGTTGCTTTATGCCGGCGGCATCGCCTGGACGCTCGGCTATGACACCATCTATGCCCATCAGGACAAAGAAGACGACGCGCTGATCGGCGTTAAATCCAGCGCCCTCGCACTTGGTGACAAAACAAAGCTCTGGCTATGGATTTTCTACAGTCTCACCCTGGCCGGCTTCGCCGCCGCCGGTGCGCTCAGCCATATCGCCTGGCCCTTCTATGCCGGCCTCGGTGCCGCTGCGCTACTTTTTATATGGCAGGCCACAACGCTGAAAACGGCAAATGGCGTCGATTGCCTGGCCAAATTCAAACTGAATTTCTGGGTCGGCGTGGTGATTTTTGCCGGCATCATCGGCGCCCGTGCACTCAGCTAATCAGCCTTCAGTAACTCACAATGGGAATACTCGAAAGTTTGGGCATCTGCACGAAGCGCCAAACTGCGCTCCTGGCGCAAGGCTGGATCGGCGATATTTTCATGCACGAAATCATGCAAGTCGCGGCCTGGCGACAAGTAATTCAGTATATGAGTTTGCATGTCCTCTTGCGCCGCCGTTGCAAAATTCCGGCCAGTGGCATTGACCGCAGCGAGCGAGCGCGGGCCGCTGGCGTCTGAAAAACAGCCATATCCGGTCCAGTAGCTGTGCACTTCGCGCAAAGGCTCCAGACCCTCCTGCGTCACATTCATTTTCTGTAAAAGGCCAAAGACATAGCTGCGGCCGGCAAGCTCAGTCTCATGCATGCGCGCGAGCTGCGCTGCATCGAGATAGGTCACGGCTATTTCGACAATGGTGCCGGGCGAGGGCGCAAGCGTCGCCGGCAGGGCGCCGTAGCCGGAATAATGGCAGGCATAAACCACATCGAAGTCAAAAAGCTGCGCCTTCACCACCGGAAACGTCATGCCCGGCGCCAATGGTGCAAATTTTTGCTGCAATCGCTCGGGCGCAGCGTTGGCGCCATACGCCAGTACGGCGGTGCGATCCGCTATCGGCGCCGCACCGCGCTCTGTCAGCGCCGCATCCAGGCTCTTCGCCCCGGCAACGGAAAATGGCTCAACCGCGCCATCAACAAATAAAAAGGAATGATCCGGACGGGCGAAGGGATAGTCCAAAGCGGTCGCGACCAGCCTAACCGCGCCGTCAATCATCGTTGGCGCTGACAATGATACGACCGCCCTGGGGGCCTATTTCGCGATCAATCAGGCCGATAATGACGCGCAAATAATCAGCCAGCGCCTCCAGGCGCCGTCTGCGGCGAATACTTGAAAAATCCGGATCGCGCTCAAAACGCTCCTCAATCTGGGACAGGCCAAGCGGCATTTCGGCGAGGATCTCCTGAACCTCATCGATCCGCTTGTTGACCTCACGCATGCGGCCAATACCTTTCACATCCACGCCGCCCGCAGGATTGGTGATTTCGTTGAAGATGTGCTCCAAGCGGGCGCGGTAGAGGCTCATATCGGACATATTCTCAGTATGGCCTTGGCCGCGCCGGAGCGATAGTCTGTTGGGCGTCGGTTTTAATAAATTCACGGAACATCAATGGCCTATAATTCGCTGCGCGATTTTATGCAGCATCTCGAAAGCGAGGGCGCGCTAGTGCGCGTTCAAACGCCGGTCTCCCCTGAACTGGAGATGACCGAGATTCAAACTCGCCTGCTGGCCGAGGGCGGCCCGGCGGTGCTGTTTGAAAATGTTATCGGCACTGGGGGCAAATCCTACAATATACCGATGCTGGTCAATCTGTTCGGCACCACCGAGCGGGTGGCCATGGGTATGGGACAGCCCAGCACAGACTCCTTGCGCGAGATCGGCGAGACCCTAGCTTTCCTGCGCCAGCCCGAGCCGCCGGGCGGTTGGCGCGAAGCATTCGAGATGTTGCCGCTGCTGCGCAAAGTGATGGCGATGAAGCCAAAATCCGTAAGTTCTGGCGCGTGTCAAGAAGTGGTGTGGACCGGCGATGACGTGGATCTCGCCCGCCTGCCGATCCAGACATGCTGGCCGGGCGAGCCGGCGCCGCTCATCACCTGGCCGTTGGTGGTCACGCGCGGCCCCGGTACGGCACGTGAGGATGATTATAATCTTGGCATCTACCGCATGCAGGTGACGGGGCGAAACAGCACCCTGATGCGCTGGTTGCGCCACCGTGGTGGCGCCCAGCAACATCGCCGCTGGGCCGAGGAAAAGCGCGAGCCGTTGCCGGCAGCGGTGGTCATCGGCGCCGATCCGGGAGTGATTTTGGCCGCCGTGACACCGGTGCCGGACACCCTCTCGGAATATCAATTCGCCGGCTTATTGCGCGGCCGCAAGGTCGAGCTGGTAAAATGTAAGACCATCCCGCTCGCCGTGCCGGCGGAAGCGGAGATCGTTATTGAAGGCCATGTCAGCCTCGATAATTATGGTGCTGAGGGACCGTACGGCGATCATACCGGCTATTATAATTCGGTCGAAAATTTCCCGCGCTTTACCGCCACCGCCATCACCATGCGGCGCGACCCTATCTATCTCTCGACCTTCACCGGCCGCCCGCCAGACGAACCCAGCATGCTCGGCCAAGCGTTGAATGAGGTCTTCATACCGTTATTAGCGCAGCAATTTCCCGAGATTGTCGATTTCTGGCTGCCGCCCGAGGCGTGCAGCTATCGCATTGCCGTGGTGTCGATCAAGAAGGCTTATCCCGGTCATGCGAAGCGCATCATGATGGGGGTGTGGTCTTATCTCCGCCAGTTCATGTATACCAAATGGGTTATCGTCGTGGATGAGGATATCAACGCGCGCGACTGGAAAGATGTGATGTGGGCGGTCTCCACCCGCATGGATCCGGCGCGCGATATCACTCTGGTGGAAAACACGCCGATTGATTATCTTGATTTCGCGTCGCCCGAAGCCGGGCTCGGCTCAAAAATTGGCCTCGATGCCACCAATAAATTACCACCCGAAACCAAGCGCGATTGGGGCGAACAGATTCGTATGAGCGACGACATAATTGAGACCGTCAGCCGCAAATGGTCCGAATATGGCCTGCCCGGTTCAGGAAAACCGATTTGGAAATGAAGCCACTCGAGGCCGCCGCGCGCCACCTCAAAGCAGGGCGACTAGAAGACGCAGCAGGGCTCTGCCTGGAAGTGCTCGAACAAACGCCGGAGGATGTCACGGCATTGCGCCTGTTGGGCAATATACGCGTCGCGCAAAAGCTCCATACCAGGGCCATCCGATGCTATAAACGGGTCTTGGCCATCGCGCCCAATGCCGTTGAAACGCATAATAATCTCGGTGCCGTACAGCAAATATTGGGCAATTCAAAACTTGCCGCCGAATGCTTCCGCCGCGCTATCGCGCTGCAGCCCGACTATGCCAAGGCCCACTATAATTTGGGCAACGCCCTGAAAGCGGCTTGCGAGGTGGATGCTGCCATCCACGCCTATCAACAGGCTATCCTGCACGACCCCGGCCACTCCGAGGCGCACAACAATCTCGGCACGGTATTCGAAGGCCGGGGCCACTCGGAAAAGGCATTGGCTAAATTTTTCCAAGCTGTGGCCATCGATGAGAATGACGTCAAGGCACATTACAACTTTACCCTGATGCATCGCTTTGAAGAGGACGGCCCCATCCTCGATAAGCTGCGCCAGCTCATCCGCAAGAAAGGCCAGAGCCCGCAAAATAAAAACCGCCTGACCTTCGCCATGGCCAAAGCCAAAGCCAAAGGCAATGCACAGCGGCAAAAGCGCCTCAGCTATGACGGAGCGGCGGCGGAGCAGGAGGTTGAAGATATTGTCGCCATAAATTTGGCGCCGCAGCCAACCGAACCGGCAGACGAGACAAAAGGCGCGCCCACTCCCATTTTTATTCTCGGCCTTTCGCGCAGCGGCAAGAGCCTGGTGGAATCGCTGCTGGCCTCGCAAGCCGGCATCTTCGCCGCCGGCGAGAGCGAGCATTGGCAACGCCTCGGGCTTTCGTTGAAAAAAACAATACCCGACGATGACAGGCTGGCCCGCCACGGTGCCGTCTACCGCAAAGAAATTCGCCGCCTCGCCGGCGACGCGCGTTTCTTCGTAAGCACACTCGACAGCAACATTTTGCACCTGGGTGAGATCGCGACTGCGCTGCCGGAAGCGCGTTTTATTTACTGCACGCGTGAGCCGCTCGACAATGCGCTGCTGATTTATTTCAAACGCTATGAGCAGGGCCATACCTACGCATATGATTTTTCGGACATCGCCCATTTCATGGCGCAACGAGCCAAAGCTCAGACTCATTGGCGCCGCCTTTATGGAGATCGCATTATAATGGTCGAATATGAAGCCCTGGTCGAAGACAGCCCTGCCAGCGCGGCGCAACTGACCACCTATTCGGGCTTCGACTTCGAAGCCACAGCTGCACTTCCCAAACTTAACAGAGGTGAGATCGGCTACTGGCAGCTCTTTGACAAACATCTCCAACCCCTTCACGCGGCGCTCGCCGAAAATCTCAATGGCAGCGAAAATCATGGCAGCGGAGATTAATATGGCGGTAAAAACCGCATTCGTCACCGGCGCCTCGGGATTTATCGGCGTCAATCTGGTCGACCAATTGATCCGCGCCGGGTGGCGGGTTACCGCCTTGCACCGGGCAAGTTCGAACCTTGCTTACCTATCGCGCTTTGCCGCGGAACGCGTCATTGGCGATATCACCGACCCCGCTTCGCTCGATGCGGCAATGACCGAAGGGGTGGACGCAGTGTTTCATGTGGCCGGCAATGTTAGCTTCGATGCTGCCGGTGACGCGGCGCAGAATGATGACAATATCATCGGCACCCGCAACATGGTGGCCTGCGCCGTCAGAAAAAAGGTGCGACGCTTCATTCACACCTCGTCCGGCGCCAGTTGGGGATTGCAGGACAATATCGAGATCAACGAAGATTCGCCCAGCAATGTCGACGATATTCGGATCAATTATTTCCGCACCAAAAAACGGGCCGAGGATGAAGCCCTGAAGGGACTGGAACATGGCCTTGATGTGGTGGTGATCAATCCGGCCAATGTGGTCGGGCCGTTTGACGGCGTTATTTGGGGGCCGTTTGTTCAGGCTGTTGCTGCGGCAAAGCTGGACACCGTGGGCACCGGCGGCGCCGCCTTTTGTCATGTGGAAGAAGTTGCGCGCGCCCATATTGCTGCATTTGAGAAAGGCCGGCGCGGCGAGAGGTATCTTTTGGCCGGCGCCCAGGCGAGCTTTGCCGAGGTCGGCGCAGTGGTCTCCAGGCTGGTCGGCGCCCGAGCGCCCGAGGGCTCTTCAGAGCGCGACCCCGGCATGACGCCCGAAATGTTCAACCTGATGTCGCTCAATCAATTGATCGATTGTTCCAAGGCGATAAAAGAACTTGGCTTCAAACCGGTGGCTTTGCGTGACATGTTCGCCGATCTCGTCGCCTGGATGCGGGTCGAGGGATTGCTAGATGCGGCGTAACGGTGCTGGCGCGGGCGGGCAAGCAACACTATATATGTAAGCGGACGCGTAACCGGGCGCCGAGCCAGAGCTGGGCGCCCAGCCAAAACATTATATTTCAATTATTCAGGGCGATGTCATGAGCGCGATCAGCGATCCCTCCGCAATGCTTGCCACCCTTCTGGAGAAGGCCAAAAAGGCCGGTGCCGATGCGGCTGACGCCGTGGTCGTCCATGGCATCTCGCTCAGCGCCAGCTACCGCCTGGGCAAGGCTGAAGATTTGGAGCGCTCGGAAGGACGTGATCTGGGCTTACGGGTGTTTCTCGGCCATCAGCAGGCCATGGTCTCGACCACCGATTTCGCCGAGGATGCGCTCGATGAAGCGGTCACCCGCGCCCTCGCCATGGCGCGCGCTGTGCCGGAAGATCCCTATTGCGGCCTTATCGCGCCCGACCAATTGGCGCGCGAATGGCCGGATCTCGATTTGGTCGACAACCGCGAGCCTGAACCAGCGCAATTGATCGAATGGGCCAAGCGCGCCGAAGATGCGGCGCGCGCCGTACCGGGCGTCACCAATTCCGAAGGCGGCGACGCCGGTTGGAGCCGCAGCCAGGTGGCGCTAGCAACCAGCGGTGGCTTTTCCGGCGGCTATGAAAAATCGAGTTTCTCATTCAGCGCCTCGGTACTCGCCGGCAAAGATACCGGCATGGAGCGAGACTACGATTGGTCTTCCGCCTGTTTCGAGGAAGATCTCGCCAGCCCAGAGGAAATCGGCAAAAATGCCGGGGTGGGCGCGGTGCGCCGTCTTAATCCGAAAAAGGCGCCTTCCGGCCAAGTGCCCGTGGTCTATGACCCACGCGTCTCGGGCGGCCTGATCCGCCACCTCTCCGGCGCTATTTCCGGTGCTTCCGTGGCACGCGGCACTAGCTTCCTGAAAGACCAGCTGAACCAACTGGTTTTCGCCCCCGGCCTCAATGTGGTTGATGACCCGCACCGCAAACGCGGCGCGCGCTCACGCCCGTTCGACGGCGAGGGCGCTCAAACGAAAGCGCGCAAGATCATCGAAGACGGCATCCTCACCACTTGGTTGCTTGATTCGCGCTCGGCCCGCCAGCTTGAGCTTAGCTCCACTGGCCATGCGTCGCGCGGTATCGGCGGCCCACCCTCACCAGCGCCCACCAACCTCTATCTTGAAGCCGGTGCGGCCAGCCCGGCAGAGCTGATCGGCGATATTGAGAGCGGCCTCTATTTAACAGAACTGATCGGCATGGGAATTAACGGCGTGACCGGCGATTACAGCCGCGGCGCTGCCGGCTTCTGGATCGACAAAGGCGAAATCGCCTGGCCAGTGAGCGAACTGACTGTCGCCAGCAATTTGAAAGACATGTTCGCCCATCTCACACCAGCTAATGATCTCAATTTCCGCTACGGCAT
>Ga0302127_10002284_pt1 | contig 11592 bp, 8 predicted proteins | sample CB4_SCM_MG_FD_204452 | JGI IMG/M metagenome (GOLD analysis project Ga0302127, IMG submission 204452) | Marine microbial communities from Western Arctic Ocean, Canada - CB4_SCM | ecosystem: Environmental > Aquatic > Marine > Oceanic | place: Canada: Western Arctic Ocean | collected 2017-09-24
TGTCCGTAAAGCCCGGCTGTGTACTCGCCCAGAAAATCCTGGTAGTGGTGACCATCAATGTCTTCAACTTGCGCGCCTTTTGCGCGGGCGATGGTTACCGGAAAAGGGGAGTAATGTAATACGCTGCGGGTGTTGGCCCCGGGCAGTGAAGCTTTGGTTTTCTCAAAAAGCGCATAACTCTTGGGATTAGCCTTGGCATACTGCGCCCGCACCTCGGCAGAGCGAGTCATCAGTTCCGTCCCGGCCAGAGGCTGAATCTGAGCTATGTTGTTACTGCTATCGGCCATAAAATGAATAATACAATGTAAGCGCCATGCAACCGACGAATAATAAAACTCCCAATACCCGCCAGATGGAGTTGTAGTGATCAGAAAAAAGCCGAGTCTTTTTCAACCAGGCAGATGATTTTTGGAATGCCATTGGCGCGTCGTCTATTGAGGGTCTGGATTGGTTAGAAAAGGTGCTTGGGGGCGGCAAACTGTGTCTTGGAGTCCCGCCGTTTTAAGAGTGCTGAATCGTATTTTGTCGAAAGGGCCACAATCCATTATGCACTTCTAGATCCCCAATTACAGGCAGTAAACGCTAGACCTTGCAAAAGACGGCGTTTATTCTTCCTATACCCTTTAATACTCCCTAGCGTAAACGCCAGGCCTGAGTTTTTAGTAGCAGGGTCCGTGATAGAAAGAGATGAATCAGGCGTGCGACAACATTCGTATAAAAAATCATCATACCCATTGCAGCCGCAGGGGCAACATCACCGGCATCATCCATGTTTAACACAGCAATTGCCGCCAGTTTTGTATCGGGAGAATACAAAAATATGACTGCTGAAACAGTCGTCATCGCATTGACAAACAGGTAGATCGAAATATCCAGTATTGCCGGTAGACAAACCGGCACGGTAACACTCGAAACCAATCGGTAAAATGGTTGCTTCAGGGACGAGGCGACGGCTTCGAACTCCCTGTCCATTTGCTTCAAAGCAGTGACAGCGGTGAGATGTGAGACCGTGTAAAAGTGAGTTACGGTACACACCACCAGGATTCCCATGGTTCCGTATAAGCCATTCAGCGGGTTTGCCGGGTCGTTAAAGAAGAAGATGTAGGCCAGACCTAGAACCAGGCCAGGAATGGCCATTGGCATCATCGCCAGGAACTGGAACGCCGATCGGGTAGCAAAAAATCCATTGGTTTTTTCAACCACATAGGCTCCTGCAAAAACAATTATTGTGCCCGCGATTGCGGTATAAATACCCAACTGAATCGAATGAGAATACGAAGCCCAGCCGCCGCCGTCCATCACATTAAAATCATAGTTAACCAGGCTCAGACTTAATTGGTATGGCCAGAATTTGATCAGCGCGGCGTACTGACAAATGGCAATTAGTCCAACGATAAATATTCCTACTACTGCGCAGTAGAAAAGACAGATTAAATCAAATCGTCTATGTGGTTTTGCCTCAAAGGGTACGGAGCGCGCCGACAGCTGGGCGACCTGTCGTTTTTGTACGTAGCGATCAATGGAAAATGCAAATAACGCTGGGATTAACAGTACGACCGAGACAACCGCACCCATTTCAAAGTTTTGCTGGCCTATGACCTGTTTATAAATATCCACCGCGAGCATGTTGTACTGACCACCGATGACTTTTGGTAAGCCAAAATCGGTGATGACCAGGTTGAAAACAACAAACGCTGCCGAAATTAAACCGTAACGTGCACCAGGGATGGTGACCGTCCAGAATGTCTTCCAGCGACTAGCGCGAAGCGATACGGCGGCTTCATAGAGCCTCGAATCCGAGATAGCCAGTGCCGTGGTAATTATGATTAGTGCATGTGGAAAGGTAAAAAACACCGACCCGATCACGATTCCGATTGGGCCATAGATGGATTCGCCAAATAACAAACCTTTAATCATGCCCTGATTGCCAAATAGATAAATCAGGGCAATACCGGGCAACAGGGATGGCACCAGTATCGGTGCCATCGCGATCAACCGGAATAGCCCTTTGAAACGCATCTTGCTGCGATTCAACGCGTAAGCGAAACCAAATGCCAGGCAAACAGTGATGATGGTGCTGAGTGTGGCGATAAACAGTGAATTTTCAATGGATCGGAAAAGCGCGGGCGTCGAGAAATACACACGGAAGTTGTCCAGGCCTGTCGCAGATGATGGGCGCAGGACGATTCGCCTGAACTTGTTTGATTCGAATTCGTGCCACTCGGTATCAGCGATACGTGTGCTGCCGACCAGAAAAGAACTCTCAGCTCTGATTTGACGCAGCCGGTATTTGGTCGTACTGCGGAAACTGAAGTCAGGAAAAAAAACAGTTGCCGCCAGGCGGCCATCAGAACTGGTTGCGAGTTCTTCAAGCTTAACCACCTGCAGGTCTTCATTGAGTGCCTGGGCTGTGACGGGAGCACTCCAGCCCTTGCCTTCATCGACCTGAAACTCAAAATTATTTAAATCGAATGAATAGGTTGAAAAAGACTTCGACAACATCGCATAAAGCGGAAATGCCAGTGCCACAATCAGGTACAGGCCGATGACCAGCATGAAGCCGATCATGGTGCGATCGTCCTTACTGGTTTTAGGGCGGATTACCGGCGCGCTATCAGTGATTTGCACATCGGCCGTGTTAGACATCAAACTGTATTGGTGTCGGGTGGGAATACCCTTAGCTGATCTGACTGGAACTCTACGCTAATGGTTTTGCCTACCTCCACAGCCATGTGTCGTACTGCGTTGATAGACATATCGGCAACCAAGACTGCATCGCCAAAATCGCTATTGTTTAGCGAAACTCGCCAAAATGACCCTAAAAATTCCATATCTTCGACTGCCGCATCAAAAATATTTTCGGTGTCACCCGTTTCGGGAACTCCCTGAGAACTCGTGCCCTCGCCGTGTGGCACGATATCTTCGGGACGAATGGCAACGATTACCGGGGAATCCGTTTGCAAATTGTGCTCTCTTGAAGTGAATGTAGAATCACCAACCTTGACGCTATTGTTGCTGCTGGCCATTCCCTTGATCTGATTCATCGCGCCGACAAAGTCAGCGACAAACAAGGTGCTGGGTTCGCGATAAATTTCTATCGGTGTGCCAATTTGTTCTATCACACCCTGGTTCATGACAACAATTCGATCGGCCATCGTCAGCGCCTCTTCCTGATCGTGGGTAACCATCACAGTGGTGACGCCCAGTCGCCGTTGTAGCAATTTCATTTCGTGGCGCAAATATGTGCGGACTTTTGCATCGAGCGCTGAAAGAGGTTCATCGAGCAATAACAGGCCAGGCGATGTTGCCAGTGCCCGCACCAGTGCGATTCGTTGTTGTTGGCCACCCGACAGCTGGGCCGGATACTTTTTACCCTGATCCGGTAACCCGACCATCTCGAGCAGTTCAGCCACTCGCTTGGCGATATCGGCCTTGCTTACCTTTTGATTTTCGAGGCCAAAACCGATGTTTCTTTCACAGGTCAAGTTTGGAAACAAGGCATAGGACTGGAAAACAATACCGAAGTCACGTTCTGACGGCGGCAATGCTGAGATATCCTTGCCAGCCTGGCTAACGGTGCCGGAGTTTTGAATATCAAGACCAGCTATAGCACGTAGGAATGTAGTCTTTCCACAACCTGAAGGCCCCAGGAAACAGATAAACTCACCTTCATCTACTTCGAGTGACACCTCGTCCAGCGCGGTAAAGTCACCGAACTTCTTTGTCAACCGGTCTATCTGTAGATAAGATTTTGTGCTTTCGGCACTAACTGCTTGCTGTTCACTCATATCGATTAATAGTGTTGATGAAGGAAATAGCTGCCGATGTGACTAACAACCCGTCAGAAATGAAACGGCCTGACCGTATAAAACGATCAGGCCGCAGCTTAGTCAAACTTCAATACTACTTTGGATCAGATTTTGAATCGTAGCGCGTCTGCCATTCAGTCAGAATTCGTTTTCTGTTGTTGGCTGCAAATTCGAAATCATTATCGATTAAACTGGAAAGTGTTTCTTCCGGGAAATACTTCACTGGTTTTGCAATACCCTTGTACGCGACCACGGCGTAAGCAGTGTTGTACATCTCCATTGCTGTTTTAGAGATGGACCAGTCCATCAGCTTTTTGGCAGCTTCCATCTGCTCAGTGCCTGCAATGATGGCGGAAGCCTCCAGATCCCAACCGATACCTTCGCGTGGAATAATAATATCAATGGGTGCACCCTTGGCTTTAGATCTCGCGCCGCGAAATGCAAAGGAAACGCCGATCGGGATTTCTCCAGCAGCTGCCAGTTTGCAAGGTTTTGAACCCGAGTGAGTGTAGCGGGCGATATTTTCGTGTAGCGCATCCATATAAGCCCATCCGCCGGTTTCTCCAAACATTTGTAACCAACTGGAAACATCAAGAAAGCCGGTGCCGGATGAATTCGGGTTTGGCATAATCACGTGACCTTTATACATCGGTTTCGTGAGATCCCACCAGGTTTTCGGCGGAGTCAGATTGTGTTTAGCAGCTTCAACGGTGTTGTAACATACAGCGGCCACCCACGCGTCCATACCAACCCAGCTAGGAGTGGCGTCGCTGTCGTAGAATTTCGGGTCGAGATTTTCAATGCCTTTCGGCTTGTAAGGTTCAAACATTCCCTCGGCTTTCATTATCAGCAGGGAGGTTGCTGCGATTCCCCAGATAACGTCGGCCTGTGGATTATTTTTTTCCGCGAGTAACTTGGCGGTAACGATACCGGTGGAATCCCGAACCCATTTAATATTGATATCGGGGTGTTCCTTGTTAAAGGTTTCGGCATAGCGGGCAAGATCTTCTGCCTCGACAGCAGTGTAGACGACCAGATCTACCGCATGGGCCACGTTGCCAAATGTGAACATTGATAGTGCTGCAATGCAAGCGCCCAACGCACTTTGTTTAAGTATTCTTCGTATCATGTTACTTTTCCTCCGAAGGTTTTGTGTGTGTATATTTGATTAATCTACATAGACTTGTTCTTGACCTGCCACTAACTAATTGTCCAGGTGGCATAGTAACGGTTAAACATGAATCAAAACAAGAAAAATGAATTGCAGCCTAGAACAGCTTATTCAACGGTAACCCCGGTACTACCCTCGAACTAGACAGGATTTAGAGTTTTGTCTTCGCTTTTCCTGACCATGCCTTGAATAGTCCCGATTGACTGGTTCGGTTCGAATGCCAGTGCATGACCGAACTTTGGTCTAAAAGCGCGCTGAGCGAGCCGTCAAACTCAATCCCAGTTATTCTGGTGTCCCAGAACACATTAGGGCAGGCTCTCGCGCATACTGGCGAGTAAGGCGACTTAGAAAAGCACTTTGATAAAGCGACTGAATTGAATCCGTTAGACCCGAATGCTATTTTATACAAAGATTGGCTGTTTTCCGCTCAAATGGGATTGGACAATTACGAGGCAGTGTTTGATCTCGTTGAAGAGGTCATTTCACAATTTTCAAAGACAGGTAAGCAAAGAGGATTTAAAGCATCCGCCATGGGGTATTTGAATAAAGGCGATGAAGTTAAACGTGCTCCCGATGAATACCTGGGTAACAATAATCACACGAAGGTCGACAATAAATGGGTCGTTAAGCAATTAAAAAAAGGAAAGGCAGGTGCGCCAGCGTAGTTTTCTATGATGATGAACCATATACGTGGCTCATCGAGGATGAGAATCTTACTCAAGGATCAAAGAAAGGTCGGCACGGCGGTACCATAGAAGATGTACTGTACCCTATCTCGCAGGCTCGCTTGACTCGATAATCCAGAATCCTAATAATGATGGCGAAAATAAATTCCAACTAACTGGGGACTATCCGCTTGAAACCGATCGTGTCAACAAACCTTGGAGGTCGAAACCGTTTCGAGGGGAAGTCAGTTCTAGTTACAGGTGGTGCGGCGGGCATGGGTCTTGCGGCAGCGCGAATGTTCGCTGCCGAAGGGGCCCGGGTTTCAGTTATCGATATTCAGGAAGAAGCCGGTAGGGCGTTTGTTGACGAAATTGAAAGCGCTGGTGGCCAAGCCTTTTTCGAGATGGCCAACCTTGCCAATCCAGATCAAACCAAGCAGGCATTGGAGAGCGTGATCAAGAAAATGGGGGTGATCGACACCCTGTTTAATCACGCCGGTACTATCATTGTAAAACCATTTCATGAAACCACAGATGAAGATTATGACCATTTGATGGACATAAATTTGCGCTCTGCGTTTATGGTAACCCGTAGAATCGTACAGCACATGAAAGACAATGGTGGTGGCTCAATTGTCGTGACGGCCTCAATCGGTAGTGGCAAGGCATTTGTATATGAATCACTTTACTGTATTACCAAGGCGGCGGTACTGATGTTATCGAACTCAATCGCAGTCGAATATCGAGACTACGGAATTCGTTGCAACGCGGTTTGCCCTGGTTTCGTTAAAACCGCTCATGGATTGCGAGAAATCGATGAATTGGATGGCCTAGGTCAACAATGGCAAGAGGCAGATCTTGCGGCGACGCAAGTCAGAATTTGCGAACCCGAAGAGGTCGCGTCTGCTGTTTTATTCCTGGCATCAGAAGAAGCAAGTTTTATAAATGGCTCGGCTTTATATGTCGACAACGGATGGTTCGTAAAAGGATAAAAAAATACTGTATCATCATAAAGATCACCTGAAACCTACTGGAGGGAGAAAATGAGTATTAAAAGCATAATAAATAGTTTTGTCGCGATCGGGATGAGTATTGGCCTATCGGTTCCTGCTACATCTATGGCGGCGGGTGTACCCGAATCGGACGAACCGATTAAATTTATGACTGCTGACTGGACAAGTATCGGCTTACAGGCCGAGATCATGACTTTGATACTGAGGACCTATGGCTACAATACTGAATTAGTGGTCGCCAGTGACTCGGCCCGATATCCTGGTTTTGAGGCTGGTGATCTACATGTTTCCATGGAAACCTGGCAAACCACCCAACATGAAAATCTCGTGAAATCGGTCGCTACAGGGAAAGTGTTAGACATGGGTGAAACCGGGTTGAAAGGCGTTGAGGACTGGTGGTACCCGATGTATATGAAAGAAAGGTGCCCTGGTCTACCCGACTGGAAAGCCTTGAAGAAATGCGGCGAACTGTTTGCGACTGCTGATACCGCTCCGAAAGGGCGCTATGTCGGTGGGCCGGTCTCTTGGGGCGATCACGATGCAAATATGATCAAGGCACTTGATCTACCTTTCGAAATTATCCACCCGGGCACGGACGCCGCAATGTTTGCGGAATTGAAGGCAGCTTATGAGCGCAAGGCGCCCGTCATTCTCTGGGTTTGGGAGCCTCATTGGGTCGGTTCAGTTTATGATGGAGAATTTGTCAAATTTCCCAAATTTGAAAGCGAATGCTTTACAGATCCGGCTTGGGGTCCCAATCCCAACCTTACGGGGGACTGTGGCAAACCTTATGGTTGGGTCAAAAAGATGGCATGGGCCGGAGGCGAAAAAGTCTGGCCTTGTGCTTATGAAATGGTACGAAATTACAATATGGACAACGCTACCATAAATGCTATGCTGGTTGAAATTGATCTAAATGGTCGATCAGACGAAGAAGTAGCGACCGAATGGCTAAAAAATAACAAAGATGTCTGGGAGCCCTGGACTACCTGCGCAGGATAATTAGTTTTCTTGATAGAAAACGGACGACAGTAATGCTGTCGTCCGTTTTTTTGTATCACCTGACAGGTATTTTGATACTTCATGAGTCGGGCTCTCACAATTGACAATCTGCCGCGTTTAGCAAGCTCTTCTGTCAAATGCGTGGTGGCGGTGATAGCGTTGGTCCTGGCCACCAGCCTGGGCCCCAGTTGGTTGTCAACTATTCCAGATTGGTTAGTATTTCCGATCTCGCAGTGGGTCGGGGACTCGCTCACCTGGTTTGCGCGGGAAGCTTCAATTGGTGGATTTGCTGTCCAGAAGATTACCCGGGGATTTGCCGAATTGATCAATAAACCGATCGAAGCGGCTGTTGTAATACTTGCAGACGGGTTATTTTCTGGGAGCGGGCTTGACATCACCCAGTCGGTTCCACCGTTTTCCTGGCTGGCAATCGGGGGGGCCGTCATTATCATTGCCTACCGCTTCGGTGGCTCGGCATTGGCGTTGACCACCTCCATTTGTGTCTCTTTTCTGGTGCTTTTTGGGCTTTGGCATAACGCTATGGTCACTTTGTCTAACGTACTGGTTAGTGTCACCATGGCGACGTTGCTCGGACTTGCGCTTGGCATCTGGTCTTTTCGTAGCGCACATGTAGAAAATGTTACACGGGGCATCATGAACGTGATGCAAACCGTTCCTATTTTTGCCTATTTGATTCCAACACTACTTTTGTTCGGGTATGGTCCAAGTGCCGCTGTGGTGGCGACGGTTGCCTATGCGCTTCCTCCCATGGTCCACAATACGGTTCTAGCGCTGAAGTCGGTTCCGGCCGAAACCGTCGAGTGTGGTCGCATGACTGGTTGCAGTCGCCGCCAATTGTTATGGCAGGTTCAGTTGCCCACTGCATTAGCCAAGATCGCGGTGGGATTAAACCAATCCGTCATGATGACGCTTAATATGGTCATTATCGCCTCTATGATAGGTGCCGGAGGACTGGGTTTTGATGTTTTAAAAGCACTTCGAAAGCTGGACATAGGCGGAGGTCTTGAAGCTGGAATGGGGATCGTAGCGCTCGCTATTGTTCTTGATCGAATCAGCCAGGCGGTTGCCAAAAGAGCAGCTCATGGAAAGCATCGTGAACCTGGCCAATGGCCCCTTTGGAGGCTGCTAGGGCTCTGGATCGTTGTAGCCACTGGCGTCGCACTCGTTTTTGATCCGACTCAGGCCTGGCCTAAAGATTATGTGATCTCTACTGCTGTCTTCTGGAACGATCTAGTCAGCTGGATTAATCGCGAACTCTATGACGTTTTAGACGCATTTCGAACCTTTGCATTACTGCAAGTCATGCGCCCCTTTCGAGACGCTTTGGCAGGTGCTCCCTGGCTGATGATGATCGGTCTACTCGCAATCGGTGCCTACGCTCTGGGTGGTACACGACTCGCTATTTACTGCGCTGCACTGGCATTTGCCATCGTTTTGACTGGTTTCTGGATACCTGCAATGAATTCGCTCTACCTGATTACGATATCAGTGACGCTAGCGGTCATCATGGGGTTCCCTATAGGTTTCTGGTTAGCATCGCGATCTCGATATCAGACGGCCGCTAATCTGGTTCTGGATACGTTGCAAACACTACCCACACTAGTTTATTTATTACCGGCTGTAATGCTGTTTAGGATCGGGGATGTGTCAGCGGTGATAGCGGTTATTCTCTACGCAATGGCTCCCGCTATTCGTTATGGCATGGTTGGCATGAGTCAGGTACCGGTGGCACGATTAGAAGCTGCACAAATTACGGGTTGTACGGGTTGGCAGACTTTACGTTGGATTCGATTTCCAGCTGCGCTCCCCACACTACTGATTGGTATCAATCAAACCATCATGATGGCTTTTTCTATGTTAATCGTTGCGGCTCTTATCGGCACCAAGGATTTGGGCCAGGAAGTGTTGATCGCACTCAATAGGTCTCTCGTAGGCGAGGGCATTGTTGCTGGACTCTGCGTCGCCTGCCTTGCACTGATTGCTGATGCATTACTCAAAGCAGGGGCCGTTCGCGCTTCCACGCATGGGCACAAAAGACAGGATGAAGAGCATGGCGAATGACATCTCGGTTTCACAGGATTCCAATGACGTACCTATGCTGAGCTGCCAGGGAATATGGAAGGTGTTTGGGGTTAAAAGGTCAAAGTTCGAGCAATCTGGTGGCTTGGATATGACTGATGAGGAACTGTTAACTCGGGGCTGGACTGCGGCTGTCCGTGACGCCTCTTTTGACGTGGCCCGCGGTGAAGTTTTCGTGATCATGGGCTTATCGGGCTCAGGTAAATCGACAGTGGTTCGGTGTTTATCCCGGCTGATAGAACCTACCAGCGGTCAGGTTTATGTCGAAGGGCAGGATCTGCTGGCTGCTAACGAGACACAACTACTCGACATTCGGCGTCGAAAAATGGGAATGGTGTTCCAACATTTCGCACTGCTGCCAAATCGAGATGTACTAGGAAACGTGGCCTTTCCTCTGCAAGTGCAAGACGTCGGGCGCAGTAAGCGCGAAGAGCGCGCCAGGGAAATGATATCGCTGGTTGGTCTTGAGGGACGTGAAAAATTCTTCCCGAATGAACTCTCAGGTGGACAACAACAAAGGGTTGGCATTGCACGTTCGCTAGCCAGTGATCCAGCGATTTGGTTTCTTGACGAGCCGTTTTCAGCTCTCGATCCGCTAATCAGAGCAGACCTGCAGGATGAGTTGTTGCGTTTACAGGAGCAGTTACACAAGACTACGGTTTTCATTACCCATGACCTGGATGAATCCATAAAAATCGCGGACCGAATCGCCATTATGGATCAGGGACGAATCGTACAGATCGGTAGCCCGGAAGATCTGGTGTTGAATCCGGCCAATGATTATGTTGCTCGATTCGTAAAAAACGTTCCCCGATCAAAAGTGGTACGGGTTTCCAGTATTCTGCGAAATGCGACCAGCGCTGACTCAGTTGGAGATTGGGTCGTGAATGCCAATGATCGACTGGCCGACGTTGCATCTAGAATTGGGGAAAGTACGCAATCCATTGCGATACAGGACGATGACGGTGTCACACTGGGCTATGTTGATCGTGATAAATTTGTGCGGGTATTAGCTGGAGTTTCATAAATTTTAGGACAGTAAAAAAGCAAATTAGGGCTATTGTTTTGGTACTCGAAGGAAAAGATGATGTTACATCAGGTAACCGCACCAGCCGGACTGGGATTCAAACTGGCACTACCCGGAAAATCCTGCGAACATCAAGCGATGCAGCCTTTTTCGGCGCAGTCTATCTTGTTTTAGTTGGAGAGCCAGGTTTAGGACCGTCAGTATCATCATTTTGTGAAGTACGTGAGCACATCAACCCTCGAGTGATTTTTCCTGACTATCATTTAGGCGAGCCTTTTGAGCTATGAAGACTCAGTGGAACTTCAGCGAGCAGGGAACAATTGAGAGCCATGGCGGGAAAATATGGTATGGCATTTCTGGCAGCGAGAAATCTTCTGAAACACCGCTGATTGTCATTCATGGCGGCCCAGGAATGTCGCACAGTTACCTTTATCCATTGACCGATCTTGCCGATGAGCGACAGGTCATATTTTATGACCAACTAGATGCTGGTTTATCAGAGCGACCTAACAATCCTGTAAATTGGCGCATTTCAAGATTTCTCCTCGAAGTAGACGATCTTCGTGAATCACTAAACCTAGACCGTGTGGCAATTTTTGGGAACTCGTGGGGCGGTACCATAGCGGCGTCGTATGCCGCAAAAAACCCTGCAGGTTTGGAAAGATTAGTCCTCTCTAGCCCCTTGTTAAACACGGGTCTTTGGCTTGCGGACAATAAGGCCCATCGTGAAAACCTCCCACCAGAAGTGCTATCGGTGATGTATCAATGTGAAAAAGAAGGTCAGGAATCTTCACAGGAGTATCAG
>Ga0302127_10002287_pt1 | contig 11585 bp, 9 predicted proteins | sample CB4_SCM_MG_FD_204452 | JGI IMG/M metagenome (GOLD analysis project Ga0302127, IMG submission 204452) | Marine microbial communities from Western Arctic Ocean, Canada - CB4_SCM | ecosystem: Environmental > Aquatic > Marine > Oceanic | place: Canada: Western Arctic Ocean | collected 2017-09-24
TCGAAGCGCTACATTTGGCCGATCAACGGCCTTACATTTACGAGGATCGCTGGGTTTCGCTGCAAACCGTACCCGAAATCAGCGAAGTGGATATGAGCAAAGAAAGCGCAAACGAATGGTTGGTGCGCAATCGACCATACAGCCGCTGTGATTTGCGGTTTTACGCATCCCGCGCAGGTGATTATTATGCGCGCGTGATGGGTACCACCAAAAATGAAGCATTGTTTGTGATGGAGCGCACGACTTGGATTCGCGAGGAACCGATTACAACAGTCAAGGCCGTGACGTTTCCAGGGTACCAGTTGCAGACCCAGATTTAAGGCTTCTAACAAACAATAGTTCACTGCTGAATTTGAAAATTTCTAAATTTTTAAGGACGTTGGGGACGATGAAATAATAGTCGATAGAGCCCGCTTATCGCACCACGCCTCTCTATAACCAAGCCTATAAACTTGAATCAGTGGATTTAGCTTTAGCTGCCGCTAGATATATGCAAGCCTTAGCCCATCTTTTTTTACTTACTTGTTGGCAATTTACTTTATCAGGAGTGGCTTGCAAAGATTGGCATATTATTGCTTTTGATAAACTACCCGTTTGGTTTGACAGTTAATTTACCAACTTCGACTTGGATCACTCGTAGTGGTGTGTTTTTTTTAATTTTACCATTCCTTGCTGCCTGTGGCGACAATTAGGCAGGCACTTGCGCATACATTATCTACAATCACCGAAATATTATTGATTGAATTAAAGGGTTATAGTAGGAAACGGTCATGATAATCAACGAAAAGCCGTATTGGTGGGATGCTAAGTCCCCAACAAATTCTCCAGACATTCCTTGGGAAACTAAAGCGGATATTGTCATTGTTGGTTGTGGCTTTACTGGGCTCGGTGCTGCCATTCCTCTGGCTCGAGCCGGTTATAATGTTGTGATTTTAGAAAAAAATAATTTAGGTGAAGGAGCAGCTACTAGAAACGGAGGAATAACTAGTGGTAACTTAAGGCCTACAAATACTGATCTCATTAGACGTTTTGGTCCAGAGAAGGCCAAAAACTTTCAAAAAGAAGCAATTACTGCTCGTCAGGATTTATACGACTTTATCGAGCATGAAAAACTGGACTGTGATTTTGATATGGTAGGATGGTTTCTAGGTAATCCTAGGGATGGTTCATTAGATCAGCTAAAGAGAGAAGCGGATCAATTTTATAAAGATTTTGGAATAGAAACCCAGGTAAGCGATTCAAAGGGTGTAAAAGATTATATTGATAGTCCTAAATACAAGGCAGGGGTTTTTCGCCCAGATATTGGTGGTATTCACCCGAGTAAATTACTACATGAAATGATAAGAATTGCTCTCAGGGATAATGTTAAAATCTTTTCTCATACGGCTAGCCAGAGTATTAAACGAGTTGGACAGACTTTTACTATACCTACTCATCGTGGATCAGTGACTGCTGAGCATGTTATTGTTGCTACCAACGCGTATACAGGTAAGGAATTTCCTTGGCTTAGAAGACGTTTGATACCCGTAATCTCAGAAATTATAGCAACAGAAGAGTTAGGTGAGAATTTCGTTAGTCATTTAATGCCAAGAAAGACAATGTTTGCTGAAGCTTTGGAGTTAGGTCATTATTACCGCCCTTCGCCGGATGGGAAAAGAATACTTCTTGGAGGAAGACGGTTGGGAGCGAATCCAGAAAAAGCGCGAGAACGACTCAGGACGGGTTTAGTAGGGATTTTGCCCCAACTAAAAGATACTGCTATAACACACCACTGGCTTGGAAATGTCGCATTTCCCTTTGATCAGTTACCTAAAATAGCTGTTAATGATGGTGTGATTTACCCAGCAGGGTTTTGTGGCTCTGGAACAGTTTGGGCTCGTTGGTTGGGTCAGAAGGCAGCAGGAATGATTCTAGGTAAGGATGCTGAAACAGTTTTTTCTGGTCATAGATTTTGGACTCTACCTTTTTACAACGGGGATCCTTGGTTTCTACCCATTGCTATGAATTATTATAAATTAAGAGATAAGCTATCTTCAAAATCTAAGTAAAAATCAAATTATAAATTATAGTATTGTATCGGCGATTCTAGCTGCTCCAAACCTAACTGGATCTTGTACAGGCAAACCAATTTCCTGCTCCAGCTTCTTGATTTCAGCCAGGAACGCCATCTCTACTCACGCTCTAATTTCAAGGTAAACCGCGCCGCGGCTCTTGCCGAGTGGTGGCAATTATTCAGCGTTTAGATTTAGGTGGTGCCAGCAATCTGGTGTAGGTTTTCATTAGTCTGAAAGCACCAGGTAACCTGAGCGGATACGAAAATCGATCTTCCCTGGCTGGCATTCTACAACAATGGCATTGAAACTGGCCATGGTTGCGGCTAGGGGCTAAGCCCCCCATAGCTTATTGTCAAAGTATTTTCTACATCGATTAGTATTGCCTGCTGCTCTGCATGTGATCAGCGACCACCGCTTTTAGGGCCGCGCGAATTGATCGGTCTTTGGTCGAAAAGGTATGGAAGTCGTTAACGAGGTCATTTTGCAGCACACCAACTATGACTTGGTAGCAGAACCTCAACTTACGCTCATTGCCTGCCTCATCCCGCTCTGGATTGGCAGATTTCAAACGATCAACAATTCTCTGCTGAATGTCTTGACCGGATTTGCGCATTGGGGCCCACGCATCCTCTGGCTCAAGAATGCGTAGGAGGGATTCCCTCAGAACGCCGCGCACCTCGCTTGAAAAGATATCCACGAGGGTATCGATTAATTCGTCCAGAACCTCTTTCGGCGACATGCTGTTTAGCCGCTCTTTGCCCAGGCGCTGTTCAATTATCCTTTTATCGCGCGCCACGATCGCGGCCTGAAGGGCACGAAAGAATGCCTCTTTATCTTCGAACCGCTTGTAAAAACTTCCAACAGATCGTCCGCTGTGGAAAGTCAGATCGCTCACCTTCAGATCGTTGAAACGCATCTGGTTTAGCAGCGTGATACCTGACTCGATGAAGCTGTCACGCGATCGGCGGCTTCGATCCTGACGGGCCTCGAATACGCCGTCGATCTTACCTTCAAGTTCAATGCTGTGTTTGTTCAAACCGACCTCCTGATTACGTATTATATCAGCAAAGGGGCGGGATCAAAAGAAGAATGAATGAAAGGTTGTGTTCTCTTTTAGTTGACAGATTGTCTCGGCCCACCCATAAGGGGAATTGTAATTCTCTTTATGGCGGGTGAAATGCCGAATGCCAAACTGAAAATCTGGGCCTCAGGCTGTGCGCATGTATCTGCGGACAAAGCTCGTGGGCGAGAGAGCCTGGCAGATGCTATCCGGCAAGCCGAGCGGGATTTCGACTGGGACATAGGGATTAATGTAGGCGACTTTTCTGCCGCTTTCGGACTGCCGACCGAGGACGAAGGCAAAGAGATCATCCACCAGTTTGATGCCCTCAATACCCACAAACGCGAAGACATCTATACGATCTGTGGCAACCATGACCGCAATGCGCCCAGAGAGCCCGAGGCGATGTGGTTTCGCCGCTGGATCGATCCAATTGGCGAGCACACGGACGTTTCGGGAGTGGACATCGACCGGTTTCAATACCCGCCTCATGGCAGTTTTGAACGCTACTATATCGATGTCGGCAATATTCGCATTCTGCTAATGAGCGATGTGAACGAGGCCACACAACCCAAAGGCCGTGGAGAGCTCGGCGGCAATCCCGGTGGAGTGGTCACACGCCAAACGTTTGACTGGTGGGTTGACCAGGTCGAATCCAATTACCGCGATAAGATCATCGTCACGGCACACCACTATCTGTTGAAAAACACCACAGTCGCTACGGGTGAGTGGGAGGGGATGAAGCACGACGCTGAAGGCAACTGGGCCACTGACTACCACGGCTATTATGAAGACGGAACTCCCCATGCCGCTTCCTATCTCTATTGGGTTGGTGGCAACGCAGGCGGTGGCGAGTTTGAAACCTGGCTAGACGCCAATCCCGGCAAGGTAGATTTCTGGCTGGGCGGCCACACCCACACCGATCCCGACGACGAGCACGGTGGCAAGGGCCATATTGAAACGGGTTATGGCGGCGTGACATTCGTAAACGTATCGGCACTGACGCGGTGGTTTGTCAAAGATCACGCCATACCGCATTCGCGCCTATTTACATTCGAAGACGGCTCTGACCGAGCGCTTATCGACTGCTACATGCATTCGGACGAATACTGCGAGCAGGGTTTTTACCCAGAAAAACAACGTCAGATTCAACTGACCAAACCCTTCCACTTCCAAAACTATTAACAATCCAAAGGAGAAAACACATGTTCAAAAAACTCATCTCAGGCGCGGTAATGGCGCTTACACTGGTTGCCAGTCCGGCATTTGCTGAATGGAAACCGACCGGTTCGGTCACAATGATGACCATGTTCCCACCCGGTGGTGGTGGTGATGTGCTATCGCGCGCCGTGGCTAAACATTTCGAAGATACACTCGGCTGGAATGTTGTTGTGGAAAACAAGCCAGGCGGCGGTGGTGCGGCTATGGCCAAAGTGTTGAAAGACGCCCCTGCCAATGGGATGACCATCGGCTTCGCGGTGTCTGAAACATTTTCCTTCGCACCAGTCATGAACCCTAAAGTCGGCTATTCTGTAGATAATTTCAGCTTTCTTGGTGCAGTGGCCAACACTCAAATCGGCTGGGTTGCCCCTGCGGATGCGCCTTATAATACACTGGAAGAGATGGTTGAAGCCGCCAAGAGAGGCGCCGAGATCCAAGTCGGTGTGTTCAGCCCTCGCTCCAATGCGGCGGTTCGCGCAATCGGTAAGCATTTTGGCGTGGAATTTATACCTGTTCCGATCAAAAGCGGACGCGCTGGTGTAAACGATGTGCTCAACGGACATCTGACCACAACACTGGCCGCTGGGCCGCAAGCCCCTCATGTTCGTAAAGGCGATATGAAGGTGCTGGCCTCGCTTGAGGCAGACCGTCTTTTGGTTGGCGGCGATGCCAAAACCGTCGAAGAGTCCGGTGCTGGCGTGGCGACGTTCCGGGTAAAATGGCTATTGGCTGCTCCTGCAGGCGTTCCACAAGAAGCGCTGGATGCGTGGACCGCTGCCATTGAAAGTTCGATGGAAAACGCGGATCTGCGTGATTTTATTCAGGACAAGATGAGCCTCAAGATGGAGTTTACCAGTGGTGAGACCCTGAAAGAGCAAATCGTCGGCGGACGCGGCGCCAATGAAACCCTGATAGCGTTCCTCAAATAGGCATCCTCCAGGTTGTCGCCCTTGATGTGGGGCGACACCACTTCACTAGATGGCTTATTGATGAAAAGAACCTCGAACATATTGACCGGGCTTTTGGCAGCTGCATTGGGTGGCGTGCTGATCTTCTGGGTGACACCAGCACAAACTGTGCCTGCGATATTTGCCACAGTGCCATCTGGGTTTTATCCGAATTTCACCAGTGGAATGCTGATCCTTTCCGGGCTGGCATTGGCTATTTCCGGCCTCGTTGCCAAGCAAGATGAACTTACCGGCAGGCCTGCCAGTCACACGGTTATCCGGTTCAGCGTGTCCTTTATTCTGCTGGTCACTGCAATGTTTGCGGCTCCGATTGTTGGCTTTGTGCCTGCTGGTGTTGGTATCTGTCTGATAACCCTCCTGTTGATGCGGGAAAACCGGTGGGCGCTGATCGCCGTAATTAGCATCGCTGCGCCGCTTCTGGTCTGGGCTGTTTTTGAAATTCTTCTGGGGCGGCCTTTGCCGTGAAACTGAAATGCCTGTAGCACTGGACGTCATATTTGCCGGGATCGTAGATGCGATCACCTTTTGGAACATTTTGCTGGTTGCAGCAGGCGTGACGCTAGGCATTCTCGTCGGTGCCATCCCGGGGCTGAACGGGCCAATGGCAATTGCTATCGCTGTACCAGCGACGTTTTATCTGGAACCGATCGGGGCGGTCGGGTTTCTGATCGGGATCATGAAGGGATCCACCGTCGGTGGGGCGGTGCCCGCCATCCTGATGAATACCCCTGGCACACCGGATGCGATGATTACCACATTGGACGGCTATCCGCTGGCGCAAAAGGGCCAATCGGGCAAAGCTTTGCAGATGGCACATCTCAGCTCGGTCACGGGGGATACATTCTCCGATATCGTACTGTTTGTGGCAGCGGCCCCTCTGTCGATTCTGGCAATGATGATGGGGCCCGTAGAACAATCGGCGATCATCTTCTTTTCGATCTGCGTTCTGGCCGCACTGGTCGGAGACAATCCACTGCGCGGATTGGTTGCGGCATCGTTCGGGTTCGTTCTGGCTTCGGTTGGGCAGGCCCCGGAAGAGGCCACACCAAGACTGACCTTCGGGTTTCCCGAACTCGAAGACGGAATTCCACTTGTTGCGGTTGGGATGGGTGTTCTGGTTCTGGGCGAGATCGCTCGTGCCATTGCCGAAGGTCGGGTCTCGGCCAGGGGTAGCATGGCACCGCCTTCGGTTGGCGTCGACGCCCGATTGTCCTTTGCCGAGTATATGTCGGTTAAGAAAACTATGTTCAGGTCTGCGCTGATTGGCACCCTGATCGGCGCAGTGCCAGGCATCGGCTCGGCGCTGGCGGCAACCATCGGTTATTCAGCCGCTCGGCGGGCATCAAAAACGCCGGAAAAATTCGGCAAGGGCACTATTGAAGGTGTCGCAGCAACCGAAGCTGCCAACAGCGCAGTATCGGGCGCGAACCTGATCCCTCTGCTAACCTTGGGCGTGCCCGGCAACGTGGCCGCTGCCTTCTTGATGGGTGCATTGATCATCCACGGAATTATTCCCGGCCCGACCCTCATTCGGGATGAAGGTCAGCTGGTGTTTTCGATCTTCACCTGTATGGCCATCGCCAACCTGTGCAACCTGATTATCGGGCGGTTAGGGTTGAACCTGTTCGGCATGGTGGCCAAGATCAGTGCCATCTACATTTTCCCCACGGTGATCCTGTTATGCATGGCGGGTGCCTGGGTGAGTGGCGGCGGACCGGTTGGTTTGGTGCTGCTGGGGGTGTTTGGTGCCTTTGGATATCTGTTGCGGGCCCTGAACTTTTCGGTGGTGATTTTTATTATCGCTTTTGTGCTGGGCCGGATCTGGGAGTTCCCATTAACGCAGGCAATGATACTAACCCGCAGTGATCCGGTACGGTTGTTGAATTACCCAGTTGCCGTAGGTTTCATCCTGACCGGGCTTAGTTTAATAGTATTCGTGGTCATCCGCACCCGAATAGAGAACAACAAAATGAACAAAACTCAGAGGGCCAAAAAATGATTAGAGAAAAACATCCCAACATCGTTCTGATTTTCACCGACAATCAACAAGCTTCGACGCTGGCCTGTTATGGTAATTCAGAGGTGCATACCCCCAATCTTGACAGGTTAGCCAAGCAAGGAATGGTATTTGACAATGCCTTTTGCCCCAATGCCTTCTGTTCACCCTGCCGCGCATCGGTTCTGACCGGGTTACTGCCTTCGCAGCACGGGGTGCATAGCTGGATTGACGATCGCAACATGAATGAATGGCCGGATAATTGGCATGCGCTCGACGGGTTGCGAACACTGCCAGCGACGTTGCAGGCCGCAGGTTACAAAACGGCTTTGTCCGGCAAGTATCACCTGGGTGAACCAACAAAATCCATGGTGGGTTTTGACTATTGGTGCACGATGGCCGACGGGCACGTCCGAAGCTTCTATCGCAACCGCATTACAGAAAATAACGAAACCTATGACCACGAAGGCCATACGGTGGATTTCTTTACTGAAAAAGGCGTCGCATTTATGGAGGAGCAGGTTGCGGCGGATCAGCCGTTCTTCCTCTATCTGCCCTATCCCGCCCCATATGGGCATTGGCCAGCCACGCGCGAAGAGGATCGCTGCCGCTATTCAGAGCTTTACGATGATTGCCCGATGCATTCCGTCCCACGAGAAGGATCGAGTAAGGGATCGGTAGATGCGTTCCTGATGCGGCAGAAATATTCTGGCGGGGGGCTGGATTATTCGATGACGTTGCGCGCACCGAATGACCTGCCAACGTTGCGGAATTATTATTCCCAGGTTTCTATGGTGGACGATGGCGTGGGTCAGATTATGGCTGCTCTTGACCGGCTGGGCATTGCCGACGATACCATGCTGATCTTCACCTCTGATCACGGGCTTTCGATTGGGCAACATGGGTTCTGGGGCCATGGGGCAGCGACATTCCCGGCCAACTTGCACCGCGCCGCACATTCAGTGCCGTTGATTGTTCGCCATAGTCCAAGCGTTGAACCCGAACAGCGCAGCGCCGTGATGGTATCCAATATGGATGTTTTTTCGACTGTTCTGGACTACACCGACCAACCCAACGATCAGGGCGAAATGGTCGTACCAAGCCGATCATTAATGCCATTACTGACAGGCAACCCTGATGATTGGGGCGAGGACGCGGTGTACTCTGAGCAAGAAGAAACCCGGGTCGTACGCATGAGGAAATGGGCCTATTTCAAACGTTTCACTGACGCACCGAACCACCCGATCGGCGATGAATTGTTTGATATCGAAATGGACCCCGGTGAGACATTGAACCTCGCAGACGATCCGGACTTTTCAGAGATACGCGCCACACTTGACGGGATGTTGATCGCTTTCTTTGCTGCCCACGCACGGCCCGAGGCAGATCTATGGCAGGGGGGGGTGCCACTTCAGCATTCTGAACGCAACGAGTTCTGGCAGGATGCCTGGGGTGAAAGTTGGAAGCCGGTTTACCGCTATGGCGAGGAGTGAAGCGAAATCAAGCTGTTGCCTTCCCAGCGTTGGCAAAGATGCGCGCGTCAGCACCCCTTTGGCTTTCGATGCCGGAACGGGTCACACCTCGGCTGAGTTGATCGCGCTGGATGGCGGCTGGTTTCGGATGGGCGCAGATGACGGCCCCCACCCGGAGGATGGCGAAGGGCCTGCGCGTGAGGTTTTTGTCAATCCTTTCTCACTAGCCGCGACGGCTGTGACGATGACTGATTTTTCAGATTTTGTGGCCGCTACTGGCTATATCACTCTGGCCGAACGCGCTGGATCGTCGTTTGTCTTTTTCGCCTTTAGCGACCCCGACACGGCGTTTCCAGCCCCTTTACACGCTCCGTGGTGGCGACAGGTGCTCGGTGCGTGCTGGAATTCACCAACCGGAGTTGGGAACCCTTTTGAAACCAATGGCGACCACCCGGTCACCCATATCGCAAGCCAGGATGCATTGGCCTATTGTCGTTGGTCGGGCACGCGATTGCCGACCGAGGCGGAATGGGAATATGCGGCCCGTGGTAAGCTGATTGGCCAACCTTTCCCTTGGGGTGAGACGCTTGAACAGGACGGCCTTCACCATGCAAATGTCTGGCAGGGGGAATTTCCTGAATTCAACAATCGGGCAGATGGATATGAGGGAACAGCACCAGTTGCGTCCTATCAGCCCAATAGCCTCGGGTTTTTCAATATGACGGGTAACGTTTGGGAATGGGTATCAGACCAGTTCACGAACCTGCACTCCCCACGCCCGACGCGAAATCCATACGGCCCCTTGAATGGGCCGGCTTTCGTCGCAAAGGGCGGTTCCTATTTGTGCCACCTGTCATATTGTGCGCGCTACCGGACATCATCACGCCAGTCGCTTCTTGCTGATACGACCACAGGCAACCTTGGATTTCGGGTTGCCGCATTAAATGAATAGTGTCGGATCGGGCTAGCGCTGCGCAGAAGTGTGGTGTGGGCGGGCTTGTCAGACAAACTTGACGCCCCATTGGTTGCCTCTAGTTCATTATCCACAAAGCTTAGTGTGACTAATACCTTACTCTTATGTCTAAGGACACCGCCATTTAATGGCCTTAAGTAATTGTTTTAAAACAATATAAAATAATAATATATTCTCTACCCACAACGCTACCCACAACAAAATATCAGATTAAAACGGAGCTATCAGCAAGGTTTGGCCACCTGCTCAAGCGATAAGGTCTGTTTGGAGGAGCAAGAGATTCTGAACAGCATACAAAACCGTAGGATAGGTGATTTAACTCTATGGGCTGGCTTTGCTACGGAGTTTGAGAAAAGCCTTCCAGCAGCCTTAAACGGGGATGTAGAGTCACATTCCTTGCATTATTCAATTAGATGCTGTGTATATACTTAAAAGAATTTAATTAGAGGTAGCTAGGAAAATTAATGGCAAAACTAACTTTAACTGAATTAAAAGTGTTAGCGGAAAAAGAACATCTTAATGACCAAAAATTACAAGATTTTTTGGATAACGGTGCGTCCTTAGGTGGTGACAAAAGAGAGCAAGTAATGCCTTATGCAGGTATCTCAACTTTCTTGCGTGCGCCTTTACGAGAAAATTTTGATGGTACTGATATCGGATTAATTGGTATCCCTTATGATCTTGGGGTTACTAATCGGCCTGGAGCGCGATTTGGACCCCAACAAGTTCGCGAAATGTCCGCCATGACAAATGGTCCAAAAAATCATGCAAGTGGTATTATTCCAGCATCCTTGGCAAGAATATCAGACCTTGGCGATGTTCCAATTAATAGTACTTACGATATAGACAAAGCAAATAATGAGATTGAACAATATTTTCACCAAATAAAGGATGCTGGTATTTTACCGATTGCAATAGGCGGCGATCATTCAATAAGTTATCCAATATTAAAAGCCTTAGGAAAAAATAAACCTGTAGGAATGATACATATTGATGCGCATGCTGATACCGGTGGCGCGTTTAATGGTTCAAAATTTCATCACGGGGGTCCATTTCGAAATGCAGTTCTAGCTGGAGTATTAGATCCTGAACGGACTATTCAAATTGGTATTCGAGGTAGGGCTGAGCCTCACTGGGATTTTTCTTATGACAGTGGCATGAGAATTATACATATTGAAGAGTTTTATGAGATGGGAATAGATGAGGTGATCTCTGAAGCTAGGAGAATTGTTGGATTTGAGGAAACCTATATTTCCTTTGATGTAGATAGTATTGATCCAGCGTTTACTCCTGGCACGGGCACACCAGAGGTTGGGGGGTTTCTTCCAAGAGAGGTTCAGGCATTGATCCGTGGCTTACGTGGTTTAAATTTAATTGGGGCGGATGTAGTTGAGGTTTCCCCTCCTTTCGATCAAACTGGCAATACGGCATTAGTAGCTGCAACAATGCTTTGGGAATTGCTCTGTATTATTTCTGAATTTAAAGATTAATAGAGTTAAATTTGGGTTACTTGGCCCAATCTTAATGGTTCGGGGTCCAGGGCCCTAGAACCGGGGAGCCCCTTTGTCGCTCCAAGAGTTTCAAAAGTAACGCTTGTTAAGTTTACAATAATTAAATTTTTATTATTACTAAGAAAGTAGATAAGATTAAATAAATAATATTAGTTAGTAAAATCGATTAACCACGGAGCGAATAATGAGCATTAAGCCTGCTTCAACTGCCGACAACCGCCTGGCTTGCAGACATACCACCATCTATTGTTAAAATTGTGCCACTAACAAAGCGGGCACGAGGGCTAACAAAAAATCGTACAGCATTGGCAATGTCTTCTGAATTAGCTA
>Ga0302127_10002289_pt1 | contig 11579 bp, 15 predicted proteins | sample CB4_SCM_MG_FD_204452 | JGI IMG/M metagenome (GOLD analysis project Ga0302127, IMG submission 204452) | Marine microbial communities from Western Arctic Ocean, Canada - CB4_SCM | ecosystem: Environmental > Aquatic > Marine > Oceanic | place: Canada: Western Arctic Ocean | collected 2017-09-24
GACGAAGTGGACAGTGTTGCCGTGGCAGTATTACCAAGCGGAGTTTGCCACCTCAGATCAGTGGCGCGAAGCACGGTTACCCCTTGGGCAATTCAATGGGTCTAGTTGGCTCTTGCCTAAAAATATTTCAGGCGGGGATATCCGCTCGATCGGCATTGTCGCATTCGGTCGTGATCACCTTGCTGATATCAGTGTTCGAGAGGTTGGTTTTTTCTAACTTGGAGCATCCAAAACAGCAGTGAGCAAAGCTATGATCACAGTCTTTTTTGATGGGAAATGCAGTCTTTGTAGCGCCGAAATAGGTCATTACAAAAATATCGCCCCGGAAGATGTATTCACTTGGGTAGACGTTACGGAATCGCCCGATCGCCTTAATCGGTTAGGTATTTCACAGGTCGAAGCGCTCAAGTCACTTCACGTACAAGATCAGCACGGCCAGTTATTTTCTGGCGTCGATGCTTTTGCTGTCTTGTGGCGAGCGATCCCGAGATGGAAGGTGCTTGGTATAGTTGTAAAGAGTCCTGGTGTTTACCAGATTGCAAAAATCCTTTATCGAAAATTCGCAGATCGCCGTTTCAAACGGTTGTCTCATTGTCAGGCATTGGTGTCTTGAAGATGACTCTCAAAGCGGCGATGGTATTGATTGTGCAGGTGAGCGCCCTTACGGTGATGTCGGTACTTTCGGTTCCAAGTCTCGCGCTCGACTTGGGCGGTCGATCACTTGAACTGAAGGGAGAGGCACTTGTTGAAATTGGTCCTTTTGGTTTAGATGTCTACATCGCTAGATTTTTTGAGGGCGCTGACGACGAAAGGTTGCTCGAACTTGAATATGTTCGAGACGTTGCTCAAAAATATTCCCACATGGGCTGGGAAGAAGGCCTGAGAAGTTTTTCGGATTCCAGATATCAGAATGCAATACAGTGGATATTGGAGACAACGCCAGACGTAAAAAAAGGGGATCGTCTAACGTTCGAAACCAAGGGCGCTAATACCTCGGTCAAACTCAATGGCATTCTACTTAAACAGACAGATCAGGCGTACGCTGCAATGTTGATTCTTGCGCCTTGGGTCGGCACCACTCCTCTGGATGAGGACGTAAAGAAAAAACTCTTAGGCGACCGTTGAGCAATCGCTCCTTATTTTTCGACGGCAGGCTTTTAATCCGAAGTATCATCGAGCGCGGGTTCTGGGCGAGATGATTCAGGCGTATCAACAGATTTTTCCGCGATATAGGCGGCTAGTACTGATTCACTGTACCAGTCGCCATAAAAGGTAGCCTCAAAACGCAGTTGAGTCTCAACGGGATCGATCGCTACTTTGATTTTTTTTGTCATAAGATTGTCGAGAGATATTTGACAGACGCAAGATAGCACGAGGCTTGTATATCAGCGTGGAGGGTGATGTGATCACCTAGTTTTCGATGACTATACCTACACCGCGTGGTTTTCTAAGGACTCAAGGATAAATCGGATGCAATACATTAACTTTTCGGCTGTAAACAGGCTGTAAACAGGCTGTAAACAGACTGCAACCAGACTTTTCATTCCCCATATTTTTCCATTAAATAGGTTTTATGCTTCCTATACTTTAAGTCAGAGTTTTGAGACAAAAACGAAAACCACGCTTGTCGTTTTTGTCGCTCTGAACAGTCACGGATGATTTGTTCAGAGCATCTCGGGACGGATAGCCATCGTTAGTCTGGGAACCCCCCGTCATAGCTGCTGGAGCCTCGCTCCCGTTACCAGAGGCGAAACAGATGACGTTTCTTGTCGGCATCTTCATGATCCTCGAATTCGCTGTGATAGTGGTCGACTTCGTGGTTGTTGAGGTACTGGATGTCGCCGCGTGCCATTGGAACTTCGTACCAGATTTCAGGGCTTGAGGCGACTTCGTCGATGGCGTCAAGGGCATCGACCAGATCGCTGTCCAGTTCCTTACCGGCCACTTCGTAACCCTGTCGCACCAGGGTGGTATTGGCCCGGGAGTTCAGGCGCTCACCGTTCCAGCTGAAATAGGGTGCCAGGGAAACCTTCGCATCACCCTCGTAATGCTCTTTCTGGCGATCGAAATACATCGGCTGGTAGAGCCTGGCCAGCTGCTTGGGATAGCGATGCTGCATTCGGTCGTGCACGGTATACAGGCTGCATATCCGACTGGTTCCGCCGCGTTTTGCGGTATTGCAGCAAAGCAGGCCGACATAGTCGGGTACCATGCGGGCGAAGGCATTGTCTGTGTGGAAGGTTAGCTCTACCGTAGTATGCGAGCCCCGTACGCCGTACTGGTAAGTGGCACCTGAATCATGAACATCATAGATCACCTGGCCGATCCAGTTTTGTGCCACGGGCCTGCCGACAAGCTGTCCCAGCAGCCAGTAGACTTCCACCATCGCATCGAGCGGGTAGTCGTCCATCGGCAGCCGGTTAAGGACGGCGAACCCGGCGCCATCATCAAGGATGTTTTTCATCTTCAAGATGAAGCGACGGCACTTTGTCAGTCTAAATTCGTCGGCCCGGCGCTGGTGCTCCTGGTGGGGGTTCATCAGGATGAACGCGGCAAGACCATGCATTTCATCAAGAACATCGTCATCCAGTTCGAGGCGCCAGTGCTCTTCGAGGATGTCGGCGGCCAGCCAGGCCCAGCGATTCTTCGGCACAGCCCTCACGCTGGTGACTTCCGCGGTGCAATCTAGAAAAGGTTTCGCCATGTTGGACAACCCGGGCGATGATCGATTGCCATTATAGTAAATGCTCGACGTCTGGTTATCCATCCCGTTTCCAGTGGTATTCTTTCGCGGTTTTCCCGGGTTCGATTAGGACAAACCAGCTAAAGTGAGCTTGCCAAAAGGCCACTGCAGCAAGTATTCGTTGTGATGAATGGCGGGAGGGGGGCGATGGTTGCAAGAAGGGGGCTGAACTTCTGCGCCCCTGGCTCCATAGCAGCCGGAGTCGGGGAGGTGCTAGTTACCGGGCAATACAACAGCAGTCAGCGGCTGTTGGACTTGGGTGAAAAGGGCGTTTATTCTTCCTATACTCCGGGCGAGTGCATACATGTTGCTTGGGTCGTGCTGTTGTTCGTCGGCTGAGGTATGACCTGTTATGGGGCTGCGTGTGCATCGAAGATGTGCGCCGCTGCGAGAGCTGCTCGAGCTCGCCAGAGTGCAAGGAAAACGGTCGATACAAGGTCAATGGAAACCAGTATGTCAAGTAGGGCTGAAGCCGATGCGGCGAACACACAGGTGAGTGCCCTTCCTGCCCACAAAGCGCATGGCGTCGGCGCCGATATCTTCGGCGCGGCGCGACTTGCTCTCGCCAAGCTGGTGCAACCAGCCCTGAATGCAGCGGACCTCACATGGTACCTCGATGCTGGTACCTTGCTCGGCGCGTATCGCAGTGGCGAACAGATCGCGCACGACGACGACTTCGACATCGCGGCCTACGTTCCGGACTTTCAAAACGATGACCTCGAAGCGATCCGACGGAAGATCGCAGCCACGCTACCGGCACCGTACGAGACGCGTGTCGTCACGAGCTACGCGCGCAAGGTGGAGGTCTTCGATTCCAGGTCGAAGACCTTCCTGTTGCCTCCGGCGTATCAGGGGGCCGACTTCCACGTCGTCACGGTCGACGTTCAGATCATGACCGACGCAGCTGGTGGGGTCCGATACCTCCACGACATGCTCGACCATGTCCGCGTCCCCAAGCACGCGATCGCGCCGACCGGCGAGATCATGCTCGACGGTCACATGTTCAGTTGCCCTCACGCCGCTGTCCGCTTTCTCGAGGCCCAGTACGGCTACATCGGGTGCGACGCGCATTTCGACACCCGAACGAAGTTGTACGTAAAAAACTGACGCCGCGTGCCCTAGCGGCGCGGTCATGACCTCACCCCGGCCGACGGCCAAGAAGCATGCTGCGCTCAGGCCACCGCAGCAGGGATTCGTTGTGACGAATGCCGGGAGGGGGTCGATGGTTGCAAGAAGGGGCTGGATTTCAGCGCCGCTACCTCCATAGCGGCCGGATTAGGGGCGGTATGACACAGTTACCGGGCAATACAACAGCAGTCAGCGGCTGTTGGACTTGGGTGAAAAGGGCGTTTATTCTTCATATACTCCTGTGGCTCGAGTATTGTTTACACTCGGACGGGTTCTCACTGGCGGTCGCAAGAGCAGATTGCTATCGATTCCTTTCTGCCTACAGTGTTGATATCAAGCCATCTGCCTGTATACCAATGGAGGAGTGAAGTGTCGCGTCGTCCTGCCACCTTTAGCGCAGCGCTCGCTTCATCCTGGGCGATCCTGCTCGGTTTCGGCATACTCATGCTGGGTGATGGACTGCAAGGCACTCTGCTGGCTATACGTGCTGACCTCGAGGGCTTCTCGGCGACTCTCACCGGTCTGGTAATGTCGACCTTCTACCTGGGGTTCCTGCTCGGTTCGCTGTTGACGCCGCGGATTACCATTAAAGTAGGGCATATCCGCGTGTTTGCAGCGTTTGCAGCATTGTCTTCGGCAGCGATACTGGTGCACGCACTGGTTGTCAGCGTGCCGGTGTGGATGGCCATGCGTCTGCTCAGTGGTTTTTGTTTTGCAGGGCTCTATATCGTAGCCGAAAGCTGGTTGAATGATCGTGCTACCAATGAAACGCGCGGCAAATTACTGTCGATGTATATGGTGGTGACCTATGTCGGGGTCGGCGCGGGACAGTTATTGTTAAACCTGGCCAGCCCGCTGGAATTTCCACTTTTCATCCTTACTTCGATTTTGATTTCGGTCGCGGTCGTACCCTTATTGTTATCAGCTGGGTCACCACCAACTTTTCACGACTCGGTAAGAATCAGTTTGATTGAACTCTTTCGACTGAGTCCACTCGGCCTCGTCAGTATGTTTGCAGTCGGACTGGTGACGGCTACTTTTTTTGCGCTTGGGCCAGTTTATGCGCAACGCATCGGGCTCAGCATTCGGGATATCTCTTATTTCATGACCGCGGCGGTGGTCGGTACGGTAATATTGCAAGGACCGATTGGTGCCTTGTCGGACCGCTACGATCGACGCACTGTTTTAACCTTCGTGACCATTCTGACCGCGCTATCGGCAGTGGCTTGCATACCAGCTGAACAGCATTCGACAATGGCTTTGTTTTTTGCAGTCGCCTTGTTCGGTGGATTGGCATTTCCGTTGTATTCAATCTGTATTGCTTATACCAATGACCATCTTGAACCCAACCAGATGATCGCAGCGAGTGGGGCACTGGTCATGGTAGGTGGTATAGGTGCTATCACCGGTCCGTTGTTGTTTGCGGTGATCATGGATGTTTACGGTTATCAGTCGTTATTCTGGTCTATTGCCGGAGTACACGGTTTGACTGGGCTGTTCGCGATCTTGCGTATGTTTAGCAGGGCGCCGGTACCGTTGGCACGACAGGGGCAGAGTACCGCGACAGCCGTGCATCCATCGGGTTCGGCGATCGAGTCGGTTCAGCAGTATGCCAGCGAGGAATTTGAGGCCGAGGCGGAGCAGTACAAAGACTGAGAACGGCGTTTCCGTCGGCGCCTGAAACGCCGTCTTCCTAATGCTTTACAGCTGGTCGATCATCGACTCGATATACTCGGTGTGCAGCGCCATGTCTTCCTTTAACAGTCTCAATTCTTCACGCAACCGTGCTTTGAGATCCTTGCCCTGTTCAAGGGCCAGTTTAAGTTGTTCCAGCTCGTGCAGAGCCTCGCGAAAAGCAGGTGTGCTTTTATAGAGCACCTCGGTTTTACGCGTACCGCTATCGACTATCACCGATTCCTTTAACTGCGGAAACTTGTAACGCCGGGTAACCGGCAATATCGAGCCTTTCTTTTTATCCGTCACACAATTAAGGCTAGAGAAGATGTGAGCATTCCGGTATCCATGTGTGGAGAAATGGCAGGTAATGTAAACTATACTCGGCCCTTGATAGGAATGGGGTTAAGAGAATTCAGCATGGACCCATCCTCCTTAGCTGGAGGTTAAGTGGCAGATACGGCTTACAGGCGTTGCCCGCCTGGATCGCAGGATCGATGCGATATTGCGAGAGGCGGACCCGGGTCAGCCAGTTTAATACATAGAAGCCATCTCAATTTTAATGCAGTTCGGTTTTCTATTGGCGTATCACCCACCAACACGGATATTGCACAAAGGCGGGCCGGTTGCATAAATTATCCTCTATATCTCAAAGAAATAAAGCCGAATTTAACCGATAAGGCTTCGTTACAGATTGTCCCTAAGATCCGGATCCTTCATGCTATATCCGAGCTAAACAACCCCAAGAATTAATCAAAATATTTCAATGATAAAAGAGCTGTTTCCGAGGTCGCTACGTTTTCTGTTCGGCAGCGTGATTTTAAGTGTTGTTTTGATGGTTCTATTTCGTGGCTTCTTTTTCTTTCTCTATTTTGATGCAAAGGACGGAATTCCCGTTGCCGACCTGGCTAAGGCTTTCTACCTTGGAGGTAAATTTGACCTGCGGCTGGCGTTGCTGATCCATCTGCCGCTGCTTCTCCTGTCTGTCCTACGCTGGACCAACCCCCTCTATTCAAAATTCGGACGCTTTCTCTGGTTTGCCTGGCTGCTGCTCTCATTCGCGACCCTGCTCCTATTCTATATTGTCGACCTGGGCTACTACGCCTATTTGGAGATGCGTCTGGATTCATCGGTCACCCGCTTTCTAAAGAATCCGTTGATTTCAGGCCAAATGGTGTTGGAGAGCTATCCTGTATTCACTGGGACGGTGGCCTATCTTTTCGCTCTGGTGGTCTACTATCTGCTGATCAGGACTCTATTCCGCAGCATAGAACACTCCTCAGGCACACCCAGGCTGGTTCTCCGCATTCCCGTAGCCGCATTCGCCTCACTGCTGTTTTTCATTGGGATTTTGGGCAAGTTCTCCTATTATCCGCTACGCTGGAGCGAAGCCTTCTTCAGCGATCATGATTTCGTATCCTCGCTCTCTCTTAATCCGGTGCTGTTCTTCACATCAACCTGGAAAAACAGAAGAGTTGAATACGACATCGCTGCCGTCAGGGAGCATTACCCGGAGATGGCGCGCTATCTTGGTGTGGAAAAACCAGATGTCGACAGTCTTGACTTTACTCGTCATGAGGGCGGTAAAGAGCCTTTGACTGATAAACCCAATGTTGTGCTTCTATTCCTGGAATCGTTCGCCTTCTATAAGAGCGGGCTGTCCGGCAACCCCCTGGATGCGACACCTAATTTCGACCGACTCGCCAGAGAGGGAGTCCTGTTTGAACGTTTCTACACTCCCCATGGCGGCACGGCCAGATCCGTGTTCACCGCCGTCACTGGATTACCGGATGTTGAAACAGTGGAAACCTCCAGCCGCAATCCACTGGTGATCAATCAGCATACGATCATCAACGAATTCTCGGATTACCAGAAGGTCTATTTTCTTGGTGGTAGCGCAAGCTGGGGGCAAATACGTGGATTGTTGGCAAGGAACATCGATGATCTGACTATATACGAAGAGGGAAGTTATGAGTCACCCAGAGTCGATGTCTGGGGGATTTCAGATCTCGATCTTTTCAAGGAAGCGTTCTGGGAACTGGAGGTTCAGCAGCAACCTTTTTTTGCCGTCATTCAGACGGCAGGGAATCACAAACCTTATACGATTCCCGAGGATAACCACGGATTCAAATCTAGGGAGATTCCGGAGAAACAAGCATTAAGATATGGATTCCGCTCCGTCGCAGCCTATAATTCATACCGGTTCATGGACCACAGTATTGCCTATTTCATGGAGCAGGCGAAGAAGCAGTCCTTCTTCGACAACACCCTGTTTGTCTTTATCGGTGATCATGGCTTGGTGCGCAATGCCCCCCACATGTACCCGGCCGAGGAAAAGCTGCTGCTTACCCGTTACCATGTCCCGCTGGTATTCTATGCACCCGGAATGCTGCAACCCGCGGTCTATGACAAAGTGGCAAGTGAGGTAGATCTGATGCCGACGATCGCTGGCCTCACCCTGTCGGAATACCGGAACACCACTTTGGGCCGGGACCTGTTCAATCCAAAGTTCGATGATGAGCGATACGCGTTCACTATCCGTCATCAGTATGGTCCGGAAATCGGCCTTATCGGCAGCGACTACGTCTATCGGCGCAAGGCGGATGGCAGCGGCCAGCGGCTCCATTCAGTGTGGTCGGAAACGCCGGAGAAAAACCTATTGCGAGAAAATCCGGAGAAGGTGGAGAGTTTGGAAACGCTTCTTCAAGCCTATTATGAAACCATTAAATATATGAGATTTCACAACCCCAAACTTTAACCCTTCATGGCCAAACCAGGAAAAACAGAGCTGACCCGCCTGATCGATGCTTTCGGATATACCATCAAGGGAGTCCGCCAGGCATGGAAAAGTGAAGCGGCGTTTCGCCAGGAGAGCGTTTTGTGTCTGATGCTACTACCCGCTGCATTCTGGCTGGGAAGTACCGCACTTGAAACCGCCCTGTTAATTGCCGCTCTTTTTTTTGTGCTACTGGTGGAGCTTCTTAACTCGGCGATCGAGGCGTTGACCGACCGCTTTGGCGACGAGTTTCACCACTTGGCTGGAGCCGCCAAAGACATGGGTTCCGCAGCGGTCTTCTTCTCGCTGCTCATTACCTTACTGGTCTGGGGCGGGGTCGCCTGGCAGCGCTTCTCCTGATCAACGCTCATATTGCCAATCCGGATATTGCATGAAGGATTCGGATCTCAGGGACAATCGGGCTAAGCAGCGTGCACAACCGCCGCGATGGGTGAGCTGGGATAAGAAAAAGGTCCGGTGGACCTTTTCCCCGGACCATCAGGCGAAGCAGGATAGCGAAGTGCTGAGGGAAGGGGGGTCGTTGCGACGGCAGATTTTTTCTGAAGACGAGCAGACCACACTCACCAAGCGGCCAGAACCGGCGCGGTCACTCTAATCCAGCGCTTCGGTGGTGCGCTCAACCTCAACCTCAACACCCACTTGCACATTGTTCCTCGACGGGGTGTACGTCGAGCGCCCGGACGGGGTGGTGCGATTCCGTTCGGTGCGAGCGTCGATGACCTGAGCGAAGCGCCTCAAGCGTGTTTGCAATATCGACATTAAGACCTGTAGCGAATGCACCGGCGTAGTGAAGGTGATTGCCTGCATCGAAGACCCGACGGTAATCAGGCAGATCCTCGATCACCTTAGGCAAAAAGCCTAAACCCGTGAGTCCGTTGTCTTACCAGAAAGCCGGGCGCCACCAGTTGGACTGACCCATGGGCATCGGCTGGCAAGTCTTAAAATGACCTGGATGCATCCAGGATGCTGCGCTCGCACCACCGCAGCAAGGATTCGTTGTGACGAATGGCGGGAGGGGTCGATGGTTGCAAAGTAAGCGGTTGGATTTCAGCGCCGCTACCTCCATAGCGACCGGATGCGGGGAGGTATTACACAGTTGCCGAGCGATACAACAGCAGTCATCAGCTGTTCGACTTGGGTGAAAAGGGCGTTTGTTCTTCTTATACTCTCGCCAGTATGTTGTTCAGCCGCCGTGCTGAACAATAGGCGCTGAACCTTCAGGACGCCTTGAGCGCAGCAGTATCCAGAAGCAATATATCCAGAGTGCCGGATCGATCAGGTAGTCCCACAAGTTGTTCGATTCGGTCATTCGGTGTTGAAAATCAATCAGCGTACAGGCAAGCAGCAGGGTGGCCCACCAATATTTGCGCCACCAGAACTGAATGCCGATTACTACGACCGCGAGGGTGAGCCACACCGGCTGATATCCCCACTGATAGGGGTCGATAATGCTGAGTCCCAGAGATGCCGGATAGAGCAGGGCGCCCAATATCACGAGCCACACCGCCAGCGTTACTCGCTCGGCAGGGGCCATTAGTGGTTTTGAGCGAAAGGCGCCGATGGCAGCAAATAGTAGCCAGGTTTGAGTGATGGTACTCAGGTCCCCAAAAAAACCCCGCCAGTAGGCTGCCAGTGGTAAACCATCGACCAGAATGGCCATCAGGCCAAGGCAGCAAAGAAGCAAAGTAGACTTCTGCCAGCGCTTGACCGTTCTTTTCTGTAGTAGCAAAAACAGGATCAGCGCGCTAACCGCCCAAGCCATCCAGATTTCGAGGATCATGGCTGTGCTCCGACCTGCTGGTCAACCCAAGCTTCGTTGAAGGCGAGGTGTTTTATGTGGCTTTTGTTCCATGTGTATACCACGTGATAGTCGCCATCACTGGCTTGTACCATGTAGGGGTAGTCGTACATGAATTTGCAGCGCTCGCCATCGCACAGCCGCTTTTCGGCCAGAGCCTGAAACTGTTCCCAGTTTTGCATATCCCAGTTTGCCTCGCGCTGAGCATCGCTTTTCAGCTGAGGAAAAAATTTGTCTCTGGGAACCCACATTTCCTCGACCCAGTCGTGTGATTCCAGTGTGGTAATCTCCTGCCAGGAGCGCCCCTCGTCGGTGGAGCGCAGCAGGCTGAGTTCGTAGCGACCTTTTTCGAGGTTGTTTGCAACTGCCAGCCAGTCACCAGCAGGTCGCCTAAGCGCTGTGATTGCAGCGTTGGGGTTAGGTAGTTGCAGTTTTTCCGGTGTGCTCCAAGGGCCACTGAACTGGCCATCGGCGCGTAATACTCTGCGGGGGGGGTCACCGGCATAGCGCATCAGTGCTGCGGTGCCTGTGTCGAGGGGCAGCAGTACGGGTTGCAGGGAATGCCTGCCCGCGCTGATACGGCCTTTGCCCTGTACCTCGCCAGTTGTGGAAATATGCATTACTTCCGAAAACTTGCCCAGAAACTCTTGATAGACCGGTAACATGACAGCGCCATCTGACATGAATAAGGGCGTGCCTTTGACCAGGGTCGATATATTGAAAAATGGGGTGTTGATCAATCGACTGGCTGGCGACCAGCTGTGGCCGCCGTTGTCAGACCAGCGCGCATTGATAGCAGAGCCTGCCCAGCCACCAACGGACACAGACACGTAGAATAACCACAGTCGTCCATCTGGAGCTCGGGCCACCACGGGGTTACCCAGCTTTCTTATATGGCGGCCGGTGTCGCGTGCCGTTTGGTCGCGTTGAGCCAACGAGGGCAGTGAGTGCCAATCACCCACGGCGGCCTCAAACTGATAGCCAATAATTTCGACATCACCGGCACCCTCGCGGCTGCCACTGAAACATACCATCAGCATATTGCCGTCTTGGGTCTCTGCGATAGAGGGGGCATGCACGAAATCAGAAAAATCGTTGCCGATCAGCTGGCTTTGAAACTGCGGTAAGGGGTTACCGGTACCTGCTGCCAGGTTGACGCCAAGTGGAGTGTCGGCGTGCTGAGATGAGGGCTGCGACAAGATTAGCGCGCCATAGGCCAGCAATAACAACAGAGGCAGATATTTAAAAGCAGTCATGAAAGTATTGTACCGAGTTACGATTACACCGCCAGAACCTGGATCAGGTGCTTGATGAGTTTTCACTGGACACTTTCAGTGAGAGTGAAAAGGAAGCGCTGAACTGTGCCTGGCACCGGCTCGATCCCTGGCCAGATGCAATCGAAGGGCTGGAGCGAATGAAGCAGCGCTACATGATCGGTA
>Ga0302127_10002291_pt1 | contig 11578 bp, 9 predicted proteins | sample CB4_SCM_MG_FD_204452 | JGI IMG/M metagenome (GOLD analysis project Ga0302127, IMG submission 204452) | Marine microbial communities from Western Arctic Ocean, Canada - CB4_SCM | ecosystem: Environmental > Aquatic > Marine > Oceanic | place: Canada: Western Arctic Ocean | collected 2017-09-24
GTGGTCATGGAAGCCTCCTGTCCGTTATGCCTAGGTCTCGATATCATGCCCGGCCGCACGCCGGCGGCGCTAGAAAATACGCTCGAACTGCCGGGAGCGAAGATCGCGTTTCAATATCTTGCCGAAATGACTGCGCGGCAGAACATCGAGAAACGCGATCGTTTTCGGCACCTTGTATCCCGCAAGATTCTGCCGGCCATAGGCATAGAGATCGGCGGCCAGATCGGCATCATTGACGGAAGGGTTGCTCTTCGCCGCGACCAGCAGGATCGCTTCGCCCCATTTCTCGTCCTCGATGCCGACCGCCGCGCATTCGGCGATATTGGGATGTTCCATGTAGACGGCCTCGATTTCGACCGAGGGGACGGTCTCGCCGCCGGTGATGATCACATCCTTCGACCGGTCGACGATGCTGACCTTGCCGTCGTCGTCCATCACGCCGATATCGCCGGTGAAACACCAGTGCAGGCCTTCGGAATCGCCCTTGATCGGGCGCCAGGTGACGGCGCTGATCTCGTCGTTGTTATTGTAGCGGAGCGCGGTGTTGAAGCCGCGCAGCACGATATGCCCCTGCCTGTTGCGCGGCACCGGCCGGTCGTCGTCGTCGAGAATGCGCAGTCTCGTGTCGATATGCGGCTCGCCGACGCTGTTCGGGTAGACAAGCAGCTCGCCCGGCACCTGGGTTGCCATGTTGATGCTCTCGCTCAGCCCCGCCGCAATCATGATGTCGGAATCCGGAAACATTTCGGCAAGCTTCTGGCGCAGCGCCGGCGGCGTCGGCGCCGAGGTGCTGACGATCACGCACGGCTCGGTAATCGGAATACCGTCCCACGCCTGGTAGGTCGGATTGATCACCGCCGGCACGAGCTGGAGATATTCGATCTTCCGCGCCTTTATTTCGGCGATAAACTTCGCCGGATTGAAGGACGTATCGGCGGGAAACACCACCGTGCCGACCCGCCAGAACACCGGCAGCATCCCCCAGTCCATGCCCGCCGCATGATAGGTCGGCATGATCATGATGGTGTTCCAGCCGCGGCGCACATCGAATTCGGCGATGTTGCCGAGGACCGTGAAATACACGCCGACATGACTGTGCAGCACGCCCTTGCTCATGCCCGTCGTGCCGCCGGTCGAGACAAGTCGGACCGGATCGTCGAGCGAGGTGACCACCGGCAGCGGGCCGGCATCTTCAGCCTGCACCAGGGTCTCATAGTCGAGCCAGCCACCCGCATCGGACGTTGATATCCGAATTTTCGCGTCCGCGCCGGTGAATTTACTCTCGAAATCCGCATTGGTGACGATCGCCGTGCAGTCATGATTATTGACGTAAGCCGCGACCTCGTCGGCGAGCAGGCGGACATTGAGCGGTGCGACGACGATCCCGGCACGGGCGCAGGCGAAGACGGTTTCGACCACGGCATGTTCGTTCCACAACATCACGCCGAGAAAATCACCCTTGCGGAGACCAAGGCGGCCAAGCGCACGGGCAAGCCGATTGATGCGTTCGTCCAGTTCACGGTAGCTGAGCTTGCATCCGCGCAGCATATCGTCGATGGCAACCCGGTCGGGGTGAATTTCAGCGCCGCGCGAAACGATATGCGCGATGCTCGACAGTTGCCGTTCCGGGTTTTTGAGCGCGTCCGTCATGCCGTTCCCTTCCCTGCCGCCCGTCCCCTGCCGCCCGTGTGCGCGTTTGTCGCGTCTTCGGGTTTAGTTGCCCCCGGATCGCCGATCCAGCGCCGCTGGGCATCGAATGCCGGCGGCCGGGTACCATTCTTTTCGTCGTCGACCATCACGGCAAGGCGGGCTTGTTTTTCCGGTGTGTCCTCGGGAATGACGTCGAGCGCGTCTTTGTGCATCGGTTCGTAATCGCCGCCCACCGGACACACGTCCTGGCACCGGCGGCACCCGGTCGTCACCCCGGCGCCGCGCAGAATGCTCATCCAGGCATGAAAGGATTCTTCTGATTTGATCAGACCGAGCTTCGCGTCGGGTTCCGGCTCGCCGAGGATTTTCACCATTTGGCCGGTCAGTTTCTCAAAACCGTGGGGCGACCGGTAGGCGTCGCACCCTGCCCAGTCGCGCGACCAGTGGCCGACCACGTCGCCGGGACAGGTGCTCAGACAGCGGCCGCATTCCGGACCGTGGCACAGTGCCGCGGTCATCGGGATGTCGGTCTCGCAATCGACGTTGCACAGCACGCCCGACAGAATCACGCGCGGCCCGTATTCCGGCGTCAGGAGTTGAAGATTGAGCCCCAGCGTCCCAAGCCCGGCTTCCACCGCCGCATGTTCAAGCGAGAAATGGGCCGGCGACGAACCGTCAGTCCGGTCGGATAACGGATTGGCAACGGCCGGCGGAATCACCATTCCCGCCCCGCCCCGCTCCTCCAGCCAATAGACCAGCCGGAGCGCCGCCTCTTCGATCAGATCGATGGTCAGCTCGTCATTGTAATGCTTGTGCCGTTCGTCCCAGCGGGTGATGCGGGTGGTCCCGCTCATGTAACGTTTGGCGAGCACGATCACCCGCCCGCCGTCGCGCTCGGTCATCTGCAAAGGCTTTTTTGGCGATCCCGGCGGCACATGGTTCTCGAAATTGCCGCCGTCGGCGATCCCGACCAGATCGACGCCGAGCGCAAGCGCCGTGGCCTTGATCTCGGCAGCGGGGATAGTGGGGGGCGGGGCGGACACTATTCGGGAACCCTCAATCGCCATCGGCCGCGTCGGCGGCGGCCTGTTCCTTTTCGCGCTGGGCTTTCTTGAACGCCTGAAGCTGGCGCGCAACCATCCCCTGATACCCATCGGGTCCGACCCAGCGGACGTTCCAGTCATCGAGGCCGTCGACGGCATCGCCGTTTTTGCGCGCCGCCTTGAAGCCTTTCGCTTTCTCGACCTTCTCCGGCGTTTTCTCCGGGATTACCTTTTGTACGTCGGCGAGATGCGCATGATAGTCGTTGCCGACCGGACAGACCGCAAGGCAGCGCGGGCAGTCGCCGAACGATCCCACCACCCGCACGATGCCCTGCCAGAAGCCGAACACTTCGCGGTCGGCCAGCATCTCGCGCTGTTTGCCGCGATCCTGACGGACGAATTCGCGACAGAAATTCTGGAGAGTGGAATAGCCGTATTCCTGTGCTTCAGCGGTACAGGCGCGCTTGTCGATTCCGAAATGCCGGACCGCGTCGGTCGGGCAGGAATACAGGCACCGGCTGCAGGATTCGCCGATGCAGACCTGTTCCCGGATCGGTGAGTCGGCTTCGATCGCCGCCTCGGTCAGCACAGCAGTCAGATAAATCCGCGGACCGAATTCAGGGGTCAGGATATTGACTTCCAGACCCATGGTGCCGAGCCCGGCCTCGATGCCGAGATGACGGGTACTGAGCTGGGCGTAGCTGCCGCCCTTATAGTCCCAGTGGGTTTCCTGGGACGTGGTGATGAACGACGGATGACCGAGCTGCTGCAGCCAGTCGGCCACCCGATAGGCACATTTGTCGATCTCCCGCAGCACCAGATTGTCCATGTACTGCACCGGCACGCTCGCCTTGGCGCGAAACGCTCCGGTCGGAATGCGTTTGGCGATCACGATCGCGCTTTTGGTATAAGGCGAAATCCGGTCGGGTGTTTGCGGCCATTTGGGGTCCGGCGGAAACGCGTTTAGCGTCTCGGCGCTGGCGATGCCGACAAGATCGGCGCCGAGTTCAGTGGCTTTTTGCTTTACGAGTGCCGCGTCGAGATCGAAGGACATAATTCTATCCGGGTGTGTGAGCGTGATCGGGTTTCAGGATGATTTTACCGCGCAGATCGCGCGCATCGAGCAGTTCATGGGCTTTGCCCGCATCGGACAGCGGCAGGGTGGCATGGATCGGCGGCGCAAGTGCCCCGGCGGCAAAGCGATCGACGATCTCGCCCAGGACCCGCGCACGCGCCTCCGGATTCGCGTCGTAGCTGTGCCACGAAAAGCAGCGGACGGCAGGGCTTTTGCCGAGATGGGCACGCATCGCCGCGAACAGCTCGTTTTCCGGCAGGCCGGCCAGCGCGTTGAACGAGATAATCATGCCGAGCGGCGCGAGCATCCGCAGATTGTCGGTGAAATCCGGTCCGACGAGCTGATCGAGAATCAGGTCGACGCCGCGCCCGTCGGTCAGGTCGAGCACGCTGTCGGCGACGTTGTGGTCGCTGTAATCGACCGTGTGGGCGGCGCCAAGTCCTTTGGCGAAGGTGCATTTGTCGGTGGAGCTCGCGCCGGCAATCACCTCGATACCCTCGTGGCGGCACAAATCGACCACCGCCGAGCCGACGCCGCCCGACGCCCCGTTAACATAAACCGATTTCACGTCGGTGCCGCGCGCGGCTTCGCGCAGCAGGCACCAGGCGATGGCGTAGTTAGGGATGCAGACGGCGGTATCGAGATCGACCGTTGCGGGCAGCGCGGTCACGATTTCGGTCGATACCGCGTTAAACTCGGCATGACGGCCGCCGCCCGTGCCGAATACCAGCACCGACTGGCCGAGGGCGATGTGACTGACACCCGGCCCAACGCCGACGACATGGCCGCTCATCTCGTTACCGATGACGGCGGGAAGCGGCGGCATCCATTTATAGACGCCCGATCTCAGCAGCATATCAGGCTTGCCGACGCCGAAGGCATGGGCCTTGACCAGAACCTCGCCCGGACTTGGCTTCGGGTCCGGCAGATCGACATAGTCGAGAACCTCGGGCCCGCCGGTTGCGCCGAACTGAATTGCTTTCATGCGGATTTACTCTTGGATTTGAGGCTCGACAGGGTCACGCCGGCAATAATTACCGCCCCGCCGACGATATGGAAGAGCGAGACGGTCTCACCCAGCAGCGGGATACCGAAAATCGCGGCGGCCACTGGCGTCAGATACATGAAGTAGCCGGCGCGCGGCGGGCCGACCCGCGCGATGGCCGCGTTCCAGCACATGATCGCGATCACCGACGGAAAAATGGCAACGAAGGCGAGCGAAACATACGCGACCGGTCCCGGGATCGGCAGTTGACCGGTGGCGACCTCGAAGGCGAAGAACGGCAGGTGAATGATGGCGCCGACGGCGCAGACGCAGGTCAGCAGCGACAGCGGATGAATGCCGGGCGGCAGCCGCATGATGACGATGCTGTACCCGGCGAGGCCGAGATTGCAGCCGATCAGAATGGCGTCGCCGAGATTGAAGTTAAGGTTCAGGAGCACGTCAAGATCACCGCGGGCGATCAGATACAACACGCCAAAAATGGCTAGGGCGGTTCCCACCCATTGCAGGGCGGTGGTCCGTTCGCGGAGAAAGATCGCGGCGAGGATAACGATCATCACCGGCATCGAGGTCTGGATCACGCCGCCATTGACCGCCGTGGTGTGACCGAGCGCGACATAGGTAACCCCGGCACCCATGAACGGCATCAGAAACCCTGCGAAAACCAAATTCTTCCAGCTCGCCCGCAGGCGTAGCCGGTCCGCGCGCAGACGGGTCCAGGCAAATGGTAACAATATAAGGGCACCGATCGTCCAGCGGACGAAACCGAGCGTATAGGCCGGGACCTGGCCGACGGCGAGACGGCCGACAACGTAGTTAAGCCCGAAGATCAGCACCGCGATCAGCATGATGAAAGCCGCCGCAACCTCGGGGGAGATTCCAGCGGCTTTGTCTGTTGTGTCTGTACTCACCGGGCGGGAATGGTTTTAGCAGTACGTCTGCCCGTCCGGAGAGAGATCACGCGTCCTGCCGGAACTTCGGATTGGTGTACTGGGCGTTGTTCTTGAGCATCTGATCTATCAGTTCGCCCATGCTTTCCTCGGTCGGGACCGGATCGGTATCCCAATAGCCGTATTCGTCGACACCCCGCACCAGCGTCGCCGGGCGCCGTTCGAGCGTCGATTTCACGTGGGTCGGGATCAGGAAGAACGAGTAGCCGATGCGGACATCCGGCGTGTTGTTCGGCCCCGATGCATGCGCCGTTCGTTCGTTATGGATCGAAAACTGGCCCTGCTCCAGTTCCATATGAACGGCTTTCGATTCGTCCAATCCCCGGATCGTCTGGCCACGCCCGAGAAGGTTTTTCTTCTCGCCCGGGGCATCTCCGGGGGCGTTCTCATGGCTTTCGTCGTGCTCGTAGCCGATCTTGTGCGAGCCCGGCATCGACCGCATGCAGCCGTTTCCCCGGTTCGCCGGGGTGAGTGCCACCCAGCAGGTCACCATGTCATGCGGATCGCAGCCGAAATAGGCGGAATCCTGATGCCACGAGACGAAGGAGCCGTCGCTGCCGGGTTTGACCCAGAAGCGCGATGCGAAAGCCAGAATGTTGGGTCCGATCAGATCTTCGGCGATGTCCAGAATCCTGGGCTCGCGGACGAAATCCCAGGTCTCCTTCATCGTCAGGTGACCCTTGAGCTTGAACACGCCGGGATTGACGCCGTATTCGTCTTCAAAGCGAGTCACACCGTCAAGCAGCTCGTTACAGCGCTCTTTCGAAATGCCGTCGAGAGGATACAGATACCCTTCGCGGTGATAAAATTCGATTTGTTCGTCGGTAAGGACCTTGCCCATTCGTCACGCCCTCTCGCACCAGTGATTTTAAAAATTAGTTCAGTAGCTAACGATGATTATAGAATAACACGGGATGGCGGTCCTTAAAACCATTGTGCAGGCAGCCAATTTACTTAAATATCGTCCGACATCACTGAATATAACGGAATTCGCATGCCTGATGCTGGCCCCGACGCTGGCCCTGCCGGTCCTGACCGAACGGCCCTGACCGCCGAAGAATTTTACGCCCGTGCCGACACGCTGGCGCCGATGCTGCGCGACCGCGCCGCGGCGGCGGAGGCGGCGCGCTGCGTCCCGGTCGAAACGGTCGATGCGTTCAAGGCCGCCGACCTGATACGGATCACCCAGCCGGCCCGGTTCGGCGGCCATGAAATGGGCTGGGACGTGCTGTGCGAGGTCGCGTGCCGGCTGACCCGCGGCGACGGCGCGCAGGGCTGGATCCAGGCGATCATGTCGGATCACGCACAGATGCTCGGCACGTTTCCGCTCCAGGCGCAGGAAGACGTCTGGGGCGAAAATCCGGGTGCCGTCATGTCGGCGGCGTTCGACCCCAAAGGCATCGCAATACCGGCCGAGGACGGCTACCGGTTTTCCGGCCGGTTCGGGTTCGCCAGCGGCATCGATCACGCCGACTGGCTGATCTGCGCCGGCTTCATCGTCAAAGGAGACAGCCGCGATGGGCCGCATTTCTTTATGGTGCGCCGCCGCGATGCTGAGATCATCGACGACTGGCACACGATCGGCCTCGAAGGCACCGGATCGAAGGGCTTTGAGGTCGACGATGTCTTCGTGCCGGAATATGCGGTGCTCGACGGTGCGCTCGCCCGCGCCGGCAATGGCCCGGGCGCCCAGGTCAATCCCGGCGCTGTCTACCGGCTGCCGCGCGGTTTCCTGACGCCGGCGATTTTCGCAGCCATGACCATCGGCATGGCCCAGGGGCTGCTCGACGCCTGGCTCGCCTATACCGCTACGCGGATGTCGCGCGGCGTGAAGGTCGGTGACAGTCCGGCGAGCCATATGGTTGCCGGCCAGTGCGCTGCGGAAATAGACGCGGCCGAAGCGCTGAACCGGAGCACTATTCGCGGCGCGATGGCGGTCCTCGAAGCCGGCAACGCCCTTACGGAGATCGAACTGCTTGGCGCCAAGCGAAACTCGGCCTGGGCCTGCCGGACGGCACTGGAAGCCGGCGCCCGGCTGTTCACCGCTGCCGGCGGCCACGCGATCTACAAGGGCGGGCCGGTGGAACGCCAGTACCGCAACCTGCTGGCCAGCGCGGCGCATCATATCGTGAACTGGGAAGTCAGCGCCCTGGACAGCGGCGCGGCGATAATCCGGGAAGCGGGTTAGCTACGCCCGCCCGTCAGCGGAAACGACGCAGCGCCGATAATCGGGCCGTTATCGGCCGCCTGCAGGACAATGACACAGCCGTCGCGGCCCGTGGCGCCGAGCGCCTTCAGATCGACGCGCTTTTTCAAGTCCGCGCCGGTCCAGGTGCCGATACGCCGGAAACTGCGCACTATACTGCCGTTGACGATCGTCTCCCCGCGGTTCTCGCCCGCCCTTACCGTGGTTTCGCAGGCACTGTCGTAAAACCCGATCCACAGTTCGGCGCGGCGCTGGGCGGCTTCCGCGGGCACATGGATATCGGCGGTGCCGTCCTTGTGGAGGGCGACGTCGATGGCGATGGCGATCTTCTGGGCGGCGGCGGCCATGCGGATCAGATTGTTGACGTTCGAGCGGTTCGAGCCGACGGTCTCCGCCCGGCCATCGACGACGACCTGCGGCGTGTACACGTAGCGCTTGCCCATGGTGCGGCCATAGGCGCGCTGGCGGGTGGAAGCGTCGGGCGACGAAAACGGATCGGTCCAGCCGATATAGTTCCAGTAATCGACATGAAACGACAGCGCGATGATATCGTCGCGCTTGGCAAGCTCGGCCAGATACGCGTCGGCCGGCGGGCACGACGAACAGCCCTGCGACGTGAGCAGCTCGATCACGACCTTCTTGCCGCTCCCGGCGAATGCGGGAAACGCAAGGACTGCACATAAGACGGCGCTTGTCAGAAGGGTTCGGACGGGCAGGAACATTCCCGATATATACGGACCGGCGGTTAATATCGCCTAATCAACCACGTTCACTTGTCGGTGAGAGTCCCGGCTGCGGTGGGTCTCCCGGGGATTACGCCGCGTCGAGCATGTTACGGATAACGTATTGCAGAATGCCGCCGTTTTTGTAGTAATCGAGCTCGTCGAGCGTATCGATACGGCACATCACCTTGATATCCTCGGACGTGCCGTCTGCGCGGTGGATCGCGCAGACGAGCTCGCTCCGCGGGCTGAGACCCTGGGCGACGCCCTTGATGTCGAACCGCTCGGTGCCGTCGATACCGAGCGTCTTGCGCGTCGCACCGTCGGTGAATTCGAGCGGCAGCACACCCATGCCGATCAGGTTCGACCGGTGGATGCGCTCGAAGCTTTCGACGATCACCGCCCGGGCGCCAAGCAGCGTGGTGCCCTTCGCCGCCCAGTCGCGCGACGAGCCGGTGCCGTATTCCTTGCCGCCGATAATGATCAGCGGCACGCCGTCGGCCGCGTATTTCATCGCCGCGTCATAGACCGGCATCTGTTCGCCCGACGGCTGATGCGTGGTCACGCCGCCCTCGACGCCCGGCACCATTTCATTGCGGATGCGGATATTGGCGAACGTCCCGCGCATCATCACCTCGTGATTGCCGCGCCGCGAGCCGTAGGAGTTGAACGCCGCGGGCCGGATCTGGCGTTCGAGCAGATATTCGCCGGCCGGGCTTTCGCGCTGGATGCCGCCAGCCGGCGAGATGTGATCGGTGGTCACCGAATCGGCGAGGATCAGCAGCGGCCGCGCACCGGTGATGTCGGTGATCTCGTCCGGTTCCCGCTCCATGCCGTCGAAGAAGGTCGGGTATTTCACGTAGGTGCTGGATTCCTGCCAGCCATAGGTTTCGGATTTAATGCTGTCGATCGCCTGCCATTCGACCGGGCCTTCGAACACGTTCGCGTAACGGCTGCGGTACATCTCGGCAGTCAGGCATTCGCGCATGGTGTCGTGAATTTCCTTGTTGGTCGGCCAGATGTCCTTGAGATAAACCGGATTGCCGTCGGTGTCGTTGCCGAGCGGGTCGGTCGCGAGATTGATCTTGAGCGAGCCGGCCAGCGCATAGGCGACGACCAGCGGCGGCGAGGCGAGGAAGTTCGCCCGCACCTGCTGATGGACACGGCCTTCGAAGTTGCGGTTGCCGGACAACACCGCGCCGACGACCAGATCGCCCGCGTCCACGGCATCGGCCACCCTGTCGATCAGCGGCCCCGAATTTCCGATACAGGTCGTGCAGCCGAAGCCGACGATATTGAAACCGAGCGCGTCGAGATCGTCCTGAAGTTCGGCCTTGGCGAGATAGTCGCGCACCACCTGGCTGCCGGGGGCGAGCGAGGTTTTGACCCACGGCTTCGCCTTGAGGCCCTTGGCCACCGCGTTACGCGCGAGCAACCCGGCGCCCACCAGGACCGACGGGTTCGACGTATTCGTGCAGCTGGTGATCGCGGCAATGACGACATCGCCGTCCTCAACCGTATAGTCGTCGTCGCCGACGGCGCGGGCGGCCTGGTCTGTATCGGCGGGCGCGGCCCCGCGGTAATCGGTGATCGCGGCAATGCCGGTCTTTGTCACATCCGACAGCACGACCCGGTCCTGCGGACGTTTCGGTCCCGCAAGCGACGGCTCGACAGTGCCGAGATCGAGTTCCAGGGTGGCGGTGAAAACCGGATCGGGCGTGTTCTCGTCGCGCCACATGCCCTGGGCCTTGGCATAGGCCTCGACCAGCGCGACGCGGTCGGCATCCCGGCCGGTGAAGGTCAGATAGTCGCATGTTTCCCGGTCGATCGGGAAGAAGCCGCAGGTCGCGCCGTATTCCGGCGCCATGTTGCCGATGGTGGCGCGGTCGGGCAGCGACAGCGCACCGACGCCGGGACCGTAAAATTCGACGAACTTGCCGACGACGCCGTGGGCGCGCAGCATCTGCGTCACGGTCAGCACCAGATCGGTCGCCGTCATGCCTTCCTTCATTTCACCGGTCAGCTTCATGCCGACGACTTCGGGCAGCAGCATCGAGATCGGCTGGCCGAGCATCGCCGCCTCGGCCTCGATTCCGCCCACGCCCCAGGACAGGACAGCGAGACCGTTGACCATCGTTGTATGGCTGTCGGTACCGACGACGGTGTCCGGATAGGCCACGGGTTTCCCGCTTGTATCGTCTGTGACCCAGACGGTCTGCGACAGGAATTCGAGATTGACCTGATGGCAGATGCCGGTGCCCGGCGGCACGACGCGGAAATTGTTAAACGCTTTCGAGCCCCAGCTCAGAAATTCATAGCGCTCCTTGTTGCGTTCGAATTCGAGCTTGACGTTGCTGGCGATTGCGGCGGCGGTGCCCGACTCGTCGATCGACACGGAATGGTCGATGACGAGATCGACGGCGTTGAGCGGATTGATCTTCTGCGGATCGCCGCCGAGCTTCACCATCGCATCGCGCATCGCCGCCAGATCGACAACAGCCGGAACGCCGGTGAAATCCTGCAGCAGGATGCGGGCGGGCCGGTACGCGATCTCAAGATCGGATTTTTGGGTCTCGACCCATTTGGCTGCCTGCTCGATATCGGCGATCGTCACTGAGCGCCCGTCTTCGTAGCGCAACAGGTTTTCGAGCAGCACCTTCAGCGAAAACGGGAGGCGGGAGGTATCACCGTATCCGGCATCGGACACCGCGCTGAGACTGAAATAGTCGTACGACTTGCCGCCGGCCTGCAGTGTGCGGCGGGCCTTCAGCGTGTCCTGTCCGATTGCGCTCACGTGGTATCTCCTTCGTTTTGATGCGGGCGGAAACTAGCGGCAAACGCGGCTGATTCCAAGACGATTCCAATAGGGATGACGCGGCTGCACGGATTATACAGGTCGCCAGGCGGCCGGGCGGCGGCGGGGTGATAG
>Ga0302127_10002295_pt1 | contig 11566 bp, 9 predicted proteins | sample CB4_SCM_MG_FD_204452 | JGI IMG/M metagenome (GOLD analysis project Ga0302127, IMG submission 204452) | Marine microbial communities from Western Arctic Ocean, Canada - CB4_SCM | ecosystem: Environmental > Aquatic > Marine > Oceanic | place: Canada: Western Arctic Ocean | collected 2017-09-24
GCTCATGAAGGTCTCGACGAGAGGTGACTACGCCAGCCGGGCGCTGTTGTGTCTCGCGCTGCACTCCGATGAGACACCTATGTCTGTCCGCGACATCGCTGAGCGCACAGGTCTTCCTCAGCCCTACCTCGAACAAATCCTCTTGGCACTCAAGGGCGCTGGACTCGTTCGATCCAAACGTGGCGTGAGCGGTGGGTACTTCTTAGCACGAGACCCGAACGAGATCCTGCTCAGCCAGATCGTCAGCGCTGTCGATGGCCCAATCGTCGCCGGCGACTTTGGCGAACCGCACACCGATGGCGCCTGCGACCACGAGGGCCAATGTGTGCTGTTGGCGGTGTGGTCCCACGCGGGTGACCAGATGCGAAAGCTGCTCGAGTCCTATCGGTTGTCCGATATCGCATCGATGGCCGACGGCGTCGGCACCTGGCCGGGAGCCGACTGAGCAACGTTGGTACTGGGTGCAACGAGCTGCCACCGATCGGCCAGCAGCGTTGTAGTCAGTCGAGCGAGTCCAACAGCTCTTGGAGATCAGCCGGCGGCCCAACCTCAAAGACCATGTCTTGGCCTGTGTCGGGGTGCACGAACCCAATCATGGCCGCGAGCAACGCCGGGCGGTCAAACACGACACCATCACGGACTCCGCCGTAGGTCTCATCACCGACAACGGGGTGGCCAATAGCCTTGCAGTGCACCCGAATCTGGTGGGTTCGGCCGGTTTCGAGCTGGCACGAGACCACCGTGAGGTCTGCAGGTTCGCCATGGCGTGACTCGACCGCATACCGGGTCCGTGCCGGGCGCCCATCGCCCACGACCGCCATACGAGTGGGCTGGCGCTTGCTCCGACCAATTGCGGCATCGATAAGCCCCCGGTCGCTCTCGATGTGCCCCCACACCACAGCGGTATAGCGACGCTCGACAGAACGGCTGGTCAGCTGTTGGCTCAGCGATTCGAGAGCCTCATTGTTTCGGGCGACCATCAAGAGCCCCGTGGTTCCCTTGTCGAGTCGGTGGACGACACCAGGCCTGCCCGCTTCGCCCACCCCTGCGATGTCGGGATAGCGCGCCAGTAGACCGTTGACAAGGGTGCCGTCGGGGGTACCTGCGCCTGGGTGCACAACCAAGCCAGCGGGCTTGTTGACCACCACCACGGACGCATCCTCGTAGACGACTTCGATGTCGATCGCGGCGTCGGCGACCAAGACAACGACCTCGTCGAGCAGCGTCTCATCGATCACGACGACATCGTCCTCGACCAACCGGTCTGACACCTTGACGACAACTCGGCCATTTTTGGCAACCTTGCCGGCGTTGATGAGCGCAGCAGCCTGGTTTCGGGTGCATCCGGTGATCATGGAGACACAGCGATCGATACGTTCGCCACCCAGCGCTGCTGGGATCGACTCTTCGATCATTGGCTTGCTTCGTTGTCGCGGGCGTTGCTGATCACACCGTCATCATGGTCACTGTCGGATGACTCCGACAACAACCAAACAAGCAAGAACCCTCCGACCACCACGCCGATGTCGGCAATGTTGAAGACCGGCCACCACTGGAAGTCGATGAAATCCACTACACGGCCCCGAAGGAAACCATCGCCCGACCGCAAGAAGCGGTCGATGATATTGCCAACTGCGCCACCCAAGATGAGGCCCATGGCCGCCACCGCAGAGCGGTATCGCACTCGCCGGGCCGCGACAACTAACGCCACCGACACCGCCATAGCCGCAATGGCGATGAGCGGAGTGAGCCCACTTCCCAGACTGAATGCCGCCCCGTCATTTCTGACGAGATTGAACCGAGCTGTCCAGACCACGTCGATGACCCGCCCGTCGTCCAACGCCTCGACAGCCCACCATTTGGTGAGCTGGTCGTGGGTGACCACGACGGCGGCTACCGAGAAAAGAATCGACAGTGGGGAGTTGTCTGACCGCCGATCACTGCCCTCGCATAGCGCGGCGGCTGTGTCGGAATCAGCGGAGACCGAATCCACCGGCCTTGTGTTCGACCCGCTCGGAGGCCCACGGGATCGCTCGGAGGCGCTCTTTAGGAATCGGCTTCTCTGACACCAGGCAAACGCCGTAGGTGCCACCGGCAAGGCGATCGAGTGCTTCGTCAATGTCGTCGACGGCCGCTCGAGCTTGAGCACTCAGCGCGAGGTCGCGCTCACGTTCCACAGCCACGGTGTCGCCGTCGCCAGACTCTTCGTCGAACTGCACATCTCCAGGCTCGCGGCCTTCCACCAACGAGTCCGCCTCGGCTTTGAGGAGCTCAGCCGAGGTCACATAGCGCGAGCGCTCACTGACGAGCGCTGCTTTCATTTCGTCAAGGAACTTCTTGTCGAAGGGGGTCTGCACCGGCTTCTTCTTCGGAGGGGTTGGGCTGGTCGCCGCCGTTTTGGCCTTGGCCTGGCCGGTTGCTTGCTTGGCGGGGCTTGTCTTCGCAGGCAAATTCTTGCCTGCAGCCTTTACGGCGGGTTTTGGAGCTGTCTTGTTGGCAGCCGACCTCTTTGCTGGAGCCTTGCGGGCTACCGCCTTCTTGGCGGTGCCCTTCTTGGCGGTGCCCTTCTTGGCGGTGCCCTTCTTGGCAGTGCCCTTCTTGGCAGTGCCCTTCTTGACCGCTTCACTTTTTGGTGATGATTTCGCCGACTTCGCCATTGCTCGCTCTCAGGGTCCGAGGATCCAGGATCGGGTCTATGCCCCGCGTATCGCCCGCAGGAGGCGGATGTTAGCCCGCCCGAACTCGCTCATCTTGGATGGGGAAGCCTATCGAGCTTCGGCGAGATCCGTCGCTAAAGCAGGAATGGGGCCGGCCAGAGCCAACGCTCAATCCCAGTCGTAGCAACAGATCGCAGGCATTAACGCCGCCAAATAGCGTTTCATTCCCGGCAGGCGCCACTACTCTTTCAGGACCATGAGCGACGCGGACCCCTCCTCCCCTTCCCCCTATCCTCAGATCGACACCAAGCCTGATCTCCCCGCCATCGAGCAGCGTGTGCTCGAGAGCTGGGAAGCCAACGCGACATTCCAGGCGAGCATTGACCAGCGGCCCACAGACCGTGAGTTCGTCTTTTACGATGGTCCTCCGTTCGCCAACGGACTGCCCCACCATGGGCATCTCCTCACCGGCTACGTGAAAGATGTGGTCCCGCGCTACCAGACGATGCGCGGCAATCGGGTCGACCGTCGGTTCGGATGGGACTGCCATGGACTTCCCGCCGAGATGGAAACCGAGAAAGAACTCGGCGTCTCGGGGCGAGCCGCCATCAACGATTTCGGCATCGCCCGATTCAACGAGCACTGCCGCGAGTCGGTGCTGCGCTACACCCAGGAGTGGGAAGAAACCGTCACCCGTCAAGCCCGCTGGGTCGATTTCGAGAACGACTACAAGACCATGGACGTCGACTACATGGAGTCGGTCATGTGGGCGTTCAAGGAGCTCTGGGACAAGGGCCTGATCTACGAGGCATACCGGGTCATGCCGTACAGTTGGGGGGCAGAGACCCCGCTGTCGAACTTCGAAATCCGTCTCGATGACTCGACGCGCCCTCGCCAGGACCCTGCCATCACGGTTGCGTTCGATCTCGTCGCCGCTCCCGGCGATCCGGGCCCGATGCGCATCCTGGCGTGGACAACAACGCCCTGGACCCTCCCGTCCAACCTGGCGCTAGCTGTAGGTCCCGACATCGAATACGCCGTGCTCGAGCTCGATGGGGCGTACACCGTTATCGGTGCCGAGGCTCTCGAGAAGTACGCGGCACAGCTCGGCGAGGCCGTGTTGCACAGCACCATCACCGGTGCTGACCTCGTCGGCCGCGGCTACACGCCACTCCTCCCCTACTACGCCGATCGAACCGACGCGTTTCGTATCCTCGGTGCAGATTTCGTAGATACGTCCGAGGGCACGGGCGTCGTCCACATGGCCCCCGGGTTCGGCGAAGACGACCAGGTCGTCTGTGAAGCAAACGACATCCAGATCGGGTCTGCTGTACCGGTCGACGATCAGGGCCGATTCACTGCCGATGTGGTCGAGTGGGCCGGACAAAACGTCTTCGATGCGAACCCCGAGATCATTCGCTTCCTCAAAGAGGCCGATCGCGTTATCCGCCATGACACCTACGAACACAACTATCCACATTGTTGGCGCACCGACACGCCCATCATCTATAAGGCCATCAACTCCTGGTACGTCGAGGTCACTGCCATCCGGGATCGGCTCATCGAGCTCAACCAAGACATCAACTGGGTCCCCGACCATGTTCGTGATGGGCGATTCGGCATGTGGCTCGAAGGGGCGCGCGACTGGTCCATCAGTCGAAACCGCTTCTGGGGGTCCCCTATCCCGGTGTGGCGCAGCGACAACCCCGAGTTCCCCCGCACCGATGTCTACGGAAGCCTCGACCAGATCGAGGCCGATTTTGGTGTCCGCCCCACCGACCTCCATCGCCCGTTCATCGATGACCTGACGCGACCCAACCCCGACGACCCGACCGGCGAGTCGACCATGCGCCGTGTCGAGGAAGTCCTCGATTGCTGGTTCGAATCTGGATCCATGCCCTATGCGCAGGTCCATTACCCGTTCGAGAACAAAGACTGGTTCGAGGCGCACTATCCCGCGGACTTCATCGTCGAGTACATCAACCAGACCCGCGGGTGGTTCTACACACTGCACGTCCTGGCCGGCGCGCTGTTCGACAAGCCCGCCTTCCAGAACGTGATCTGTCACGGCATCTTGTTGGCCGACGACGGCAACAAGCTGTCCAAACGACTGCGCAACTACACCGAGCCCACCGAAATTTTCGATCGACAGGGCTCGGACGCGCTGCGCTGGTACTTCATGTCCACCAACATCGTGCGTGGTGGCGATACCCGCATCAGCGATCAAGGCATCGACGACGTCGTGCGCCAGGTCATCACGCCGATCTGGAACGCCTATGCGTTCTTCACCTTGTACGCGAACGCCGACGGCGTACGGGCCGAGCAGCGAACCACGGCGAGCGCGCCGCTGGACCGCTACATCTTGGCCAAGACGCGCCAGCTCGTCGAGGCCGTGACCATACGCATGGACGCCTACGACCTTCCGGGGGCGACCGCCGAAATCCAAGGCTTCATCGATGCGCTCAACAACTGGTACATCAGGCGAAGCCGTGACCGCTTCTGGGCCCCTGCAGCGGACGCCGACGCTCAAGACAAGCGAGATGCCTACGACACGTTGTACACCGTGCTAACCACCCTCACCCGGGTCGCCGCTCCGTTCCTTCCCATGATCATGGATGAGATCCATACCGGCCTCACGGGCGAAACCAGCGTCCATCTATCCGAATGGCCAGACGCCGACCTGTTGCCCCATGACGCCGAACTCGTCGTCTCCATGGACCGCGTCCGCGACGTCGTGTCGACCGCGCTACGCCTGCGAGAAGATGCGGGCCTGCGCGTACGCCTCCCGCTGCCCTCGATCACGGTCGCAGGCGGGGCCACCGACGCGCTGGCCCCGCACCTGGCTTTGGTCGCCGACGAAGTAAACGTCAAGTCAGTGGAGCTCAGCAGCGATCTCGAAGCACACGCGTCGTTTGTCCTGCGGCCCAACGGAAAGTCGCTCGGGCCTCGCCTGGGCGGCAACGTCCAAGCCGTTTTCAAAGCCGCAAAAGCCGGCGACTGGTCCGCGAACGATGATGGCACCGTGCAGGTGGGCGACCACGTTCTTGAGCCTGGTGAATACGACCTCGCGCTCCAAGCACCCGACGGCGTCGCCGCCGCGGCGCTTCCGGGCAATGACGCCGTGGTCGTTCTCGATACCGAGGTCACGCCCGACCTGGAGGCCGAAGGACTCGCACGCGACTTAGTGCGCCAAATTCAAGAAGCCCGCAAAGCCGAAGGCTTTCAGGTCACGGACCGCATCGAAGTCTGGGTCGCCGGTCTTCCTGAGGTTTCAGAGGCCGCGGTTCAGACCCATGAGCGCTACATCGCCGACCAGGTCTTGGCAATCGCGGTCCACTACGACGTGCCACCCGCAGCAGTGACGCTCCACAGGTCGAGTGCAGCGGGCCTCGGGAGCATCGGCGTTCGCGTAGCGTCGGTGGGCTGAATCCCCCGTTTGGTTGCCTCAGCCGCGGCTAGGGGCCTCAGTCGCGGCTTGGCCCGAAGCGGTCACGCCATCGACCATCGGATGGGCGTTCCTCACTCTCATCGAAGAACGCTGACAGTGCTGCGTCGGTGTCCTCGTCCAACGGACCCAACGCATCGGCGTCGGGGTCAGCCTGACGGAGTTCCTCGAAGAACCTGTCGCCGGCTCCGTCCACAGCGCTAACCGCTTGGGTGGTGTTGCCGCTCTCTGGCGATTCGATGTCAAAGATGCTGCCGCCGGCCCCCGGGCCAGGCTCATCGAGCCAATCGGTAGAGGTGTCGGGGCTGCCGGCATCGGGAGAGATGTCAAACACGGATCGCGCGACAGAATCTGTGCCGGCATCGGCGTTGGATCCGTCCACGAGCTCGATCACCGGAGCAACGTCGGGACTGGGATCGGGATCCTCTTCCTCCACGGCACGAACAGGCACAGCAGCCGCCACCGGTGCTGGAGCTGGAGCTGGAGCTGGAGCTGGAGCTGGAGACGGCACTACCGAAGCAGATGCCGGTGCCGTCTCGCTCGACACCGCAGAGCGCAGACCATCGATGATGACCAAGATGCGGGAGCGTTCGGCCTCGACCTGGCCCTGAAGCGCAGCGTTGTCGGAATCCAGTTTGGATTTACGAGCCTCAAGAACAGTGATCTCGGCCACCAGCTTCGCTCGGGCCTCTTCGACGACCCGCCGCGCCTCATCGGCCGCAACTTCGCGAATGGCAGCTGCTTGGGTCTCTGCGCCGGCGGTGACGGAAGCCGCATGCTTGTCAGCCTCGGCGCGAGCCGCGGCGGCGTGTTGATCGGCTTCGCCGCGCACACCGAGCGCGTAGTTCTCGGCATTGCCGGTGAGTGAATCGGCAGCGACTTGTGCCGCAGCGAGCAGGCGCTGTGCCGCGCCTTCGGGGTCATGAAGTTGGGGGAAGCCACTAGCCTCGTTCGTCGACGCGATCGTTGGAGCGGCCACGGGTGCGACCTCCACCACCGGGGTGGGCTCAACAGCCAAAGCAACCGGCTGAACAATGGGGGTGGCTACTTCGGCAACAACGATCGGCTCAGGCTCGGGTGTTGCGACCACGGGGTCGAGATCGGGTTCGGGTAGCACGACAGGAGCTGGCTCCACGGCGTCCTCCGGTTGCTCGAGTCGGTCCTGTGCCAACGGTTCGCTGACTCGCGTTGTGAAAACTGCGACAATTCGGTCGAGGAAGCTGTCGACCTGTTCGGGGCTGTAGCCGCCGCGCTTCATGACCGCGAACTCGACATGGCGCACGTCGTTTGCCGTCAACGAGCCATCGAGCGCAAGCGATGCGTCCGCATCAAGGGTGGCCGCGATCCTGTCGAGGAACGCGTCGACCTCTTGTTGGTCGTACCCGCCCTTCTTGATGAACGTGAATTGCGCCATCAAGACGTCGTCTGCGGTCACGGGTTCTGTGTGGCTGGATCCAGTTGCCATGGGCACTGATTGTAGCGGACCGCTCTGCGCCGGTGAGTCATCTCGCAGGTTTGCCCTCGGCTCGAGACGCGCTGAACAAGCAGCCCACCCTGGCTGGCTCGTCAGTCGTACAGCCCAGCCTCTTGCAGCAGCTGGCGCTCTTCGGCGGAGACCTCGACATCAGCCGGGGTGATCAGATACACCTGCTCTGCGACCTTCTTCATGTCGCCTCCGACGCCGTAGCAAAGCCCACTCGCGAAGTCGATCAGGCGGCGCGTGAGATCGCGATCTGCCTGTTGCAGATTCACGATCACCGGTTGCTTGAGCTTGAAGGTGTCGGCGACTTCTTGTGCATCGTTGAACGATGTCGGCGACACGATCAGCGGCTTGGCAGTTGCCGGGGCCGGGATGGGTCGCACCGCCGATGGGCGACGAACCTGTTCGGGCACGTCTTCGAGCGGGATCGGCCGCACCGCACTGATCAAGGCGCGCCGGGGGGCCGCATCGGGGTCCACCGGACCCTCCGGTCCGGTGGGCGCGGGTTCGAGATGAACCTCCCCGCCGCGCGGGTCGAGCGCTCGGACCCGATCGAATTCTTCGTCGGTGCCCCGGTCGAGCGCCTCGAAGTCTTCGTCGCTGCCGAGGCCGAGATACATCATCGCCTTCTTAAACATTGACGGCATCGTACGCTCCTGGTCACGACGAAACAGCTGATGGTCATCTTACGCGGTGTGCAACCTCGACTCGCGCCAACCCAATGACGTTGCCGGAACGCCTCAATTGGAGCCCGGGTTCAGACACTTGGTCGGGGCCCGAAGAGGCCCGTTCCGACACGAAGCATCGTCGAGCCGGACTCCAGCGCACTCTCCAGGTCACCGCTCATCCCCATAGAACACTCGACGAGTTCGAGGTCGTCAGCGGTCCTGCGCAGGAGAGCAAACACGTCGCGAGTGGCAGCGGCGTCTCCCGCTGCGCCGATCATCATCAGTCCTCCCACGTCCAACCCCAAGTCCCGCAAGGTGTCCACCAACGGAGCAACGTCCGCCGTGCCGACTCCAGACTGACCGGTCGAATCAGCGAGATTCACCTGCACCAGCACCGCTGCACCGGGCGAACGCTTCGCTATCTCGCGACCAAGCGAAGGTGAATCGACGGTGTGCCACAAGTCAACGACATCGGCCACCAGACGAACCTTGTTGCGTTGCACATGGCCAATGAAATGCCATCGTGGGCTCGCGGGCCCAAATGCGGTGACATGTTCCGCTTTTGCAGCCAGTTCTTGCGCGTAATTTTCGCCGATGTCAACAAGCCCAGCCCGGAGCGCAGCTGCCACCGCGTCGGCTCCGAAGCGTTTCGTGACCGCGACGATCGTGACCGGGCGGGTTCGATGACGGTCAACCAGGGTGCGCAGGGCCTCGGCGCGTTCGGCCACCAGATCGGCATCAACGGATGGTATGCCGGGGCTGCTCTCGCTCATGTTTGTCCGCCACCATCATCGCCAATCCAAACGACGAGGGCCTGTCGTCCGCGATCACCGCGGGCGCGATGGGACCAGCGCCTGGCGGGATCGGCGGCGGTGCAACTCCCGATGTCGGCCACGAGCTCCACTCCCATTCGGTCGAGCACCGCCGACACACCGGCGGGTATGTCCAGAGCCGGCGTCCCTTGCGCTGTGACTGACCGAACGGTCGGTCCAATAGCCGCCACCGTCGCATCGAGTTCAGCCTGACCGAACTCGTATGCGTCCGGCCGTATACACGGGCCGATGATCGCAACGGGTGCGGACGCACCCATGTCGACCATTGCTTCAACCGTCCGCTCGAGTACGCCGGCCATCAGGCCCCGCCACCCGGCGTGAGCGACGCCTACGACACCGGCAGGGTCAATGAACGCCACGGGCGCGCAGTCGGCGACTTGGACAGCGATCGGCGCGTCTGAGCAACGGGTACAGCCCGCATCGGCCTCCTGGCCCGCGCCCTCACCCGGCGCTGCAACGGTCACGACGCTGGCGCCGTGGACCTGGTGAAACCACACCCATGGCGCGTCGACAATGCAGCGCCGGTGTTGGTCAAGCCGACCAGGAGCCGACCCGACCGACAGGTCACCATGGGAGCGGTCAGTCGCGATCACGTGCGCAATGCGACCATCGTTCAAGGGTCGTGAGAACGACGGCTCAATGTGGTCCACGGCCGAGGCTCCAGCGTTGGCTACTGAAGGAACGACGGTACGTCGAACTCGTCACCGTTGTCTGCATCGTCGTTCTCAGACCCGAACACGTCGGGCATGTCGTCGACGATCGGCGAGGTCGAACGCCGGGGCTCGTCACCTTCCCAGCGATCGAAACCAGCGGCGATCACTGTGACACGGACGGAATCGCCCATAGACTCATCAACCACCGTGCCGAAGATGATGTTTGCGTCCGGGTGCGCGACACCTTGGACGAGCTCGGCTGCATTGTTGATCTCGAACAATCCCATGTCGCTTGAGCCAGCGATGGACAACAAGATCCCCCGAGCACCGTCGATTGACGATTCAAGAAGCGGACTGGAGATGGCCTTGCGTGCCGCGCTCACGGCTCGATCTTCACCGCTGCCGGTACCGATGCCCATGAGCGCAGAGCCAGCGTCCGACATGATCATCTTGACATCCGCGAAGTCCGTGTTGATCAGACCGGGGGTGGTGATGAGCTCGGTGATCCCCTGGACGCCCTGCAGGAGGACCTCGTCGGCCATCTTGAACGCATTGAGGACCGTTGTCTTTTCGTCCGAGACAGACAACAACCGATCGTTCGGAATGACGATCTGCGTGTCGACTTCTTCACGCAGCCGCTGGATGCCTTGATCGGCCTGAACCGAGCGTCGGCGGCCTTCGAACCCGAAAGGTCGCGTCACGACGCCAATGGTGAGAGCGCCTTGCGCCTTCGCTATCTCGGCCACGATCGGGGCGGCACCTGTGCCAGTTCCGCCACCCTCGCCGGCGGTGATGAACACCATGTCGGCGCCGCTCATGACTTCTTCGATCTCGTGGCGATGGTCTTCGGCTGCCTGGCGGCCAACCTCGGGATCACTGCCGGCTCCGAGACCCCGAGTGAGGTCGCGCCCGATGTCAATCTTGACCTCGGCGTCGCTCAACAGCAGGGCTTGCGCGTCGGTGTTCACCGCAATGAACTCGACGCCGCTTAGCCCCGCATCGATCATGCGGTTGACGGCGTTGACGCCGCCGCCACCGACGCCGACCACTTTGATGACTGCGAGATAGTTATGTGGATTATTCACGATTCGGTGCCTCCCGAAGATTTCGGCGCCAATTGTATGGGACCAAAACATCAACTCGACCTTGAGGGTAGAGATTCTCAGCCTCAAGCTGATGTCCAGCTGCATGCTGGAGTGCTCTTGCTTATGTTGCTGCTGTGCCTATTGTTTCAGAAGTCATAGGTTACGAGCACCCTGCCGTACGGGTCAAAACTGGAACCGATGGAGCGCGAACATCAATGGAGTCCAGGCAGGCCAGATCGAGCTGCACCACCATGGTGAGAGCGGACAAGAACTTCTGGTCCAGATCGGTGGCATCGCCCAGGTTCACGCGGCCACCACCGAAGAGCACGAGCTCCAGGTCTGTCTGCGTGGCATGAACCGAAGCCACTTTCGAACGCAGTCCAGATGGGAGGAGCGCCGCAACATCAAGCGCAGGCAGGGCACCTTCACCTATCCAGCCACCGGGCGCAACGGCCCATGTCGATCCGTCCACCACAACAACACCAGCGGGGATAGTTGCGGCTCCATCGAGCACCCGACCCTGAGCGTCGACCAAGAGCCAACCCGACTCGGCCGGCACAACCGCGACTGCGCTGCGTTCGCTGATCGTGAAGGTGACGTCGCCACCCAGACCACGATCCGACGTCACACTCTCCACCCACGGCAATGCAATGATGGCCTCGCGCGCCGCAGAAATATCAACCTGAAGTAGAGCTTGACCCTTGACAACGCCGGCAACATCAAGGGCCTCAGCGACTGCAGTGTT
>Ga0302127_10002299_pt1 | contig 11556 bp, 9 predicted proteins | sample CB4_SCM_MG_FD_204452 | JGI IMG/M metagenome (GOLD analysis project Ga0302127, IMG submission 204452) | Marine microbial communities from Western Arctic Ocean, Canada - CB4_SCM | ecosystem: Environmental > Aquatic > Marine > Oceanic | place: Canada: Western Arctic Ocean | collected 2017-09-24
TCGCGGAAGCGCCGATGGCTTTCCACCGTGTCAGGGCTGACTCCGACAACCATTCCATCGAGGGACTCTATGGCTTCATGCACGTCACGGAAGCCACTCGATTCGATTGTTCACCCTTTTGTGAAATCCTTGAGGTAAAAATAGAGAACAACGTTCTTGAGCCCCACCCAGTCAGACAGGCTGAAGATGGAGCCGTCATCCAGAAGGCCGCTGAAACCGGGAGCCTTCATGCCAATAGGTAACATGTCACCTCAATCGTTAGTGAGCAATGCCTGGTCGAAAAGCGATGAAATCGACTTCACTCAGGGCGCGCAGGTGTGTATACTTATACAGGAAATACGAGTGATAACAGAGCGGAAGAACAGAGTAGCCGCGCAAAGGGAAGAATGCTAGACACCGCGACCAAGCAGCAGATAATTGGAGAGTATCAGATGAAGCCCGGGGACACCGGCTCCACTGAAGTACAAGTGGCTCTCCTCTCCGAACGTATCCGCGGGCTGACTGACCACCTCCGCGCCAATCACAAAGACCATGCGACACGCAGAGGTCTGTTGAAGCTGGTAGGTTCGAGGCGACGCCTGCTTCGTTACTTAGCTAACGAAGACGTGGCACGCTATCGTGCGGTGATCACTAGGCTCGGCATCCGTAGGTAGCATTTCATAAGTAGCACTCTTGAGAGTGCTACTTTGCTATTCCTGGAGTGCTCCTAAGGACCGCATACGCCAGCTTCTCCTCACCCCGAAGGTAAAAGAAGAGGAGCAATTTTATATGCCCACAAAGCATGAGATAGAAATCGGTGGACGGACCCTGTCCATAGAGACTGGTTTGCTCGCCCCGCAGGCTCACGGCGCTGCCGTGATTCGCTATGGCGACACAATGATTTTGGTGACCGCTGTTATGGGTGGTATCCGCGAAGGCATGGACTTCTTCCCACTCACGATTGAGTACGAGGAGCGTCTGTATGCCGTTGGCCGGATTCCTGGTGCCTTCTTCCGGCGTGAAGGCCGCCCCACCACTGAGGCCACACTAGCCGCACGGCTCACTGACCGCCCACTTCGTCCACGGTTCCCTAAGGGAATGCGTAACGAAGTGCAGGTGATTTCAACGATTCTTTCAGTGGACCACGTCAACCAGCCTGACATCATGACAATTATCGGCGCATCAGTTGCGTTGTCGATTTCGCAGATTCCGTTCAATGGCCCCGTCGCCGCGACTCGAATTGGCTACATTGACGATGAGCTCGTAGTGAACCCGACGTTCGAGGAACTAACACGTTCCAAGCTTGATTTGACCATAGCCGGTGCTCGCGACGCGATTATCATGATTGAGTCGGGAGCTAAAGAGGTTTCCGAAGAAATTATTCTCCAGGCCCTTGAGTTGGGCCAGGCAACCAACGTAAAGATTATCGAACTTCAGGACATCCTAATCGCAGAGATTGGTAAGCCTAAGGTTGACGTCAAGGTCGCCGAGTCCACAGACCCCGACCTGTTCTCCAAGGTGGAAGCGATTGCGAAGGCTGGCCTAGAAGGTGTGATTGATCGCGGCGAGGGCCGCGGTGAGCGCAGTGAAGGGACGAAGGCGATTGAGACAAAGGTATTGGAGGCCCTGGCAGAGGAATGGGGCCGTCCCGTTGTTGCCAAAGCGTTCGATGACGTTCTCAAGAAAGTCGTCCGCTCCAAAATTCTCTACGAGAAGAAACGCCCTGATGGCCGGAGCCTAACTGAGGTGCGAGAACTGTCGAGCCAAGTGGGCCTGCTGCCGAGAGCCCATGGGTCCGCGTTGTTCCAGCGTGGTGAAACGCAAATCCTCACCGTTGCCACCCTAGGCGACAAGAAAATGGAACAGAGGCTTGACGGCCTTAGCCCCGAAGACACAAAACGGTACATGCACCACTATAATTTCCCTCCCTACTCGACGGGTGAGGCCCGCCGCATCAATACTGGCCGGCGCGAAATTGGCCACGGCGCGCTAGCCGAGCGGGCCTTGGCTCCCGTGATTCCTGATGAATCAGAGTTCCCTTACGCCTTCCGTTTGGTGTCTGAGGCCCTCAGTTCCAACGGCAGTACTTCGATGGGTAGCGTTTGTGGCAGCACCATGTCACTCATGGATGCTGGAGTGCCCATCAAGGCTCCTGTATCAGGTGTGGCCATGGGGTTGATGACTGACGCAGACGGTAATTTCCAAGTGCTTACCGATATTCAAGGTGTTGAAGATTTCATGGGGGACATGGACTTCAAAGTAGCTGGAACCGACGAAGGTATCACCGCACTCCAGATGGACATCAAAGCGTCGGGCATCAGCATGGAAGTTTTTCGAACCGCGCTGGCTCAGGCAAAAGAAGGTCGCCTGCACATTCTCAAGCACATGCTTGAGACCATCGCGCGACCGCGCCCCGAACTTAACGAATTCGCCCCCCGTATGACTAGCATCCAGATTCCGGTGGATAAGATTGGCGCAGTTATCGGGCCTGGCGGAAAAACTATCCGTAGCATCATTGAGGCGACGGGCGCGACGGTGAACATCGACGACGATGGCACAGTAACCATCGGGTCATCGAATTCCGACTCCGCGGATGCGGCCATAAAGATGGTTGAAGGCCTGACGAAGGACGTTGAGGTAGGTCAGCGCTACACCGGTAAGGTAACGCGACTGATGAACTTCGGTGCGTTCGTCGAAATGCTTCCGGGTAAAGAAGGACTCGTCCACATCAGCGAGCTCTCGACTACCCGTGTGGGGACAGTTGAGGAAGTTGTCAAAATTGGCGATGACCTCGAGGTAATGGTGATAGAAGTCGACCGAATGGGCCGAGTCAACCTCTCGCACCGGGCTATTCTCGAAGGAGCAGACCCCGATAAAGTCAGGGCTTCTGCTGGTGGTGGTGGTGACCGCAAGCCTAGCGGAGACAGGGATCGCCGCCCGCGCTAATCCGGTTTCAACAACTGCGGCCTAGATAGCAGAAGTTACACGTAGAGACGCGAAATTTCGCGTCTCTACGTGTATCTACCAACGACTGCTCAGGGGGAATTACGTGCCGTTCGTCAAGAGATTCATGCTTTGGCTTCTGCTATCGCTTCCTGCCGGCATTGGCACGGGCGCGTTAATCTCCGCACTCCTTGGCGAGGGGGCGGAGCTTGATCGATTTACCTCAGCAGGGAATGGTGCTATAGCTGGAGTCTGGGCTGGATTGCTCGGAGCCCTTGCGGCCGCAGCTACGACCACCGTCGCACAAGTACGGTTGAAGAGGGCTGGCGGTTCACTGTTCGTAACTGGCCTAATCGTGTCCTATGGCCTAATTATCATTGCCCTGTTGCTATTGCTGCTCGGTTAGCTAAACCGGGAACTCTGCTCACGTGAAAATTGTTCCCTACGATTCTCAACTAGCTAGCAATTGAACTCAATATAATACGTTTAGCCTGCGGCCGTAACAGGCAGGTCAACCTGGTATTCAGCCATGAGACCATCCAAGTACTTTGCGGTCACCGGGTCTGCGTCTAACAGTGGCAAGCGGAGGCTCCCAACATTGAAGCCTGCTTGATTGATGCAGTACTTGATGGGAATCGGGCTAGTGATGACGAATAACCCTTTGAAGAGGGGTAGTAACCGCCGATGCTCCGCGGCAGCTGTGGCGAGATCGCCTGCGACGGTGAGGTCGATCATGTGCTTTATTTGATTACCAACAAGGTGCGATGCAACGCTCACCACGCCGTAGCTACCGATACACATCTGTGGGAACGTATCGCTGTCGTTTCCGCACCAGACACGGAAACCAGCGGGTGCACTGCCGATGATGGCACCAATCTGAGCTAGGTCATCACTTGCTTCTTTGATGCCAATAATGTTCGATACCCCTGAGAGTCGGACGGTTGTTTCTGCAGTCATGTTGGTAACCGTCCGCGATGGAACGTTATAGAGAATGTTCGGCAGCGGCGTCGCCTCAGCGAGGGCAGTGAAATGCCGAAACAAACCTTCCTGCGTAGGTTTGTTGTAGTAGGGCACTACTTGGAGCAGGGCGTCGACTCCCGCACGCTCTGCATCCCGGGAAAGCTTTGCAGCTTCGCGTGTGCCGTTTGTGCCTGACCCTGCGATGACTGCCGCTGTATCTCCGACGGCCTCTTTAATCTCAGACCACAGGCGGTAATTTTCCTCGTGGAAGAGAGCAGGGTTTTCTCCCGTTGTCCCCGTTACAACGAGGCCTTCACTCCCTGACGCAACCAATGCCTGGGCGAGAAGCTTGGCTTGGTTATAGTCAACTTCTCCACTCGTGTCGAACGGCGTGACCATTGCTGTCAGGAGCCTTCCTATGCTCGCCATTTCTGGACTCCTTCGTCCTCTTTGGGAAAGTCTAACTGTCCACCTTCGTTACCGAAGCCAGGCGCGGCGCTTGACGATTTCTTCGGCAATCTGAACTGCGTTGGTTGCTGCGCCTTTTCGGAGATTGTCCGAGACTATCCATAGGGCGAGCCCGTTAATGTGAGACGAATCGGCGCGAATGCGACCGACGTATGTCTCATCGGTCCCCTCTGCGTCGATGGGCATCGGGTACACACCACTGCCAGGGGCGTCCACGACCACGATTCCAGGGAAATTATCAAGCAAGGTTCGGGCTTCATCCGGGCTCATGGGGCGCTCGAATTCAATATTGACCGTCTCGCTATGACAGACCGGCACGGGCACCCGAACACAGGTCGCCGAGATGGCGATGTTGGGCTGATGGAGGATTTTTTGCGTTTCCTGACGCATCTTCACCTCTTCTGAGTAATACCCGCCTTCTTTGAGTGAGCCAATGTGCGGTAGCACGTTGCAAGCGATTTGGTGAGGATATGCCGCCACTGTAATTGCTTCCCCTGCAAGCACTTGAGCGGCCTGCATGTTCAACTCCGCGACAGCGGCTGATCCGGTGCCGGATACCGATTGGTAGGTTGATACGATCACACGCCTGACGGGATTGTTGGCCCCCAGGGCTGCTAGAGTCATGGCAAGAGGCGTAGTCGAACAATTAGGGATAGCCAGTAGCCCTTTATGGCCATCGACATCGCCGGCGTTGATCTCCGGAACCACCAGCGGAACTGAAGAATCCATTCGCCATACTCCACTGTCATCAATCACGATACAGCCTTGCTGCGGGCCGAGAATACCGATTTCTTGCGAAATTTCGTCATTGGCTGATACGAAAGCAAGATCGCATTCAGCCAAAAGTTCAGCAGTGGTAGCCTCGATGGTGATTTCTCGGCCCCCGTAGAGTAAGGTTTTTCCCACCGAACGATGGGACGCCGTGAGACGGAGTGCGTCCATGGCAAACCCGCGCTCTTCGAGAACTTTGAGGGCTACTCGGCCCACGACGCCTGTGGCACCGACTATGGCTACTCTCGGGTTACTCAAGGTGACCTCCTGGGCAATTTTGAGCCCCTCCTGCTGACGATACAGGGAGGCTTCGCTTTCTCTATTGTAACTGTGGCTGGAGGCCGGAACCATCAGTTTCGCTTCTATGACCGAGAACATGCTGAAGTCGCGCGCTTGTCCGTCTCACTGCGTTAAAGGTCCCAATTGCTAGCCAAATGCCGGTCCCGCGAGTTAACTCACGGGCATGATTGCACGCCGCGGCGCTCAGTTAAGCCGGCCGCACTTGGCACAGCGGTGCAATGGCGATGAAGATGGCCCGGCCATCGCACGTTCGGGCCTACTTACTCACCTCTGTCGAGCAACGATGGGTAAATAGGCTGCCGCCGGGCACTTTGCCACCATTTTCGACCGCGAGGGTTGCTTCTGGAACGGGCTCCCAAAGGAGGGTGGTAGCGGAATGACCACCTGGAGTGATAGCGAGGAACCTAGGCTGCGCCACACCGAAAATGAGGCATGCTGACACCCACAAATAAGGACTATCATCGCGCCGGACTCAGTCCACACCTCGAGAATTTTCCTTCCATGACACGGAGGCGCTAGCGCGGCTGCCAGGCCCCATGCGTCAAGTGGTGTGGCGATGCGTTCCTCAGGTCTCGCATTACAGGCGTAATTTCATACAGCCCGCCCCATTGACCGCGACCCTACAGTCCCATCAACTTGTCGAGCCCAACCGTCAGACCTTCAAGTCCCATGACTTTCCGGATGGCGAGCAACACCCCGGGCATGTAGCACTCGCGGTCATTCGTGTCGTGCCGAAGCACCAGCGTTTGTCCTGCGCCGCCAAATGTGACCTGGTGGTGGGCCATGCGCCCTGGCATCCGTGAGGAGTGAATGCTCATGCCGTTGTAGTTGCCGCCCCGAGTACCTGCGAGAGGCTCACGCGCCGGCTCGTTATGCGTAAATGCTTCCGGGTGGGCATCGTGGATGGACTTGGCGATACCAAGAGCTGTGCCCGATGGAGCATCTACCTTCATCTCGTGGTGTTCTTCATAGATATCCACGTAGTCGAAGTACGGTGCAGCCATCGCGGCAAGTGTTCCTAGCAACACGGCACCGATAGTGAAATTGGGCGCCAAAAGACCTCCTAAATGGTGCTCTTCGCATTGCGCATTTAGAGAAGCGATTTGGTCTTCCGTGAACCCGGTCGTGCCAATCACAGGCCGAGTCCCCGCAGCTAGCGCCAGAGGAATCATCGGGAAGCTGGCCGCTGCGATGGAGAAGTCGACAACGACATCGGCTCTTGCGGCTGCATAGCCCATGCGCGCATCGGTGTAGTAGGGGACGTTGGCCGGCAGAGGTTCAAGTTTGTTCTCTGGTATCCGGTCGATAGCAGCGACCAAGGTCATGTCCGGCGCTGCGTCCACAGCGCGCAGCACCTCGCGCCCCACTCGCCCTGCGGCGCCGTGCACCGCAATTTTTATGTGTTGAGCATTTGTCATAATGAAGGGATTATAACGTCGTGCCTGTCCTTGACTAACGATTCACTCTAGCGGGCCGTTTACGCACGGAAGGCTTCTTGTGATCCGATTGCTAGGACTGCCATCGAACCGGACGGGGACCTCTGGCTATCCTCCTGATGGGCTGGAACTAAATGGAGGGAGAGCGTCCAGTGCACGAGAAAGGGGCCCGCCGAATATCGACGAGCCCCTAGTATTGGATTATGAGTGGCGACTAAGCCGTCGCATTACGTGCGCGGGCGGCCATTTCTTCGTCAACCCCGCGCTCCCACTCGCGCTTCAGTGAGTCGGTGACGTTGAGTGTCATGGAGCCGACATTGCCGACTTCAAGCTTGAGGGTGTCCCCGTCTTGGAGAGCGCCTAGGCCTTGGTGGTTGGTACCAGTACTGAGAATATCACCAGCGTGTAGCGGGAACTGACGCGTGGCGAACTCGATGCACTCCTTGACGGAATGAGCCATGTCAGAGGTGTTGAAGGACTGGCGCCCCGTGCCGTTCACGGTAATTGCCAAATCGACGTTTTGCGGGTCTTCTATCTCATCCTTGGTGATGATGAAGGGGCCCATCGGCCCGAACGTACGCCAGGACTTTACTTGGAAGAAGCTGGTTTTCCCCTCAGGTCCGATATTGCGAGCGGAAACGTCGATGAACCCTGTGTAGCCAAAGACATAGTCCATAGCATTCTTTTGGTCGACCTGACTCTCGGCGTCCTTGCCGATAATTACCGCGAGCTCTGCTTCATGGTGGAAAATGGTCGCCGGGGCGCCAGCGTCAAGGATGATAGTGTCACCATCGCCAATCACGCAGTCAGAGTCTTTGAGGAATGCGTCAATCTGAGGCATCGGGCGCTGGCCATACTCCAGGTAGTTGACCGCCATGCAAACAATCTTGTCGGGCCTCGGAATCGGAGGGCGCATTTTTACCTCTGAGAGTGGTTTACCCTCAGAAACATCGACTAGGTTTTGGAAGGCATCCTTCACTTGACCCCAGTTTTCAATAATCAGCTTGATGAGCTCCTGCGGGCCGTGGGCGTGCACGCCCTCAATTACTTCGGACACGTCCACGATGTGTGTGTCATTTTTGACCACACCGAGGGTCCAGTCGTCAAAGAAACCGATCTTCATGTGTAGCTCCCTTTTTCGCTAGTGCGCTTTTCATGCCGTTGGCCGTACCTCGATATTCCGAGCCCCTGCGAACCTTATGCGACCAACGCGTTGGGAACCATGGGACGGACGGTGATGCTCTCATGTCTCTTCGGGCCTGTCGAGATGAGATCGATGGGGCACCCGATTATTTCCTGAATGCAGTCGACGTAGGCTCGGGCCTCTTTAGGCAAGTCATCCAGCTTGGTGACGCCAGCTGTTGGCGTGCTCCACCCTTGCATCTCTATGAGCACGGGCTCGGCCCGTGCGAGAAGACCAGGGAGGCTTGGGAATCGGTCGTAGCGCTTGCCATCAGCCTCGTAGGCGATACAGATTTTGACGCTCTCCATGCCGTCGAGGACGTCTAGCCGGGTCAAAACAGCAGAAGTGAACCCGTTAATAGCCTTGCTGTGAGCAGCAGCTACGCCGTCGAACCAGCCGACCCGACGCGGGCGGCCTGTCGTAGCCCCGTATTCCTGAGCAACCTCACGGATGTGCTCACCGACTTCGTTGTCGAGTTCCGTGGCCATCGGGCCCGCGCCGACGCGAGTCGAATAGGCCTTGAATATGCCAATGATGCTCTGGATTCGCTGCGGAGGGATTCCCAACCCGGTACATGCTCCCCCAATAGAAACCGAAGATGAAGTGACGAAAGGGTAGGTGCCGTGGTCGAGGTCGAGCAGCGCTCCTTGGGCGCCTTCGAGGACAACTCGCTCCCCGCGGTCAAGGGCATCGCTGACGCGCTGCTCTACGTTCGTAACGTAACCCTTCAGCTTCTCACCGTACTCCAAGCACTGAGCATAGAGGCCGTCAAGGTTGATTGGATCAGCCCCGTAAACTTTAGTGAGCACCAAGTTTTTGGCCGCGACGACGCTACTCAATCGCTCTTTTAAATAAGGAGGATCAAGTAAATCGCCGATGCGGATGCCCGCCCGCGCCGTCTTGTCGACATACGCAGGTCCAATGCCTCGCCCTGTGGTGCCAATCGCGTTCTCGCCACGTGCTGCCTCTTCCAGCTGGTCCAACATAATGTGATACGGCATCACGACATGGGCGTGGTCACTTATGACCAACCCGCTGGTGTCCACTCCTCGTGTTTCGAGCGTATCGATTTCCGCAAGCAGGGCTGCCGGGTCAACTACTACCCCAGGTCCAATCACCGACGTGCAGTGCGGCCAGAAGATGCCGGCCGGTACGAGATGGAGCGCAAACTCACCCTTATCGTTAATGACTGTATGACCAGCGTTGTTGCCACCAGAGAAGCGAACCACGAAGTCCGCCCGCTCTGACAGAAAATCAACAACCTTGCCTTTGCCTTCGTCTCCCCACTGGGCGCCGATGATTCCGTATGCAGGCAATGTATTTCCCTCTCACCGTGATGAATGCACTAACTAAAGGATAAGAATCACGGCACGCAAACTCTGACCCCCGCCTGATTTGGGCGCAGGCCGCGCTCGAGTATACCAGGGTCGTTGACGTATGCGAGGGCATAGTTACTGATACTCCGTTGATTGGGTAACACTCAGTGGATTTAAGCCCTGGCCAATTATCGCGACAACCAACCTACCCGAGTGCAATGCGAGGTGTTGGACTTCCACAGAGAACTCGCCGAAGCGCAGGTCAGCATGCGTGCTTAAAAGCTCTGATTCATTCATTGTGATCACGATAGAGACAGTTTCACCTGTCACCCAACCCTCACCTGAGATGGATAGTGATGACCCTGTCTGCTCAGGGACCCTCAACGGCTCCATTGCGGTTGCCTGCACATCCGCCTGGTGCCACCAGGCGGACAGGCTAGGAGAGTCGATGTAGGTCTCTGGGGAGAGATGCTTGCCACTCTGGTCAACGTGTGCGATTGCCCAACGATTGTCCGAACAAACGCTAGCCTTGGTGAATACCCCACAATCCCCTGCGAAATTGAACAACGCCTCCGTACCATCCGGATGGACGATGTGGAGCGTGCTGCTGCGATCTACCTTGGATCCCAGAGCGACGGAACCAGGGGCGTCATTGACGATGGCGACCAGCTCTTGCACTGCTTTGCGGTGCTCTATTTTTCCTGACCACAAAGGCATGCCGACGGGAAACTCCGATGCTCCTGTTGCATAGACAACGCGGGCTTGCCCGCTTTTAATAGCAAAGCCGTCTGGCCAGCCGACCGCAATTTCATGCGACTCAGGCTTATGTACGAAGACCCCTGGTATTTTCCCCCGAACCGTGACTTGCAGAGTGCCAGGCTGAACTGCCACAGGCATGAACCCCTCCCAGACCCAAGCGCCCATCGCCGTTCGGGCTTCACCGAACTCGAACTTGCGCTCGTTGAGAACTGCGCTAAGAATGACGACTTCGTCTGGCCAGCCTCTACCTGAAAACCGCACGATTTTCCCGGTCGTCACGCTGTCGGGCCACACCACGGTTGATACGGGAGTGAAGTAATCGTCAATGCTGAACCACCAGTCGCTGAGTTCCGCAGCACGTAGAACCACGGATGAGGCACCCTGGATGTACCAGCTATCGGCCAGCCTGCCCCCTGTGTCATCGCTGAAGGCCTGCGCCAGCGCGAAAAAAGTTCCGTCGGTGAAGTGAATGGTGAGCTCACGGCCCTGCGGTCGAACGCCAGTGATAGGAGCGGTTCTCCCGCCGGAAATAGCATTGATAAGGGTGGTGACTATTGGTTCGTCTCTCGCCGAAAAAGGCCTTAATTGTCTAGAGGGAAAGGACAAATCATCCTCGACGAGGCGCACCACTTTACGATCTAGCCAGTCAACCGGATTAGCAGCGGTGTCGGGCACGGGCCGCGCGACAGCCAAGGGCTCGTCGTGGCTGCTGAATGTCCATTCCTCTTGTAATCGATTCCCGGTAATCGCGACCGACAGTAGTTGATTGCTTTGTCGGTCGATGCGAATCGACGTGGTTTCACCTTGCGCCGAGCGAGAGATGACCTGATAGGCCAGGGCGGTGCCAACAGCTATTTCACTGACGAAGACGTCCTCGTGGAGGTTGACACGACTGAGCAACTGCTGCGCTGGAGACACTCCCTCTTTGACGAACCCATAATCGTAAAATGAAAGGAGACTTCCAGGTGTCCACCCTCCGCCCGAATGCGCCTCCGCCCGAGAGTAAGCCCCCCCCTCCAACGAAATTTCGCGGTAAATGGGCAGTAGTAGGCAGCTTGTGGGGGCGGGCGCGCCTGGCACATCCGGAGGGCACAGCGGAAGCGACACGACCGCGTCATAAAAACCAGGGGCCGTCCAAATACCCGTCACCTCCATCTGCGCAACATCAGTCTGCTTGGTACTGAGGGAAAACCGGTACGCTTTGAGTTCAGCGACCGCCGCTCTAGCACTGGCTAGAGCTTCTCTCGCTGACGGTGGAAGAGGCGTTGGCGTAGGGATAGGCGGCCTGAGCGTTGGCGTGACGGTAGGTAAAACTATCATCGGTGTCGGAGTGGCATCTGGACGGCCGCAGCCCGCAACTCCGAGGATGGTAATCAGAAGCGCTAGTGCAATGAGGGTAAATTTGAGGCGGGATAAAGAGACCAATACTAGCCTTTGCCCG
>Ga0302127_10002300_pt1 | contig 11553 bp, 9 predicted proteins | sample CB4_SCM_MG_FD_204452 | JGI IMG/M metagenome (GOLD analysis project Ga0302127, IMG submission 204452) | Marine microbial communities from Western Arctic Ocean, Canada - CB4_SCM | ecosystem: Environmental > Aquatic > Marine > Oceanic | place: Canada: Western Arctic Ocean | collected 2017-09-24
CGCCCGCGGTTACCGGATGGTGCTGCCGCTAATTCGCAGTGCACTGGATTCGATATCGGTATTCGCAACCCAGTCGGTTGCCGACCAAAAGCGCCTGCTGACACTGGGTGTTGATGCCTTAAAAGTTCATCGGACTGGCAGTATGAAATTTGAGATACACCTGCCCGCAAGCCTGAACGAGGTGGCGCAGGCTGTGCGCCGAGACTGGGGACCTAACCGGCCGGTGGTCATTGCCGGTAGCACTCATGAAGGGGAAGAGGCGTTACTGCTGCAATCGCTCGCGAAACTGCAAAAATCATTCCCAGACCTGCTGCTGGTCATCGCGCCACGACACCCCGAACGTTTTGATACGGTATCGCGCCAGGCGGCGAAATCCGGATTCAAAATCAGCCGGCGCAGTCGGCAAACGGGGGCTTTGGATCCGGCTGTCGCGGTTCAGATTGCCGATACGATGGGGGAATTACCTACGCTCTATAGTGCTGGTGATATTGCCGTAGTGGGTGGCAGCCTAATCCCTATTCGAGGCATCGGTGGTCACAATATTCTTGAGGCCTGTGCAGTTGGTGTACCGGTCGTCTTCGGGCAAAACATGAGCAATTTTCTTGAGATCAGCGCCTTGGCGCTGACCCACAATGCGGGATACCAGATCAAAAATGCTGATGCTTTGTCTATCTGTCTTACCACTTTACTTAAAGATGCCAACCTGCGATCCACAATTGGTGAGAACGGTCGAATTATGGTTGCACGAAACACTGGCGCAACACAAAAGACCCTAGAACTACTGATACCCCTATTTACAGGTCATTAAAACTCGTGTCGCCATTAACCGTTATGCGGCTCTCTTGAGAATCTCACTTAATACCGCAAAACAATGGCAAAGGTTCAGTTTTCTAACTAAGCTTTTTATTTTTTCGTTGTTACTTACTAGTTGTTACTTACTAGTTGTTACTTACTAGTTGTTACTTACTAGTTGTTACTTACTAGTTGTTACTTACTAGTTGTTACTAATAATTTTTGAGCCTAGATATTTTCTCGCGCAAGATTTATAGCCGAAATTTTTTGTAAAATATTTTTTCCTCTTGACACATACGAAAAAACAGAGCGTGGTTCGCTTGACATTTAACTTTGCATGACTATAGTTCGCTTTCAAGGGATAAACGAAGTGTGCTTATCCTAAAGTTTATCGGTATGCTTCCTCGTTTCATTAGATCATGATCAAGTTAATGTATACGGGAGACGCAAGGTGGTATCGCTGATAGAGGCGATGTGTCGATAAGCCCAATACCGGATCCACTCACTGATCCGTTCGTACATCAACCCTAAGCAGGAGGCCATTATGGCGGCAAAGAAAAAGGCGACCAAGAAACGAGCAGTATCGAAGAAACGCGTAACGAAGAAGAAGGCTACTAAGAAGAAAGCAACGAAGAAGAAGGCCACTAAGAAGAAAGCAACGAAGAAGAAAGCAACGAAGAAGAAAGCAACGAAGAAGAAGGCCACTAAGAAGAAGGCCACTAAGAAGAAGGCGGCCCGACGGCGCTGATTGAAAAACCCCGCCCCATGAAATGGGCGAACCAAAAAGGCGACGGCATGAGCCGTCGCCTTTTTTATCGCTGCACCGCGGCGCGGTAGCGACGGCCCAATACGGCGATCACCCGATAAGTCCAGTCAATCTCGCCTCGGGACTGGGTTCTGGGAAATGACAGATTCGCCATAAAATCACGGGCCTCACCAGGGGGCACGGCCAGTACCAAACGCGGTGAATCTGTACCAAGCATTTGACAATCGCGAGCCTCGCCTTGATCGGATGGGTGGCAATCGCGTAACTGGACCTCAAGGACAACTTCCACAATCTGGGCATCGCTGGCCTGATTCGCAAGGCGACCGGAAAGATCAAAGCTGCCAGCATAACCAGGTTTAAAATGCACCCTCGAGAGCAGCACATCGCCAGGTGATATCAATGCAGATCCGCGCTCTTTTTCCCCGGAGCTCAACTGCAACATAAGAATCGTGCCGGCCAAAAGAGCGGCAAACAACCCAAAGGCGGTTCGCGGATGACGTCCCGAGACTACTATGAGCGCCAACGCAATGATGCCAAGTAATAACCAGTGCATTTATAGTGAACTTATTTGCCAACGAATGGTATATATACCATCTTTGTTTCAGCCTCGACGTATGACGCTATCCCGCGTGAACCTTTAAGAAAACTGCTGATGGAAAACACTCATGGTCTAACATCTGTTAGAGCCAATATTCCCAGACTCGCCGCACAAGCCCGGGCAGCAGTACAGCCGCCACTAAGCGCGAACGAGCAGTCCTTGTTGGAACAGGAAATTACCGCCTTGCTCAGTGAGCAAAACGCGGTACTGGTTGCGCACTACTACGTCAACAGCGAGTTGCAGGATCTTGCCGAAGCAACCGGCGGCTATGTGGCCGACTCCCTGGAAATGGCGCGTCTCGGGCTGGAGCATCCAGCAAGCACCGTGGTTGTCGCCGGAGTACGGTTTATGGGAGAGACTGCAAAAATCCTGAGTCCCGAAAAACGGATCCTTCTAGTGGAGTCGTCAGCCGAATGTTCGTTGGATTTGAACTGCCCCTTTGAGGATTTTTCGACCTTTTGCGACCAGCACCCGAAGCGGACTGTCGTGGTCTATGCCAATACCAGTGCGGCGGTGAAAGCGCGCGCTGACTGGGTAGTTACCTCCTCGATTGCGCTGGAGTTGATCCGAGATCTGACAACACAGGGTGAAAAGCTGATCTGGGCGCCGGACAAATACCTGGGTGACTATATCCAGAAACAGACCGGCGCCGACATGCTGCTATGGCACGCCAGTTGTATCGTGCATGAAGAATTCAAAGGTGAGGTACTTGTCAACCTTAAGGCCCAATACCCCGACGCTAAAGTGCTAGTACACCCGGAATCGCCGCCATCGGTGATCGCGCTAGCTGATGTCGTGGGCTCAACCGGTCAGTTAATCCAGGCCGCCCAAGACCTCGAAGCAACACTTTTTATTGTGGCGACAGAAGAGGGCATTTTGCACAAAATGCGCCAAAGTGCGCCCGGGAAGCGCTTTCTGGAAGCGCCTACCGCGGGGGCAGGCGCCACCTGCGAAAGTTGCGCCCATTGCCCATGGATGAAAATGAATGATCTATCGCGCCTGGCACAAGCGTTACGTCACGGAACTGGTGAGGTATTGCTCGACGAATCGGTGCGAGCACAGGCCGCGATTCCCATCCAGCGGATGATTGCGTACGGTCGTAAACGCTCTGGGGCGGGCTGACTCACCGATGCGTTACCAGCGCGGCTTGCTTCCAGGTGCTACCGAGCGTATCGGTATACTGTTGGTTAATCTGGGTACGCCCAATGCACCGACCACAACAGCGGTTCGCCGTTACCTTGCCGAATTCTTGCACGACCACCGTGTGATCGAGCTCAGTCGTTGGCTGTGGTGCCCACTCCTGCATGGGGTAATTTTACGGTTGCGTCCTAAGCGCAGTGCGGCTGCCTACCAAAAAATATGGCGCGACGGCGGCTCACCTCTGATGGCGTTATCGCGGTGCATTGCCGAGGAACTCGATGCGCTGCTCAGGCATCGCCATGGTGATGCGGTAAAGGTCGCACTGGCCATGCGCTACGGCCAGCCCTCGATCCATGCCACACTGAATGAACTGGCGGCAGCGGGTGTTGAAAGGATCGTGGTATTGCCACTGTACCCACAGTTTTCCTGCAGCACGACCGCTTCAGTTTATGACGCGGTTACCAGAACTCTTGGAAAGTGGCGCAACCTTCCAGCATTACACCTAGTACGAGACTATCACCTCGACGAAGGCTATTTAGATGCCCTGACCGCATCGGTTCATGAGCACTGGTTGAGCCACCCTCGAGCAGAAAAACTGGTGATTTCCTTTCATGGCACGCCCCAACGATATGCTGACGAAGGGGATCCCTACCGGCTCCAGTGCGAGGCTACGGCCACAGCGCTGTCACACCGCCTTAAACTGAATCCTGATCAATGGGTGCTGTCATTCCAGTCACGCTTTGGCCGAACACCGTGGTTGACGCCCTATACCGACCAGACTTTGACTCAGTTAGCAAAGGCAGGCATACCCAGCGTTGATATTATCTGCCCGGGCTTTGCTGTGGACTGCCTGGAAACGCTCGAGGAGATCGCACTGACCAACGCTGAAATATTTCGCCAGGCCGGCGGTCAAGATTTTTCCTACATCGCCTGTCTGAATGATCGCGTTGACCACATAAAGGCCCTCGCTACCATTACCGAACTTGCGGCGGGTAACTGGTTGGCACACCACCTGAACTGAACACCACCGGCAGACGGTCTTTAGCGGCTGCCTGAGCGCAGGGCGCTGATGACCGGCGCGGTCTGTGGCCGATGCTGGTGCCAGATCCAGAAGGATTCAGCAGCCTGCTCCACCAGCATACCCAAACCGTCGACCGCACGAACTGCACCGGTATCCATGGCCCAGCGCATAAAAGGCGTTGGCTGATCAGCATAAGCCAAATCATAGGCAAGCGCGCCGTTCGCAAAAATCCCATTCGGCAGATCGGGTACCTCACCTATCAGGCTCGCCGCGGTAGCATTGATGACCAAATCAAAGGTGTGCGATGATAAATCTTCTAAGTTGCAGGCGGTGCTACCGATCGGCGAGGCGAACGCTGCTAACAACTCCCGAGCCCGCGACAAAGTGCGGTTGGCGATCACGAGCTCAACGGGGCCGCTATCAAGTAAGGGTTGAAAAATACCTCGGGCAGCACCCCCGGCGCCCACCACCAACACGCGAGCGCCTGCGCACGAAAACCCCAGGTTTTTCTGAATATCACGCATCAATCCCACGCCATCCGTGTTGTCTCCGTGGATCAGATCGCCAGCAGAGAAAGACAAGGTATTAACAGCCTGTGCCAGTTGGGCGCGATCAGTCAGTTTATCTGCCAGACGCCACGCCGCCTGTTTGAACGGCACCGTGACGTTGGCGCCAACAATGCCACCGGCGCAGATGTTGCGAACTCCCTGCTCAAAAGCGCCAGGATCCAGAGCAATGGCCTCATAGGAAAGCGATACACCACACTGTCGCGCAAAATCCTCGTGAATTTGTGGCGATTTGCTGTGTGCGACCGGATGGCCAACTACAGCAAAACAGCGCTTTTGCTTGTGAAAATCAAAAAGATCGGTCATCGTTTTAGCCAAAGCGTGCCGCCCGCACCGGCGGTACAAAGCACGCTATAGTCGCGCATTCAGCCTTGAGCATACCGCACTGTGACTGAAAACCAATGGAGCTAAGTGAAATGATAGCCTCGCCGGCTGGCGTGATCGAATCATTTGACCGGGTCCGGGTCATCGACTCCCATACCGGTGGCGAACCCACTCGCCTCGTAATCGATGGCGGTCCGGACCTTGGCACAGGGAGTCTTGCCCAGCGCCGCGAAGCCTTTCGAGACCAATACGATTCCTTCCGCGCAGCAGTAGTGAACGAACCGCGGGGAAGTGATGTCTTGGTTGGCGGTCTCCTTTGCCAACCGGATCACCCTGAAGCCGTCACAGGCGTAATTTTTTTCAATAATGTCGGGGTGTTAAATATGTGTGGCCATGGCACCATCGGTCTCGCTGTGACCCTGGCTTATCTGGGAAAACTGACCCCGGGGGCCCATTTGATCGACACGCCGGTTGGCGCTGTAACCGCGACCCTACACGAGGGCAATCGAGTTACCGTGACCAATGTGCCCAGTTACCGTTTCCGAGCTGACGTGGTATTGAACCTGGGCGGCGACGTCACAATTCGTGGCGATATTGCCTGGGGTGGCAACTGGTTTTTTCTGGTCAAGGAACATGGCGAGAGAGTGCACTTTGATAACATTAAGCGCCTAACCGAAATCGCCGAGTCAATCCGTAGCGCGTTGATACATGAAAACATTAGCGGTGAGAACGGCGGTGAAATTGATCACATTGAACTGTTTGGACCCACCGATGATCAGGCAGATAGCCGTAGCTTTGTACTCTGCCCAGGGGGCGCCTATGACCGCTCGCCATGTGGCACCGGTACCAGTGCCAAACTGGCCTGCCTGATGGCTGACGGCACCCTTGCGCCAGGTGAGACATGGCGTCAGCAAAGCATTGTGGGTAGCGTTTTTGAGGCACGTGGCGAATGGGACAATAACCGGGTCATACCCCATATCACGGGTTCTGCACATATTAATGCTGAAGCGACTCTTATCTTCGACCCCACCGATCCATTCCGGATGGGTATAACCTCCTGACCATACCAGAGCTCCTGTCGATGAAAGCCGTGCAGCCAACGCAGCTATGGGTCGCGCGCCCATACTGATCCAAACAGCGGTTGACGAGCTGCCAGCGGCCTTGCGCCCATTGGTCAGTGCTCATCTTTCTCGTCTGGGCAAACCTTACGACGAAAACGAATGGGTCACAGCACCTGAACCAGGCTGGACTTCACTGCCCAAAGTGCTGGCTGGCAGTGACTTCATTGCCCGCACCCTGGCGAGCCAGCCCCAGTTGTTAACGCAACTGACTTCGCCGGGTACCATTGCCAGATCGCCACAACCCGGCGAACTGCGCCGCCAGATAGAAGGCATCTCGGGTGACCGCGAATACGTGGCATCTACATTGCGTCAGTTGCGACAACAGGAGATCGTTCGCATTGGCTGGCGTGATTTGGCGGGGCTTGCGCCGCTGAGCGAGGTACTGCGCACCTTGTCAGAGTTAGCGGATGCGGCCATTGATTGCGCATTGACCTGCGCTCATAACGAGGTTCGCGAACGATACGGAGAACCGATCGGTGCGCAAAGCGGCGAACCGGTTCAGCTCACCATTCTTGCTCTGGGCAAACTCGGAGGACAGGAACTAAACCTGTCCTCGGATGTGGATCTGGTGTTTGCCTACCAGGAAAGTGGCCAGACTGATGGCACCAAAAGCATCAGTAACCACGAATTCTTTATTAAGGTTGGACAAATCCTGATCGCCATTTTGGAAAGTCCCTCGGCCGCGGGTATCGTCTTTAGAACTGACATGAGATTACGCCCCAATGGTGACAGCGGTCCACTCGCCCTATCCTTCGACGCTATGGATCACTACTTTGTAACCCATGGCCGTGATTGGGAACGCTATGCCCTGATCAAGGCGCGCCCAGTCGCTGGAGATATCGATGCAGGAGTCAGATTGCTCGACAACCTGCGGCCCTTTGTGTACCGAAAGTATCTGGATTTTGGCGCGTTTGAAGCCATAAGGAAAATGAAAGCACTGATTGAGCGCCAATTGATACGTCAGGATCTGAAAGATAACGTCAAACTTGGGCACGGCGGTATCCGCGAAATTGAGTTTGCGGTACAGAGCCACCAACTGATCTATGGCGGGCGCAACCCCGACCTGCAGACGCCAAGCTTCTATACAGCTCTGATAGCACTGCAAAACGCTGGCGTCTTCGAACCAGACGAATGCCAAATGCTACGAGACCACTACGACTTTTTACGCGCTCTGGAACATCGCCTGCAGATCATGGACGATGCTCAGACCCACACTGTTCCGATCAACTCGTTCGACCGGGAGCGTATTGCCCTATCCATAGGCTGCAACAGCACGCAGGACTTCAACTCCAAACTAGCTGCCGTCAACGATAGTGTGCACGAGTTGTTCCGGGCAGTATTCCGCCAGGGCGGCCCGGGAGAAGATGAAGACAGCGATTCGATGGCCGGCGATCTGTGGCACGCCACGGTGGATACTAAGACGGGCATTGCCCAACTGGCTACGCTGGGATTCACCGAAACCGAACGAGTGCACCGGTTATTGGCCAACACCCGACGCAGCCGCTTTTACCAGTCCTTCTCACGAGAGGGGCGCGAACGTCTGGACAAACTGATGCCTGCTGTCCTGCGCGTCTGTGGCCAGGCTGACGATCCGGATACTGCCATTACCCGATTGCTGTTCGTTATCGAGTCAATCGGCCGCCGATCCGCTTACCTGGCTCTGCTTGGAGAAAACCCCCTCGCCCTGAAACAACTGGTGCGCCTGGTGGGGGCTTCCAGTGAAATCAGTCACTGGATCGGGAAACACCCGGTCATACTGGATGAGTTACTGGATCCGATTGTGGGATTCCAGTTGCAGGATCATCATGCAATTGAGGTCGAACTGCAGCGTAAGCTCGATCGCTGTGACCAATCCGACCTTGAGGTCGTCATGGATTTGTTGCGAGAATACCGTCAAGGCTACAGCCTGCGCGTTGCCGCAGCAGAAATTGCGCAACTGATCGATATCGACGTCGTTTCCAAGTCGCTCAGCGCACTGGCCCAGGCGCTGTTATGCCAGGCACTGACACACGCTGTGAGCACACTCGATCAGGTCAGCGCCCCTGACCAGGTTCCAGACCTTGGCATTATTGCCTATGGCAAACTGGGCAGCATGGAACTGGGCTACAACTCTGATCTGGATATCGTATTTGTCTACGATCAACCGAGTGATGAAAACGCGGCCCGAGCTGGAGAGAGGCGTCATTATTTTGGCCGGCTGGCCCGGCGATTGGCGCATATTCTCACCACTCGCACCGCCGCAGGCGAAGTCTACGCCATTGATACGCGATTAAGACCGAGCGGTCGTTCCGGGACGCTGGTCACCCCTTTTTCCGCCTACCATGAATACCTGCGCGACACAGCGTGGACCTGGGAACACCAGGCTCTGGTACGGGCGCGGCTGGTGGCCGGCAGCGAAACTCTAAAAAGACGCTTTGAAACAGTTCGACGTGACATCTTATGCCAACCCAGAGATGGCACAACGCTCCAGGGGGCAGTCCGAAACATGCGTCAGCGAATGCGGGACAATCGCCCAGTAACAAAAGAGCCGGGGGTCGACTTCAAACACGGTATGGGCGGGCTGGTAGACATCGAGTTTCTTTGCCAGTACCTGGTACTACGCCATGCAGCAGCCGACCCAGAACTCACAACTTTCCGAACTAACGCTGCCATCATCAAGCGTCTAGCCGACACACAAAAAATTGAGATCGCAGAGGCCAATACGTTAGCCCAAGTGCTACGGCTGTACCTGGCCCGGGAACATGCACTCAAACTGAGCCGCCGCCCCGCGCTCGCGAGCGTTGGAGAGTATGCCGCTGAACGCAAAGCGATCGGTGCCTTGTGGCGCAAGTATCTTGATCCCGGGCAGCGCGATGGATGACCGAAGCGCTAATGGTGCGCCGGGTCGTGGCCAGCCTTAGCCCAAGGCGATGGGCTAGAATCACCCCTGATTTCAACCTACCCTACATCAGCGATGTCCAACCGCCCCACTATTGCCCTGGTGATTGGCTCTTTTCACAAAGATGCCTGTGAAGCCATGGTCAGCGCAGCACTGGCCGCCGCGACGGAGGCAGAACTAGATGTGTGCGAACAGGTATGGGTTCCAGGCTCAATGGAAAAACCACTTGCGGTGAAACGACTGCTGACCCGCAATAACATCGACGGCGCAGTCGTGCTCGGCATTATCGAGCGCGGTGAAACGGCGCACGGGCGGGTCATGGGTCAGGCAGTCATCCAAGCACTGATTGGACTACAACTGGAAACCGGGAAACCAGTTGGTATAGGCATTTTGGGTCCAGAGATATTGCCTGACCAGATTCCGCTGCGGCTTGCGCCCTATGCCAGGGACGCAGTGCGCGCCGTGCACGCTATGCTGGCTGAGTGATGCACCAGCCAAGGCGCGCTGTTACGCACCTCTCACTGTTCTGTAATAATTCAGCATTTGAGCGTAGCGTACGCTTAAATAGATTGACTTGGGTACCATAGGAAAACGTGATGTCATTTTCAGACCGTGATGGAAGTATCTGGTTCGATGGGGTAATGGTCCCCTGGCGTGAGGCTAAGGTTCATGTACTGACACACAGCCTACACTACGGACTGGGCGTGTTTGAAGGTGTGCGCGCCTACGAGACCGATCGCGGTACAGCTATCTTCCGTCTTGCCGACCACACCGAACGCTTCTTCCGTTCAGCTCATATCCTTGGCATGAAGATGCCCTACGATAACGATACCCTTAACGCAGCCCAGGTTGCCGTAGTTCAGGAAAACGGTTTGGCCAGTGCTTATCTGAGGCCACTGGCCTTTTACGGATCGGAAGGCATGGGCATTCGCGCAGACATGCTCAAAACCCATATTGCCATCGCAACATGGGAATGGGGCGCCTACCTTGGCGAAGATGGCCTAAAAAACGGCATTCGTGTGCGCACTTCTTCTTTTACCCGCCACCACGTCAACATCACTATGTGCCGCGCCAAAGCGTGTGGTAACTACATCAATTCAATACTGGCCCTGCAGGAAGCCCTTTCCGGTGGGGCGGATGAAGCGCTGATGCTGGACACCGAGGGCTACGTAACGGAAGGTACCGGGGAAAATATCTTTGTCATACGCAACGGCGTGGTCTATACGCCTGACCTGAGTTCTGCGCTCGAGGGCATTACCCGAGATACGGTAATCCGTCTGATCGGTGAGGCAGGCCTGGATCTGGTAGAGAAACGGATTACTCGTGACGAGGTGTACGTGGCAGATGAAGCCTTCTTCACCGGTACCGCAGCGGAGGTCACCCCTATTCGGGAATTAGATGGGCGCACTATCGGTAACGGTGGCCGTGGTCCTGTCACCGAACAATTACAGGCAAGCTATTTCGACTGCGTGCACGGCCGCGATCCAAAGCACGATGACTGGCTCACTTTTGTCTGATCAACCAGTAATGAGCAACTCCAACCCATCCCAAGCCACTACCGCAAAGACGCAAAAGGCGCGCCAGATCAGCGCTGATAGCCTGCCGTTGTACTGCCCCACAGCAGATACGGAGTTGTGGAACCAGCATCCCCGGGTTTATCTGCCGATTACACCGGGTAACACCGCGCTTTGTCCCTACTGCGGCACCCGCTTTCACCTGTCTGATAACACAGCCTGACGGTAACGGGCTCAACCAACTCTGCCACCGGGCAATGCGTGAGATAGGTTCTGGCCCCCGGATCTTGGTGATCAGCCCTGCCTGGGTAGGCGACATGGTCATGGCGCAAAGCCTTTTCAAGGTGCTCAAAACCCGCCAGCCTCAGGCCTGGCTCTCGGTAGCTGCCCCAGCTTTTACGGCTCAGCTCGCTACGCGCATGCCCGAGGTGGATGAGGTGATCGAAATCCCTTTTCACCACGGCAAGCTTCAACTGAACGAACGTTACCGACTCGGACGTTCGCTGCGAGCACCGGGCTTTGATCGCGCCATCATCCTGCCGGGCTCAACCAAGGCAGCGTTGTTGCCTTTTTTTGCCCGAATCCCGGTGCGCAGTGGCTACCGCGGTGAGCCTCGCCCGGGCCTGGTCAATGACCTGCGTACTAAGCCCATCGGTAAGAGGGGGCATATGGCCGCACAATTTGTGCAACTTGGATTGACGCCCAATGAACCGCTCGTCTCACGCTACCCGGCCCCCCAACTGACTACCCAGCCACAGGCCACACCAGATATCATGGCGAGCCTTAACCTCAAAGTCCTGGATAATCCGATCCTGGCACTGTGCCCCGGGGCT
>Ga0302127_10002301_pt1 | contig 11553 bp, 10 predicted proteins | sample CB4_SCM_MG_FD_204452 | JGI IMG/M metagenome (GOLD analysis project Ga0302127, IMG submission 204452) | Marine microbial communities from Western Arctic Ocean, Canada - CB4_SCM | ecosystem: Environmental > Aquatic > Marine > Oceanic | place: Canada: Western Arctic Ocean | collected 2017-09-24
TGCCATGTCTAGGCACATTTGTGCTCCTCCGACTTGTTCGGCCGCCAACCCGACAGCTGCGAGGTCAAGAACGGCGGAAAGGGTGGCCCATCCGTTACCTTCTTCACCAATAAGAGAAGCGGGTGTATTCGAGAATTCAAGCTTTGATTGTTTTCTGGTTTGGTCCATGGTTGCTAGTGAGGTTCGTGTTAGTCCATCCGCATTGGCATTAACATGGAAGAGGCTTACTCCATTGTTTGTGAGCGCAGCTACGATGATAATTTCTGCAGTATTCCCGTCTAGTACATACATCTTTGAACCTTCAAGTGTGTAGCCATCACCTGATTGGGTTGCTTGCATTGTGATTCCAGATTCGTCCCATTTGCCGTTTTCTTCTGTGAACGCCAAGGTTGCTATTGTTCCGCTTGCGATCTGAGGAAGCAGTTCTTTTTTAGCGGCTTCATCTCCGCAGTGGATAAGGGTGTTCGCAGCGAGGACCACGCTCGAGAAGAATGGAGCGCATAGTAAGGCCCGGCCCATTTCTTCGAGAACTACGATCAATTCGACGTAGCCAAATCCTTGTCCGCCAAATTCTTCTGGGATGATAAGGGACTGCAGTCCCATTTGCTCATTCATTTGTTGCCAGACATCTGGGTTGAAGCCACTGTCAGTATCCATTTGTTCTCGAACATCTGCTTCTGGCGATTTTTCTTCGAGGAAACTCCTGACGAATTCTCTTAGCGTTTCCTGCTCTTCTGAAAAGGCAAAGTTCATGTTGCTCCTAATGCATTCTGAATTGTCTAATGACTCAATACGAGTATCTGTTTCTTCTTAGCTTATGAGGGAGAAGATACTTTGTCACATCGTGATGTGTACAGCGCTGTACACACTATGTTAATATCTTTATATGGATCGAATCGACCACATTGGGGTCAGAGAACTCCGAAAAGAACTCTCGACGATTTTGCGAAGGGCTGAAGCGGGTAATCGAATTATCGTGACTGTCGACGGACACCCCATAGCTCAACTCGGACCCCTCACGCCTTTAGGGGAACCATGCCTAGATGATTTAGTAGCAACGGGGCAGGTACAAATGCCCAAAGAATCTATAAAACCTTCTGCTCCTCTCCCTGCGGTATCACCGGTTGATCTTTCGGTTGATCGTATCCTCCAAGAGCTCCGCGGATGATGGAAATTCTAGTTGTGGATACCTCTGCATTGATCTTTCGCTACCTTCCAGGGGAAAACAGGGAAATGGTCCTATCTCTAATGGAGGATGCAGAAGTTTGGTGTGCTTCGGAACTTGTTCGAGCTGAATCTCTTCTTGCCTTACACAGGGCATCAATTTCCCCATCGCAGCATCTGGAATTATCGAGACTATTCTCTTCTGATTGGGATGCATTCCATGTTGTTCCATTGGATGGTCGGTGTGTTAGTCACGCCGCTAGTTTGGGATCCAGATTCGGCTTAAGGATAGTGGATGCTATTCATCTTGCAGCAGCAGACCGTTTGCCACGGCCTGTACGATATTTAACCTTTGACCATCGACAGATACCGGCTGCTATGGAACTTGGACTTGAAGTACTCACACCAGCTGAGCTTTAGAGGGTATCAGATCTCGTTTTCAGGTCGCCCAGACCCTCCTCGAGGGATTCCGCCCATGTTCGCGTTTAGTGTCGCTTTGGACATAAGTTCAGTCATGAGTGGGCCAAGTTCCTCAGGGTCGTCAGGCTGGGTTCCGACCGGTCCGAGGGTCCAGCCTTCAGCGATGCCTAACTGATTACCACGAATATCAAAAAGTCTTCCAGTTACGTTTTTGGCTTCTTCGCTACACAACCAAGTTGCTGTCACAGCTTGCCATCTTGGTGACATGGATTCTTTCTGTTCTTCGGTTAAGCCATCTATGCCAACCAAATCTGAAGTCATCCGTGAAAGGGCAGCTGGGACTAAGGCATTCACCGTCACATTATACTTTGCTAGCTCCATTGCTGTAATAACCGTGAAAGCTGCGATTCCAGCTTTAGCTGCTCCATAGTTACTTTGCCCTATGTTCCCGTAGATCCCCGATGGCGATGACGTGTTAATGATACGTCCAGAGGTTTCTTCACCAGCTTTGGCTTTGTTACGCCAATACACGGCAGCGTGATGTGAAGGACCGAAGGTGCCTTTCAAGTGTACGCTCATGATTGCATCCCAATCTTCCTCTGAAAGGGAGAAAAGCATCCGGTCACGAAGGATCCCAGCGTTGTTTATAAGGATGTCGAGACCTCCGAAAGTATCAATGGCCTGATCTATCATTTCTTTTGCAGATTTGAAGTCGGCAACGTTTCCACCATTGACTACTGCTTCACCACCGAAAGATTTTATCTCTTCCACTACTGCTTGTGCTGTCGAAAGGTCTTCTCCGACCCCGTGTCGATCACCACCAAGGTCATTCACTACGATTTTGGCTCCATGCGATGCAAGCATTAGGGCATGTTCACGTCCGATTCCTCCTCCCGCTCCAGTGATTAGGGCGACTTTGCCTTCAACTAGTTTGCTCATGGATTCCTCTTTCCTGCGTGCGTTGTATGAGTGAGACTACCTGAAGCCGAGAGCTCCGTGCGGCCCACCGGCTTGATCCCACGTTATCTAGCAAATCATCAACTCCGATCCCCATTTTTCTTGGATGTGTTATAAGTTCTAATGGGATCTGGTTGTCAATAATGTAAAGGGGTTGTTTGTGGGAGCATTGGATGGAGTGAGAGTTGTAGATGTGGGGCTACTTGTTCAGGGCCCTCAAGCAGGGCAAACCCTCAGTGATTTAGGGGCAGAAGTGATTAAGGTGGAGCTTCCTGGTATGGGAGATCAAGCGCGTTGGATACCGTTGTCAGCAACGGACCTTAGAGCTCCTTTTTTCGAAGCATGTAATCGAGGGAAAAGAAGCATGACTCTTGACCTCCGTACATCTGATGGGGGCGAGGTATTTCGCAAGCTCGTTGATACTAGTGATGTACTCCTTGCAAATTTTAAACCCGGGACACTTGATGCGTGGGGATTCGACTATGAAACTTTAAGCTCAACCAATACTGGGCTTGTATATGCGATGGGTTCAACTTTTGGGCCTGATGGGCCTGGGGCTCGACGGGAAGGGGCAGACCTCGCAGGCCAAGCAGCTGGGGGTTTGATTAGCACCACAGGGGCGGATGGATACCCCGTTACGCCCGTTGGAGCAACAATTGCAGATCATATTGGGAGTATGAATATGTGCGTTGGGATATTAGCGGCACTTTTCGCGAGGCAACAAACAGGGAGAGGGCAGCGTATTGATGTTTCATTGCTCGGAGGACAAATCTATGCGCAAGCTTCAGAATACACCGCTTATTTAATGACCGGAGAAGTCCCTGGGAGATCGAACTTAGGGCATCCGTTAATTCCTATGGCATATGGCATACTAGAAACTTCCGACGGTTTCATAGCCCTAGTAGGCCTCCTTCCTGATAAAAGGGAAGCTTTTTATAAAGCTGCTGGGGTCCCCGAACTGATTGACGATGCCCGTTTCGCTCCGTTGATTTACACAACAGAAGTACGCATGGAGTTATTTTCTCTACTAGCACCAGGTTTCCGTACTAAAACAACTGCAGAATGGGCCGAGGAACTCGATAAAATGGGTGTCCGTTATGCTCCAGTGAATGACTATGCTCAAGCGGTTGTCGACCCGCTTGTCACCGTAAATAAGTACATTGTTGAATTAGAGGACATCAACGGAGAAAAAAAACGTGTTGTCGGGTCACCAATTCGTATGTCCGAAACTCCTACTGAACCATCGGTAGCTGCTCCCGAACTTGGGGAACATACAGAGGAAATACTCTTAGAGCTTGGGTATTCATGGGAAGAAATTGGTGAACTCGGCGATTCGCAGGCAATTTGAATTTAGTTAGAGTATCTTCCACTGTGTTTCGACCAGAACCTAGCTAGCATCTATCACAATGCGTTACTTGCCTCACCATATAATTACGATTCTATTGGTGTTGGTCCTAGCCGCATGTACAAACTCAAACTCAGAAACATCCTTACCGGCTGAAATCAAAGTTGAGAGTAAGACTTCAACTAAAGAAATAACTGTGTTTCAGGATGCTGCCAATATTGCCATCGATTCGGATCCAGATGTTGAAGTAACACGTGTCGGGTTAATCATCGATGAAGAGAATCTTATGGCATCGTATGACCGCCAGCCGGGAGTCGCATTTGTTGGTGCCATTGAAGAACTCAATCGGAAGGGCGGATTATTAGGAAAGCCCGTAGAGCTTCTTCGTATAAACAGCGAATCCCGCCTTTCTGTCATAGATACTGCTGCAGAAAAATTAATAGAAGCAGGTGTCCAACTTATTGTGATTACCTGTGAATTGGACTTCGCAATCCCTGCCATTAAACGCGCTAAAGAAGCAGAGGTGCTGATCATTTCCCCATGTGCCTCAGAAGAGGATTGGGGTGCGGGAGAAGTAGATACCCTTGCTTTCTCTATGACAACTCGACCTAAGGTGTATGGGGCAGAGTTGGCAAACTACCTTTGGGGGCAAGACAATCGGTCAGCGGCAATTTTCTGGGATGACACGTCTCCCGAAACCATCCAGGAGTGCTTAGCCTTTCGCGATAGCTGGCGAAATTTAGGTGGATGGTCAACGGTGGAATCCGCTATAAATATGGTTACTGCGCCTTCAGTGATTGGCCCTGCCGACCGAAATAAGACACTTGATGTTGACGTGATTATTACTTGTGCTACGCAACGGGTGGGTGTCCTCACATTGCAATTAATCCGAGGGGCAGGATGGCTTACACCTATCGTGACTGGCCCATCCTTAGACAGTGCGTCTTTCTTCCCTTCTGATGTTTCTGGGTTAGGCGATTTCAGAATGGTTTCATTCGCATCAACAGAAGGCGACGATCCATACCCTGCAGTGAATAAAGCGGCCGAGTATTTTAAAAATGTTGATGGAATTTCGCCTGCAAGTGGTCGCTTTGTTTTGGGAGTTGACCTCGCTGACTTATGGGAGCAGGCTGTTGAACTTGCAGGGACTGCAGATAGTAGATTAGTAGCACAAACAATCAAATCTTTCGAGTCTATAGAGGTGTCTTCAGGGACGATAGAGTTTGAGGGGACTCAAGCAGTGACCAAACGTATCTTGCGAATGCTACGACACTCGGATGGTGTCATGGTATTCGATAGCCTTATGGGCTGATAGTTTCAGTAGCCAAGTTGTAGGTCCACTATTCCGTTTAAGGGTTTACCGGCAATGTAGTTTTTAACATTTTCCTGCACTCGGCTTGCTAATAGATCAAGACCCATCTCGGGAGTATTCCCAGTGTGTGGAGTTATCAGGCAGTTCTTTATGGACCAGAGGACATGGTCATCAGCGAGCGGCTCAGGATCTGTCACATCGAGAGCTGCTCCGGAGATTTTGCCTGATTGGAGTGCATGTACTAGGTCAGAAGTTACTACGTGTTTTCCCCTTGCGACATTCACTAAAATAGCAGTGTCAGGGAGTAAATCGAAGAAGGTAGCATCAACGACTCCAGTAGTTTCTGGCGTAAGGGCAAGAGCTAACACAACAACGTCTACTGTTGGGAGAATATCAGCGAGATCGTTCAGATCAATGGTTCTGTCGGCTTGTGAAAATTTTTCAGAAGATCTTCGCACCACAGTTGTCATACAACCAAAAGGGGAAAGTAAAGGGAGTAAATCGTTTGCAATTCCTCCTCCACCAAGAATGAGAATATGAGCACCAAAAAGATTGGACCCGATGGGGTTACTCCAACCTCTCGTCCGTGCGTAGTGAACCAGGCCACGCTTAAGTGCCAATATTGACCCTAGGATATGCTCCGCAACAGGTTGGGAATATACACCTTTCCCGCACGTCCACAACCGCTTATTGTCCAACATGGGCAAGAATGATTCTATTCCTGCAAATGGAAGTTGAACCCACTCTAAATTAGCTTCTAACAACTCTGGAACTAATTCCGGTCTAGAAGGATCTGCCCAGACTAGGGCAGTGGCATCTTTGATCGGGGATACTGTGCCGCCAGCAATTACAACTGCTTCCTTCAGCTTCTCGCGCCGCCAATTATCCGGTTCTACAGCAATACGCCCTTCACGGATACCAGTTGGGTAGTTATGTTTTGGATTATTCATTTTGTTAAGTCATTGATGTTGGGTGGGAGGAAAGGGGTTCGGTACTATGGTCAAATATATGGATATTGCTGATTCAGTTCTTGACCTTATTGGAGGAACCCCCATAGTACGTTTAACTCGTGTTACAGAGGGTATTGCATGTCCTGTCGTAGCAAAAGTCGAAACAACGAATCCTGGCGGGAGTGTTAAAGACCGTCCAGCGCTAGCAATGATCGAAGCGGCAGAACAAGAAGGGATCTTGCAGCCGGGGTCAACTATTATTGAACCTACTTCCGGTAATACTGGTGTGGGGCTCGCCATCGTTGCGGCACAAAGAGGGTATGAATGTGTCTTTGTGGTAACTGACAAAGTGAGTCCAGAAAAAGTAGACCTTCTTAAAGCCTATGGGGCAGAGGTGATTGTATGCCCTGTAGATGTACCCCCAGAAGACCCAAGGTCATACTATTCAACTGCCGAGAGGCTAGTGAATGAGAACCCCAAGGCATTCCGGCCGAATCAATACGGTAATCCAGTTAACCCTGAATCCCACTATCTAACTACTGGGCCAGAGATATGGGACCAGACAGACGGTCGAGTCACTCACTTTGTTGCTGGAGCTGGTACAGGCGGGACACTTTGTGGAGTTGGAAAATATTTGAAAGAACAGAACCCTAACGTGCAGATTATCGCAGCAGACCCAGAGGGATCTGTCTACAGTGGCGGAGACGGCCGGCCGTATCTCGTTGAAGGAGTGGGTGAGGATTTTTGGCCTGAAACGTATGACCCTTCGATCATAGATAAAGTCATTGCCGTCAGCGATGCACAATCCTTCTATCGTGCTCGAGAAGTCTCTCGAAAGGAAGGGTTACTGATAGGGGGTTCGTGTGGCACTGCGGTAGATGTGGCTTTAACCGTTGCTGCCGAACTTACAGAAGACGACCTTGTAGTAGTCCTCCTTCCTGACTCTGGGCGAGGGTATCTTTCAAAGATTTTTAATGACGAGTGGATGACGAAGTATGGATTTATTTCAGACGAAGGGCCACACATCACAGAAGTCATAAAAAGCAAAGGGTCTGAGGTTCCTGACCTTGTTTATGTGCAGCCTGATGATACGGTCACGAAAGCCATTGAGCTCCTTCATGAATACAGTTTGTCTAGAATTATTGTCGCCCAAGGCGATCTGCCTCTTTCTGCAGCTGAGATAAAAGGGACAATAGATGAAGCCCAATTGCAAATCCGGTCGTTCGAAGAGGGTTTTTTGGATATGAAATGTTCCGAAGTGATGGGTCCTCGATTGAATTACGTTGGGTCAGGTGAATCCATTAGGTCTGTTCTGTTTAAATTGGAGCAAGACCAGACATTAATCGTTATGGATAAGGGGCGGCCCTCTGCTGTAATCTCAGCATCCGATATATTGTCGTTCCTGCAGCGACCTGGAGAAAACAGAAATGGCTAACGAGAGCATGGAAGAGAGATGGGGGTTTGAAACCAGAGCTATCCACTCCGGCCAACAGCCAGATCCACAAACTGGCGCCGTTACTGTTCCTGTCTATCAAACAACGACTTACGAACAAGATGGAGTCGGAAAAGATCGTGGCTATGAGTATTCTCGTACTGGAAACCCCACAAGACATGCTCTAGAGGTAAATCTAGCGGCCTTGGAGAATGCCAAATTCGGTAGGGCATTTGCAAGCGGCATGGCCGCTGAAGATACGATCCTTCGACTTCTGAACCCTGGTGACCATGTCATTATGGGCAACGATGCATACGGAGGAACTTTCCGTCTTATTTCGAAAGTCCTTACGCGAATGGGAATCGAATGGTCAGCTATTGATCTCTCCATCCGAGACAATATCGAAAAAGTCATTACTGAAAAGACCCGCCTTATCTGGACAGAGACCCCCTCAAACCCTTTACTATCAGCGGTCGATATAGAAATGCTCTCTTCTGTAGCTCACGATCACAGTGCATGGTGTGTCGTGGATAACACATTCGCAACACCATACTTGCAACAACCGCTCGCTCTTGGTGCTGATTTTGTTGTTCATTCGACGACGAAGTATTTGGGTGGTCACTCTGATGTAGTTGGAGGCTTTGTAGCTACGAATTCTCCCGAGTTGGATGAAGAGATTGGTTTCCTTCAGAATACTGTAGGTGCCATACCGGGTCCATGGGATTGTTACTTATTGCTCCGAGGGGTCAAAACTTTACCAGTGCGAATGGACCGACATTGTGAAAACGCAGAAAAGATTGTCGACTTTCTTGGTGGTCATTCCAAGGTATCTGAAGTCCTCTACCCTGGGTTGCCTCAGCACCGGACACATGAGATAGCTAAGAAACAGATGAAAAGATTCGGTGGCATGGTTTCCTTCACAGTTAATGGGGGAGAGAATGCAGCACGAGAAATCGTCGGAAAAACCAAAGTCTTCACTCTCGCAGAATCACTTGGAGCTGTGGAGTCGCTTATCGAAGTTCCAGCAGCAATGACACACCTGTCTGCTGAAGGGTCACCGCTAGAAGTCGACAGTTCCCTGATACGTCTATCAGTCGGAATTGAGACAGCAGATGACCTTCTCGAGGACCTTGACCAGGCCCTCGGCGGTTGAGATTTCAAAGCTTAATCTTGAAGGTAGAGGGCTTCTTCGGCTAAGCATTCGAGTTCATATTTCCAATCCTCTGGTTCAATAAACGGCATCAAGACGAATTTACTGGCACCCGCATCAATAAATTCCTTGATTCTATTTCCCAAACCACCGCGTCCGATCACGACTATCTCATTTGCTTTAACTGTTGGACGACGGCGTTGGACAGCCTGAAGAATCTGTTCCGGAAGAGTACCATCAACGGTGTATACGAGTAAAGCACCAAAGTGTTCACGGTCAATTACAGGCCTCCCTGCTTTCTCGGAATGCTCATCAATCACAGGAATACCAGCAGCGACATCATCTGGGGTACAGAAGCTCGGTAGCCAACCATCTCCAAGTGTTCCTGTCCTCCGAAGTTCAGAAGGGGCAAGACCTCCGAGCCAAATATCCATTGGTTCCTGATAAGGTTTTGGCCGGACTCGGACGTTGTCAAGGTGAAATCGGGGACCATCATGGCTTACAGCATCTTCTTCCCATAAACGGCGGATAAGCGGCAATACCTCATTGAACCATGGTGACCGATCACTCCGGTTGACTCCAAAAGCCTGATGCTCGCCTAAATCAACTGCGCCGAGACCGAAAGCCGGAAGAACTCGACCCTTTGATATCTGATCCAGACTGGCGATCGATTTAGCAAGAAGAACAGGGTTTCTACCTGGGACCACCATTACCGATGGGCCGAATTTGAGTTTCTCCGTCCGAGCAGCCGCCCAGCTCATTGCCACTATAGGATCTAGCCCTGAACCCGAGACGCGCTCGGAAAACCATATAGAGTCGAAGCCCAGATCTTCTAGAGCATCGATTAGGTTTCCCAAAACTGCAGGGTCGTTGGCCTTGGATTTGGTTCCTAATCCGATACCAATCCGAATCTTCATTACGTCTCTTTTCTTTCTCATAAAGAAGCATAGATCAAAAGAAATTCCTGTTCCTGCCGGAGAAGGCGTTGACGGATACGACAGAAAACTAAAAAAAATGTTATCTTGGAATATGCCTGATGAAACGTACGAATCGGATGCCAGTTTTTTAGATCCAGCTGTTCAAGACGACCCTTTTGATACCTACGCTGAACTTCACGAGAAATGTCCTGTCTATAAGGTTCCTGAAAATGGGTTGTACATGGTAACTAAATATGAAGATGTTAGGGAAGTATTAACTACCCCAACAGTTTTTTCGAGTCGTCCCGGAAGCGGCGCCGGTGGTTTAAATGAGGCATCACGAGCTCACGCACAGGTCTTTGTTGAAAAAGGCTGGGTTAAGGCAAGAACACTCCAACGAACCGACCCTCCAGAACACAGTCACTATCGAAAACTTCTTGGGCGTGTATTCACAAACAGGGCTGTCGAGGGGATGATTCCTAGACTTGATGAAATTACGCATAGTTTGATTGACAATTTTATCGATAAAGGTCAATGCGAATTTGTTTCTGAATTTGCCCTACCTCTTCCTGGAATTTTTATATGTGAACAACTTGGTCTCCCCGCTGAAGAATACGAAACATTCAAAAAATGGGCTGATTCTATGCTTGCAATGTCTCAACGACCACTTTCTCCGGATGAAGCAGTTATCCAAGCAGAGTTTGAAGTTGAAGCACAACACCATTTAGCTAGAGAATTTGAAAAACGCCGGCAAGAACCCACTGATGATCTAATTTCGGCTCTTGTCCATGCCCATCAAGACGACGAACCGTTCACGATGGAAGAACTTCAAGATCTAATGCACCAGATGGTAACAGGTGGCTTTGAAACAACCACGGCAGCTTTGGGAACTGCGATGTGGCTCTTATTGCGTTATCCGGACCAAATGGAAAAATTGAGAGCTGATAGGTCTTTACAAAAAAACTTTATTGAAGAGAGTTTACGATTCGATAGTCCTGTCGCAGGCCTATGGCGAACAACAGCTTGTCCAGTTGAAATAGGCGGAACGACCATCCCTGAGGGTTCTCCAGTTATGCCTAGGTTTGCTGCAGCCAACAGGGATGCGGAGATATTTGAACGACCTGATGAATTTGATATCACTCGCGAAGGTTTACATAAACATGTGGCTTTCGGGTTGGGGAACCACTTTTGTATAGGGGCATCTCTAGCTAGAGCCGAATTGACTTCTGCCTTTACAGCGATCCTTGACCGGATGGACAATATTGGTCTCGCTTGTCCGCTTGACCCTGACCCTCACAAGTTCAGTTTTTTCTTACGACCGTTGAAAGAACTCAGAATAACATTTGACAAAATATGATGTAGAGGCAGATTCTACCGTGATATAGGAGAACCCGAGTAGGGACTGGGGTCATCAGGTATGGGAATCGTAGGTTTTGACCAGCTCATCATTTCGGCTAGTTCGCCAACGACTTCTTTCCAATCCTGGGGCTGCCATCCTTCAGCAGCGCCCACGAGTTGAGGGTGTTGGTCAAAATGTACAAGGGCCGGAGTTTCATTAAGTTCGATCCCATTGACGAAATCAAGGTCAGGGTCAACGAAGGTCAGAATCTCGGAAGCCCAGGGGCCAAGGAACTCCTTGGCATGTTCTTCTGTTCCCGTGATAAGCCAACCAACGCGACAGTCAGCTTCGTTAAATGATTTTAGAATTCTTCCAGCGGTCTCGACGATCCATGAACTCTCATGAGTATAAGGATCTAGGACGACAAGAAGTAGATGGAAAGTGGTCACCCAATCCCTGATCGGCTGCGACTTTCCATCAAGCGTTGTCAAACGGATGCCAGTAGGGGGAGAAGTAGCCACGAAAAACAAATTAGCGCACAGTACGACTAACAGTGGAACTATCGAT
>Ga0302127_10002302_pt1 | contig 11551 bp, 12 predicted proteins | sample CB4_SCM_MG_FD_204452 | JGI IMG/M metagenome (GOLD analysis project Ga0302127, IMG submission 204452) | Marine microbial communities from Western Arctic Ocean, Canada - CB4_SCM | ecosystem: Environmental > Aquatic > Marine > Oceanic | place: Canada: Western Arctic Ocean | collected 2017-09-24
ACCGGACCCCAACAAAGAACAGGGCTCCAACTTCACGTTCGACCTCGGGACCATCGAGCAGTCTGGACGACGTTACCGCTGGTGGTCGGGCCATGGGGTCAACCAAGCATGCGTTGCATGATGATCACATCGACCCAACGTCCAAGCTTGCGGCCGACCTCGACTTCACGACCCACCTCGACGAAACCTGCTTTGGCATGCGTGGCGATGGAGGCCTTGGACTCGTGGCCGATACGGGCAATGACCGTGTGGAACCCGTGGCCGGTGGCTCGATCCACGAGCGCCGCGATAATCGCGAACCCAACCCCTTGACCTTGGCTGTCGCTCGCCACATAGACCGAATCTTCAACGGTGGTGTTGTACGCAGCCCGAGGCTTGTACTGACTCAACGACCCAAATCCAACCACGGCCCCGTCGATCTCGGCCACCAAAACAATGTGAGCGCCACTGCGCTCGGCGAGCCAGGCCCGTTGCACGGCGACTGAGCGGGGCTCGAGATCGAACGTCGAGGTGCTGGTCAGCACCTCGTAGTTGTAGATCTCACAGATGGCTTCAGCGTCTTCGAGCTTCGCTGGCCGCAGATCCACTTGTCCCCCTGGGGCCTTGCCTGTCCGCCTTGTGTGGCAGGCACTGTCTAGCGGACCTTACCCATCTGCCGTGCCCATCGGCCTTACCCATCGGTCTTGTGTAGCAGGCAATGTTTCGTGGGCGATGTCTAGTGGGCAATGTCTCGCGGAATTTGCGTAGCGCCGGACAGATTTGAACTGTCGACCTCTCGATTATGAGTCGAGCGCTCTCACCAACTGAGCTACGGCGCCTAGTACTGCGATATTTGTCACTTCGGCGTTGAGAAGGATCTCATGGTCTCGGAGACAAACGATGGGGTGGGCTAAGCCCACGCCGCGAGCTCCCTGAGAGAATTGAACTCTCGACCTTCTCCTTACCATGGAGACGCTCTGCCGACTGAGCTAAGGGAGCACCCCGATACCTGGGTACCGGACCGCTCAATGATGCCACGACTTCTCGCGAGTCCCAACCGACAAACCCATCTCGTGCCCCATCTCTTGTCTCGCGGCCCATCGCATCTCCCGCACTGCTCACGCGTTCAGGAGCAACCAAAGGCCGAGGACGCTGTAGAGCACCATGACAAAGAGCATCACGTATTGGCTCCGCATAGCGTCTCGTTCATCAAAGACCGCCACGGCTCGGTCATGCGCAACCAAGACGCCGGCGATGTGGCCAACGACCACGGCCAACGCTTGCAGCCATGCAATGAAGCCCACGCTGATGATGTCAAAGTTGATCGTTGCGCCGGCACCACCGAACAGGTCCCACCCCTGACCGAAGGGATCGGACAGCCGAAACACGAACGACTGCGTTTCGTCGACGCCGAGCTGGAGATAGTGCGCAACGGTGTACCCGAAGACAATCGGCACCAGTGACGGAGCGAAGACGCTCGCGAGCACCCGAGGATTTCGCCCGGTGATGTTCGCCATCGACCGAATGCTCCCGAGGTACAGCGCCGACGCGGCTGCCGTCACGGTCACCAAGCCCCCGAGTCGCCACAACGCGTTGTCCCACCCCGAATGGCGCCCGACGATGTCTCGCCACAACTCGGACTCGCCGAACCCGTCAAATGTCACTCCGCCCAGAACCACGAGCAACACAGCGGTCCCAATAGGGGTGATGGTCATCGCCGCGAGACCACTCAGTGGCGCTCGTAGCCGAATCTGGCCTTCGTCATCTCGTGCTAGCGGCGCCATGGCCCCCAGCAAGCCGAAGTGCACGGTAAAGAGCTCGCTGTCGCGCAGCCAGCCCCTCCCCCATCGCCACACTCCGGCCATGGTGACCAAGGAGTAGACCAGCATCGCTATGGCAAGGTTCCGGGGGGCGTCGCCTTGGGGGTGAATGAGCTCCATGAAAATGAACAGCGCTGCGCCTGCTGGAGCGAACCAGTGGCTCCACGATGGGGCTTCAGCCTCCGGCGGCGCCCGCATCGAGTCGAGCACGCGAGCCATCGTGTCGAACGGGCTGATGACCTTCCACACATCGCCGATAAGCGGCACCAGGATCTGCATCGCAACCCACAACAACACGTACACCGTCACGGGGTTCAAGTTGTTGTTGGTCTCGTTGGCGCCGAACAAGCCCGTTGCCAGGACCAACACGAACAACACAAACGAAACCCACCGAGCAGCAGGCTGGAGCAGCCTGAGCGCACCCTTGGTCCAGCCAAGGCCGATACCCTCCGCCGCCTCGGCGAGCCATGGACTGGCCCACAGTGCGCCGAGTGCGATGAACGAGATGACTATCGCCGCCGTGGCAGCCCAGACGAACTGCCATAGTGGCAGCGGCAGATCGCCACGCGACCCGACCCCATGCGCCAGCGTCAACATCACGAGACCTGGAGCTCGGTCACGAAGGTCAGGCTGTCCTCGAATTCGACCTCAAACATTCCGGACACATCAGCCAGGAACGTCACCATCACGGTCTCCCCTGCCGCGACATCGATGAAGATGTCGTATCCGTGGATATGAACGTGATCGGCAACGTCAGAGGTGATCTGCAAGCCCACCGTGCTGTCGCGGTCGATCGAGATGCGGTCGTCATCGACGGTGACATCGCCACCGGTGAAGTCGATCTGGATCGAGACGTCGGTGTCGTCCATGTGCCCTATGTCATCGTCGTCACCATCGCCATCGGCTGCTTCGGCCGCTCGATCGGCTGACACCGACACGGTCGCAGAGCCCGCAAGCGCTGCACCGTTGACGGCATAGACACGATGGTTGTTCGTGGCGAACTCCACGCTGATCTCATGATCACCTTCGGTCAGCTCGCCTAGGTGCCACCAGGGTCCGTACAGACGGGTCACTCGAACACCGTCAACGTAGAGGTGGAGGTGGCCTTGTCCTTCGATGTGATCGGTGCTCACGTTCTCGGGAGTGACCGTGAACCCTTCCACGGTTACGTGGACATTCCAGCCCGACTTGGGATCGTCGAAGACATCAACCGCGATACCGGGTGCATCGGCGGCGTCGACATCGTGGGTCTCGTCATGGCTGGGTGCCGCCTCACTTACGGGGACCGTGATGGCAGCGGCAGCCCGAATTGGATCGCCCTCAACCGTGTACGCGTTGTGGTTGTTTGCGCTTACCTCTACCTCGATCGTGTGGTCACCCGCCTCGAGGCTGAGGTGCAACCACTCGTTGTAGAACCGCAAGACCCGCTCGCCGTCGACGTAGAGGTGCAGGTGACCCTCACCATCGACAGGATCGGTACTGGCTTGCTCGGGTGTGATGGCGAAATTGGCCAACGTGACCTGAAGGTTCTGGCCCGACGAAGGATCGGCAGTGAGATCGATGCTGAGCGCCGGGACGGCCATCGTGTCAGAGACTTCGATGCCGTCGTCATGGTGGTGCCCACCATCGTCCTCGCCGCCGAGCATGACCATGCAGTCATCCCCGTCGGCAGCACAAGACGAATCGTCGGCCATTCCGTCATCGGCCGTGTCATCTCCAGCCGTCGCGTCACCGGCTGGATCGCCTTCAGGCGACTCGACGGTGCCATCGCTGCCAGCAGGACTAATGGCGTTAGTTACGTCGTCATCGCCGCCACAAGCCGCCACGGCAACAACGATGGTGAAAAGCACGCCAAACAGGCGCGCGGTCATCTTGTGCATTGGTTTCCTATCTCGAATGGTGAACTGGACTCCTCAGAGCGCAATTCGGAGAGGCGGCCCTCGCCGCGACAGCGCATAAGCCAGCCGGCCAAGGACCGGCGAATGAGTGACCGTGTTGACTGCGGGCCCAGCGCTGCGAACGCGACGAGTGGCCGGCCCTCGAGCGGGAGCACTGGCCATATCGACGATGCAGCGCACCAAGCGGGCAAGCACCAGAGCGACAACAGGTACCGCCACCAGCCCAAGCCAAAGCACCCATTCGCTCAGCAGGGATGCAGCGGTACTGCCCGACAAGGCTCGTTCGGCTGCTTCCTGGGAGATATAGAGCGCGGCCATAGTCACGCCGAGCCAGCTCGGGTCAACGAAACGATCGCCCTGGCGAGACCTCATTGAAGCAACGATGTAGCGAACCAGAACCACGATCGCGACCGCGCCGCCGACTCCCCACAGAAGCGGGATGTGGGCGTGCGAAACGCCGTTGCCCGTGACTGACGTACCAATCGAGCCCGGAATGTAGGCAATCTCGTGGACCGCGAGCGTGCCCACGCCGGCCAAGAGAAGCGAGTCGAGGCGGGTATGGCTCACCCGATCGAGTGTATGACCCGTCGCCGCCCCAGTCCCGTCGGCTACACATGCCGCTTTGAGCCCTTAGGTCGTTCGGCCCACCCGATACCGCCACCTGCACCGACGCGGCGCCGCAACGATGTCTCCACTAGGACTCACCCCAAACGGCCCGTCACGGAACGGTTTCCACGTCGCTATTTCGACCACACACCACTAGCCTGCGTCGAACTGGGTCGGTGCCCGAGCGGCCAAAGGGAACGGGCTGTAAACCCGTCGGCTTATGCCTTCGGAGGTTCAAATCCTCCTCGGCCCACAACAGTCCATGGTCACCCTCGGGTGGCCATGGACATGTTCGTTTTCCAGACCACTAACGCGACGGACCAACAATCCGGCCTAGCCGCAAGAGTAGGCTCAGGCCGCGACTGGTTCGAGGAGGACCCATGCCTACGTTCGATGTCACGTCTGAAGTCGACATGCAGGAGGTTCGCAATGCTGTCGACCAAGCGGCCCGCGAGGTCGGCCAGCGCTACGACTTCAAAGGCACCAACAGCACGATCGAACTGACCGAGGACGCGATCAACATGGCCACGGCGAGCGAAGATCGGCTCGTCGCGCTCAAGACTGTGTTGGAAGAAAAGCTGGTCAAGCGCAAGGTCTCGCTGAAGGTGCTCGACTACGGCACAGTCGAAGACGCCTCAGGCGGCACGGTTCGTCAGACTGCCGGCCTCACCGCGGGCATCAACACCGACAAGGCCCGCGAAATCAACAAGTTCATCAAGGCGCTCGGCATCAAGGGCATCCAGTCTCAGACACAAGGCGAGCAGGTGCGGGTCACGGGCAAGAAGCGTGACCAACTCCAAGAGATCATCGCGAACCTCAAGGAACACGAATTCGACATCCCCCTTCAGTTCGGCAACTTCCGAGACTGACCGCAGACGCGACCCGAAGAAGGCAGCACATGCCCCGCTGGACCTGGAACGGGGACGAACTCGCTCCGACACGCACCGTGCTCGTAGATGTCGATGGCGTTTTGGCCGACGGCAGTCACCGTCAGCACCTGCTGAACGGCGAGAAGAAGCGGTGGCAGGACTTCTTTCGCGCAATTAGCGACGACCAACCGCTGTTGGCGACGGTCACCCTTGTCGACCTGATCAGCGACGACACCCTCATCACGCTGTTGACCGCGCGGCCTGAATCGATTCACGATGACACCGTTGCGTGGCTCCGCGAGTATGAGATTCGCTGGGACCTGCTGATCATGCGCGGTCACCGAGACCATGGGCCCTCCACCGAGATGAAACGACTCGCTGTCGAGGAGCTCCGCTACGCGGGATTCGACCCGGTGCTGGCCATCGACGATGACCAACGCAACATCACCATGTACGAAGAAGAGAACATCCCGGCCCTCTACCTGCACTCTGGGTACTACGAGGCCTGACACGCTCCTCTCGCCCAGCATCCCCTGCGACTCCGCCACAAGACCATGAGATCATCGGCCGGAAACTCTGGTCGGTCGCCATCGAACCGGCGGGTTCCCCATCAATCAGCAGCGTGCCGATGTCCGTCGGGAAAGGGCCGTCGCCTGGCGATCGCTCCATACGGAACCCGAGTGTGCAGGAGCGCCCAGGGCTCGATGTCGGCTTCGACCGCGGCACGACGGTCTCGGACTACGACAGCGCAGCTCGCCACACCGGCCCGTTTGTGTTCACAGGCACGCTGGCAAAAGTCACCATCGACCTCGCCAACGACCAAGTCGTCGACCACGAAGCCGCAGGCCAAACCGAACTCGGCCGCGAATAGCGCCGTAGCTCGCCCATCGCGCGCCCGTGCCAGGCACCACCGCGCGATGAGATACACGGAAAGCGGCCCGGGCAGTGACGGCTAGTCGTCGTCGGACTCGGCGGCGCCGGCTTGAATGGCTTCGACGACGGTGGCGTCAGCGAGGGTTGTGGTGTCGCCTAGGGCGCGGCCCTCGGCGACATCACGGAGTAGCCGCCGCATGATCTTGCCCGACCGAGTCTTGGGCAGGTCGGGCACGATGTACACGGCCTTCGGTTTCGCTATCGGTCCAAGCTTCACACCAACGTGGGTCCGCACCTCTTCGCGCAGTTCAGCCGAAGCCTCATTGCCACCACGCAATATCACGTACCCGATAATCGCCTGCCCGGTGGTGTCATCATTGGCCCCGACGACGGCTGCCTCGGCGACCGATGGGTGGTCGACCAAAGCCGACTCAACCTCAGCGGTAGAGATCCGGTGCCCGGAAACGTTCATCACGTCGTCAACCCGCCCGAGGAGCCACAAGTAGCCGTCCTGGTCAATCTTTGCCCCGTCGCCCGCAAAGTAGCGCCCTTCGTAGGTGCTCCAGTAGGTCTCCATGTAACGGTCGGGGTCACCCCAGATCCCCCGCAGCATCGATGGCCATGGATGGGTGATAGTCAAGTAGCCACCGCCGTGGGTGACAGTGTCGCCGTTGTCGTCCACCACCTCGGCGAACACGCCCGGGATGGCGTGACAGGCAGAACCCGGCTTGGTTGTGGTGACCCCAGGTAGCGGCGTGATCATGTTTCCGCCGGTCTCGGTCTGCCACCACGTGTCGACGATGGGGCATCGCTCGCCCCCGATGTGCTCGTGATACCACATCCATGCCTCAGGGTTGATGGGCTCGCCAACGGTCCCCAAGAGGCGCAACGAGGACAGGTCGTGACGCTCGACTTCTTGGGCACCCCACTTCATGAAGGTGCGGATCGCGGTCGGAGCGGTGTAAAGCTGGGTGACGCCGTAGCGCTCGATGATGTCCCATAGCCGATCTTTCGGCCAGGTCGACCGATCGCCGTCTCGATGTTTGGGCAATGGCGTATCGGGGGTGCCCTCATACATCACCGAAGTGCAGCCGTTGGCGAGTGGGCCATAGACGATGTAGCTGTGGCCGGTCACCCAACCAATGTCGGCAGCGCACCAATACACGTCCTCGTCGGGCTTCACGTCGAACACGTACTTGTGGGTGTAAGCGACCTGGGTGATGTACCCGGCCGTCGTGTGCATGATGCCCTTCGGCTTGGCCGTCGTGCCTGACGTGTACAGCAGGTAGAGCAGCTGCTCGGAGTCCATGGGTTCGGCGGGACAGTCCAACGAGGCTCCCGACATGAGGTCGTGCCACCAGTGGTCGCGACCTTCGACCATGACCACATCGGTGTCGCAGCGGTTGACGACAACGACGTTCTCGACCGACTCGGCTCCGCCGCCAAGTGCGCTGTCGACGTTGACTTTGAGCGCCGACGGCTCTCCGCGTCGATAGCCCGCATCGGCGGTGATGATGAGACGAGCATCAGCGTCGTCGCAACGATCGGCAATCGCGTCGGGACTGAAACCCCCGAAGATGACCGAGTGCGCTACGCCGATACGAGCGCACGCCAGCATCGCGATCGGGAGCTCGATGATCATCGGCATGTAGATGGCCACGCGATCGCCCTTGTTGAGGCCCAGGCCCTTCAAGACGTTGGCGAATTTGCAGACCTCGGTCAGCAGTTCGGCGTAGGTGACCGTGCGGGTGTCGCCGGGTTCACCTTCCCAGTGAAAGGCGACCTTGTCGCCCTTACCGGCCTCGACATGGCGATCGAGGCAGTTGTAGCTGAGATTCAACTGTCCGCCCGTGAACCATTTGGCGTACGGCAACTCCCACTCCAGGGTGGTGTCGAAGTCGGTGCTCCAGGTCAGCAGCTCGCGGGCCTGGCGAGCCCAGAAAGCCTCGTAGTCGGCAGTGGCTTCGTCGTACATGGAGCGGTCGTTGGCCAATGCCGCCGCGACAAAGCCGGGGGGCGGCGCGAATGTGCGGTTCTCGATGTAGAACTCTTCGATGGCCTGATCCGGCACTGCGGCTCCTCCGCTTGGTGGTGGGCCGGCAAGTACCGGCGAGCCGACATTACCGCCCAACCGGGCCCACACGCACAGACCACATGTGCCGTTCATACTGCCATATCCAATTTTGGGTGCTTCGGGGGGCAATGCGCGACTATTTGGCCGGGCGCGGCATCAATCAGCCGTCAGAAGCAAGACAAGGGAGACAAACTCGTGCTTCAGGAATTCAAATACTTCATAGATAAGGCCGGCGTCCTTGAGGCCGCGGTCGGGCTGGCACTGGCCTTGGCCTTCAAGCCAATCGTGGACACCATCGTCGACGGCGTGTTGTTGCAGATCGTGGCCGCCATCTTCGGCGAACCGGACTTCAGCTCGCTCACATTCGGCATACGCGATGCATCAATTCAATATGGCCTGGTCATCACCAGGATGGTGTCGTTCATCGCGATCGCCTTCATCTTGTTCTTACTAGTGCGGACCTACAACCGAGCCACAGACAAGCCCAAAGACAGCCCATCGGGTCCAAGCGAAATCGATCTCCTCACCGAGATTCGCGACGGCCTGGCCAAGTAGCACCGAATACCAACGGTCGGCTCCACGTTGGAGCCATCGAGCGCAAGAGAAGAAGACGACCACCAGGTCGTCGTCTTTTCCACGTTTCCGGCGCGTTCAGCGGCGGAACTCCGCTTTAACTGTCCAGCTCCAAGCGCTGCGACCAGCACGGACAACGGGACCGCCAGCCGATCGAGAACGCGAGACCGTCGGCGCCCGAACAAGTCTCACCGAACGGCGGCGGCCGGCAACCCCGCGGATAGTCCGAGGAGCTCTCCATCGAGGCATTCCTCGGAACGCAGCGCCCATCCAGTGTGCAGGATCACGGTCCGAGACCCCGCGACTCGATCATCCCATCCCCTGAGTTCCCAGCGACGGCTTTCGGTAGCGTGGCCGGGTGCGACCAGCGAAGGCCCTCAAGCGACTCGGCAAAGGGGTCCGCGGACGACCGTCCGGACCAAAGCCGAAATCGCCAACACTGGCCGCCGGCCTCATCGGGCTCGACGTGGTCAACATGGCTGCAGCCGACGAGTGGGCTCCGCTCGATCGTGCGGTACGCAACGCCGAGGAACTGCTGGCCGATGCCGACCCGGCAATCGCCGACATGGTCATCGCCGGCTTCATTGAAGGCACCCACAACGCGGCATCGCACCACAACGACGAGACGCTGATGCCGGGAATCCGACGCCGCCTCCCGGCGGGGTGCGCCGCCGCGTGGCACAGCGTTCATCAACAGTTAGTGGCGGTAGAGGCATGGATGCGCCGAACACACCAGACCATCCAACACACGGCAAAGGTGGCCGAGCCACCTCCTAGCGACCTCCAACGTCTCTTCCGTATCAACTACTGGCGTACGCCCGATCAGGGCCTTATCGGTGTGGCGGACGCACTCGATTACCAGCGCGACGTTATCGACCGGGCCGAACCAGGTAGCAACTGACCGCTGGACTCAGCTGTTGCTGAGGCGCCACTCGAGGCCGGCCACCATGGTCTCGAGGCCGTACTCGAATCGCTGACCCGGTGTCCAAGCCAGGCACGCCGTCGCAAAATCGACAACACCCTTGAGTTCGGGGGGAAGGTCGGCGGCGTCGGGCACATGGCGGGCCGCGAGGTCGGCCATCAGGCCCATCTCTTGACGGATAGCACCAATGACCCAACTGGCGGCCGTGTCGAACGCGACCGCCGCCGCTTTGGTGTCAAAGCCTGCCTTGGTAAAGATGCCATAACACTTCGACAAGAACAGGTACTTCACCGGTGACGGGATGACGCGGTCGATCACGAGACTGAGCGCATTTGGGTGGCGGTGCGCAGTATCGCGATAGACGTAGCCGAGCTCGCGTAGGTCGTCTTGCCAGGTCCCATTGAGGTCCGGTTCGTACGCCGCGAGGATCTCGCCATAGATGAGGTCACCCACCGCATCGAGCAGGTCATCCTTGTTGGCCACGTGGTTGTACAACGACATGGCCTCGACGCCGAGCTCGGCACCCAACTTGCGCATGCTCAGCGCCGGCTCACCGTGGCGATCGATGAAGGCCAGCGCAGCACCGGCAACACGGTCGCGGTTGAGCGGCTCGCGGGTCTCGGACATGGCCTGCAGGTTACCCCCTGATGCCAGGCCCGAACTCCGCTGGCAGGCCTCGTGCCCAAGCTCACGGATACCCGTGTGAAGCGCCGGCCTTTTCCAAGGCGCTACCGCCGTTAGGAACGGTCGGGTGGTCGGCCATCTAGGACTCGATGGGTGAACACGTCGAAAGCGCCCAGCCCCGTTGGGTCCAACAATGCCTCGGCCTCGCCGACCCGGGAGCGCATCTCGATCGCCTTCAGGTCCGGGGCGGCCGCGTGGCTTTGCCAGTAGTCCCGACCCGCCTCGACGAGTTCACCAATCCCGTAGCGTTGGAGCCAATCGGCTTGAGTGTCGAACGAGTGGGAGCTCTGCGCCCGCCGACCAGGCATCGCCGCGATCTGTTGCCAGTAGACATCGGTCGTGATGTCCTTCGTCCCTGGCTCCACGAGTGCAGAACCTGCGAGGCCGTGGTCGCTATAGGTCCGCAACCAATCATCTTGGTCGGGCCAAGAGAGGAGTGGCCGGCCGTAGTCGATGGCCACGACCCAACCTCTGTCCACGCTCGCCACGGCGTCGCGCCACCACGTACGAGCATGCCGGTGCACCGGAGTCCGGACCGGGTGATCGGGGTATTGGCCAACTGATTGGAGGTCGCCGAAGAACGGTTCGTCGGTCGGAACACTGACCTCCACGAGGTGATCGCCGTCAAAGCCGACGCGCACTTCGGACCATTGTTGCGTCCGGCCATCCCATGCCTCGATGTCAAACGGCAGGTTGTCCAGCAGTTCGTTGGCGAAGATGACCCCGGCCCCAAAACTTTTAGGCATCGCGTCGGTCGAGACGACGCCATCTGGGTGACGCTCTCGTTGCACCGCACTGACTTCGACCGCGACGTAGTTCAGCGCATCTCGACACCGAAGCTCACAACGGCCGACCGTGCGAGCCAAGCTCCCGGGCCCAGCACCGGCGTCCACGAACGTGAACGAGTCGGGCCGACCAAGCTCGTCCCACCAAGCATCGACCGCCTGAGCTACCACGGCCCCAAAGAGCGGACCGACCTCGGGGCTGGTGATGAAGTCGCGCCTGCGTCCCGCCCCGCCGTCGGCGTAGAACCCCAGCACCGGGTGGTAGAGCGCCAACTCCATGTACGCACTGAACGGGATCGGGCCGCCACGATCGATCTCGGCGACGATAAGGGTCTGGAGCGCGTTCACGTGAAGGCGGCGAGAAGGGCTGTCGCAGCGGAGAGTCCCAAGCCGTGCCGGTGTTGGCCTCCGAGCTCCGTGAACCGCACTGATTCGAAGCCCACTGGCGCGCGCCGTAAAGCTCGGAGC
>Ga0302127_10002303_pt1 | contig 11546 bp, 12 predicted proteins | sample CB4_SCM_MG_FD_204452 | JGI IMG/M metagenome (GOLD analysis project Ga0302127, IMG submission 204452) | Marine microbial communities from Western Arctic Ocean, Canada - CB4_SCM | ecosystem: Environmental > Aquatic > Marine > Oceanic | place: Canada: Western Arctic Ocean | collected 2017-09-24
CCAGTCCAGCGACCAAGCTCAAGGCCAGGCGTCAAGGCCGGTCCCTACCCGATGTGCTTGACGAGGAGGCTGTCGTTGCACTGCTGAAGGCGGCCAGTGAAGGATCAGGGGCAGAGGGTGTACGTGACCGTGCGATGCTAGAGCTGACCTATGCCGCAGGGCTGCGCGTGTCCGAAGTCGTGGGGCCGACGGGCTTGGACCTTTCGAGTATCCACCTAGACGATGGTTGGGTAAGGGTTTTGGGGAAAGGCTCCAAAGAGCGAGTCGTGCCGCTGTACCCAGGCATCGCCGAGCGGTTGCGCTACTTCATCCACGAGGCTAGGCCCGTGCTGATGGCGCGCGGAGATTCAACTCGTGCGGCGCCACGAGCAGTGTTCCTGAACGCTCAGGGGCAACCATTGACGCGTCAGGGATACTGGTTGGTCCTGAAGCGGGCACTCGCTGCTTCGGGTATAACGACTAATGTTTCGCCACACACGCTCCGCCACAGCTTTGCTACGCACCTCCTTCGTGGTGGTGCCTCACTCAGGCATGTCCAGGAGTTGCTTGGCCATGCGAGCATCGCCACCACTCAGGTTTATACACACCTGACGGATGACCAGGTTCGGCGCGTGTTCGAGCACGCACACCCACGGGCTTGATCGTCAGAATGCAGGTTCATTCTTGGCACGTTGAGCAACGAGTAAGTGCTACCTCTCACGGGCTACGTAGCCTGTAACTTGCGAAACCCCTGACATCCAATCACCCATCTAGGCGACCTAGCGGTTGATATGTCCCGGCTTGACCGCCTGCCGAGCGCAAGCGTGGAGAATTGGTAGCTTGGGGCTTCTATGTTGAGCGTGTGGTCTTTTGATTCACAAGCGCAGGAGTTAGCATGGCTGCCAGCAAAGCGCCAGGCGTGTATGGCGTGGTTCCATCACCGCTCAAACGTTCTGTTCTTGACTCTGCGTGCTGCATTCATTGGCGAGGAACTGCATGCAGTTCCGGAGTCATCCGAAGGCGGAGGTGGTTTAGTACTGGAGGGAGAGGGATCAGGGGCAGGTTACGCAGCAGGGTATTATCGACCGGAGGGCAAGCCGTCGGTTAGTCCTGAAGACTAGCCTAAATATTGACTAAGGCCTACTGCCGGGGAGGAGAATGGGATGCCGGTTATCACCATCACAGGATTGATTGGGGCGGGAGCGCCAGAGGTGGGTGGAGGCATCGCCCGCAAGCTTGGGATTGATTACGTAGACCGGCTGATTCTTGCTGAGGCTGCGAAGAAGCTAGGCACCACTGTAGCAGCTGTAGCTGAGCGCACCGAGCGTGCTCCCAGTTTAGGAGATCGCTTCGCAGGTTTCGTACGCGCAGTACTTGAGCGCTCAGCTCTGGCAGGCGGCGGTGCTGACCCATACTTCGGGGGAGGCTTGGATGCGTTGCTCGTTCGCGAATACAAGGATTTTCCGCTGGAAGGCGAGGTCTCTGCGGGCGGCGCAGTGGATGATGATCTAATCCGGGTAACTACCACTGCCATTCAGGAGATCGCCGCGTCAGGTAATGTCATAATCGCAGGCCGTGGTGCAAATATGATTCTGGCGAAGGAACCAGGGACGCTCCATGTCGGCCTCACATCGCGCAAGGAAGAGCGGGTCAAGCGGATCATGGGGCGAGTGTCATTGGGCCGGGAAGAGGCCGAAAAATACACCGCCGAAAACGACAAAGCGAGAAACGCGTATTTCCAGCGCTACTTCAAGGTTCACCCAGAGGCTCCCGAGAACTATCATGTAATCCTAAATGTGGACTGGATGGATTACGGGCAAGCCGCAGAGACGATCATCCAGGCCGTCACCGTCCTCCAGCAACAGACTACTCCGTAGCGTTCGCACGCAAGCACGACAAGGACAAATATGCCAACCAATAAGGGCTCGAAAATTGCTGCTAGTCAAGCACGCGCCAAAACTGCAGCGAAGAAAAAATCTCACTCGACGGGACCAGATATCGCCGGGGTTGCCTACGGCGCACTCGCAGTAGTCAATGATATGGCCGAATCGGGTGGCGAAGCTGTGGCAGAAGGCGACGGTGCAGTTCAGCCCGCTGCCGTTCCCGCCGCTCCACGACGTATAGGGCGAGCAGCATCCCGCCGTGAACGACAAGCGGTGTCAGTCATGTCAGCCGGAAGCCTGCGACGAGAGGTTGCGCTCATTGGTGTTGTGACCGCACTCGCTGGAGTGCTTCTCGCAGTGCTCAAACTTGCAACGGATTTTGGCCGCTAGGCCCATCCGCTTTCTGGGTCAGTCGGGTTTTGAATAGAAAAAGAGGAGAGGGCGCCATTGGCGTCTCTCTCCTCTTTTTTTACCTTTTTGCTTCTTTTCGTTCCGCTTTGCCCACCGGTATCAGGGGCTTCATCAGCAAGGAGCTAAAAGGCCATTACCGCTACCCCAGCGGTGACCAAACTTGCGGATGCCCACTTGAATCCAATACCGCCCTGTTCAGACCTGCGGGTGAGTACGCCCCGTATGCGAAGCCCGCTGATTGCTATCCATAGTAAGAGCATCACCGGGCGTGTACCCATGACTGCCGTCACCAGGGAGACGGGCCCGAGCGACAGCGCAGCGATTCCGGAAAATAAGGCAACGGTGAACGCAACTTGGCTAAGGCTAACCATGCGCAGTGCCCTACCCGAACCCAGAACGCGGCGCATCTCGTGGCCTGCGTGAGCAACGCGAGCGATGATTAGATTAGTAATGGAAGCGACTACCCATGATAGCCCAATCATCTGCACGATCGAGAGTTCTGCTGTAGCGATACTGAACAAGACCGTCACTAGCGCCATAGCCACCGCCGCGCCGAGCACTGCGAAGAATGACCTGGTCAACCGCGTTCGCTCGCCTGGAAGCCTCTGAGACCTCGATGCAATCATCACGCCAGCCATGACCAGCAATGCTGCAATCCACATAATCGGCGTCAGCACCTCTCCCAATGCAACGACGGCGATAATTAGAACCAATAGCGGATGTGAATCGATGATCGGAACAATCCGTGAGATGTCTTTCTCACGATTGAACGCATAGCCCTGGAGCAACCAAACCGTGGACTGGGTCAGGCCTGCAGCAAGCATGATCGCTACGGCAGCCGAGGACCAGTCAGGAGGCGATAGTGCGAGTATGACAACCCCGATCCCCAGCTGAGGCAACGCAGCGACTGCATTGAACGCCACCGCTCCGTTGACGTGCCATTCCAACGTCCGTTTCATGACGATGGTCATTGCAGTGAAACCCGCTGCACTGATTAGGGAAAGTAAAAGCCAATCCATCTCAAACTGTTCTTTCTCGCGGGCCGGGGCTGTAATTTTCGTCAGAAGTAGAACGAGTTCCTACAAACACAATGTGTAGGAACTTCTCACTTAGCTCGTGTTCACTCTCGAGGAATGGAGCGGGCTGGTGGGCAGCGCACATGAGGCGCGCTATGAAATTGATTGCATAGGTTCTTTTCTAGAAACTTACTACTAATCAATCTTGTTGAGGACAACTTTTAAATGTTAATGCAAAATCTGTACATTTACATGTGCTTACCTATCCGGTTTCAACAAATCTCTACATCCTGTAATCGACATTACTTACTCTAATTCTCTAGCCTACCCGCGTTACACTTATCGCATATGGCATCGAGCACGAGCCCACAAGCCAGCCATGGCCGGTTCGCATATCGGCTGAAAGCACTCCCCACGCAACCTGGCGTCTACCTTATGAAAGACGAAGGCGCCTCTGTGTTGTACGTGGGAAAAGCGGCCAACCTACGCAACCGGGTCCGTTCATATTTCCAAACACCGCACGGCAAGGAGCCAAAGATTCAGGTGATGGTTCAGCGCATCGCCGACTTCGAGTACATCGTCACCGAATCGGTTCAGGAAGCGTTGCTCCTCGAGAATCTGCTGATTAAGCAACATAGGCCTTTCTATAACGCTCGCCTCAAAGATGACAAGACCTATCCCTATATCAAGATCAATCCCAATGAGGAATTCCCGCAGGTCTATTTCACTCGTCGAGTGCTGGCGGACGGTGCACGCTACTTCGGACCGTTCGCTAGCGCAGGTTCCGTTCGTAAGACGATGGACTTGTTAAAAAAGCTCTTCCCCTATCGCTCCTGCACTAAACCAATCACGGGCACAGACGAACGCGCCTGCCTGGAGTATTTCATCCACCGTTGCGTCGGCCCATGCATCGGCGCTGTCGACAAAAATGAGTACGGCGAAGTCATTCAGCAGGTGTTTCAGTTCCTAGATGGCGACTCCGACCAAGTGAGCCGTGACCTGCGGGCAAAGATGCTGGACGCGAGCGAGTCGCTTCAATTCGAACGCGCGGCCGTACTGCGTGATCAGGTGCGAGCAATCGATTCCGTAACCCAGAATCAAAAAGTGGTTTCGTCAGGCGACGAAGACGCGGATGTGATTGCGCTGGCCAACGACCAAGGCGAAGTTTGGGTGGAGTTGTTCAAGATACGTAAAGGCAAGCTCATAGGGCGCGAGCACTTCTTGATGGAAAGTGGTGAGGCCCAAGAGGAACCGCAATTGGTTAGAGAGTTCATCCAGCAGTTTTATGACGCCACACCTGATATCCCGCGCACTCTAATCATCCAGCACCCCATCGAAGACGCTGATGTGGTTGAGGGTTGGCTGACCGGTAAGCGTGGGCATCGCGTGTCGATCTTGCATCCTCAGCGAGGCGGCAAGCGTCGCTTGGTGGCGATGGCCGCTGAGAACGCAGCCGAAGGGCTCAATCAACGCCGTATCAAGTGGTTGTCTGAGTCGGACAAGGTCATGCAGGCCATGATTGAGTTGCAGGAAGCTCTCAGCTTGCCGGAGCTCCCGACCCGTATCGAATGCTACGACATTTCCAACACTCAAGGGACAAATTCAGTGGGAAGCATGGTCGTATTTGAAGACGGCAGGCCCAAGAGCGCCCACTACCGTCGGTTTCAGATAAAGACCGTGGAAGGCCCAAACGACTACGCCTCCATGCAGGAGATGCTGCGGCGGAGGTTCAAGCGGCTTGCCGATGAGCGCCGAGCGATGCGTAATTCCTCATCCATGGATAGTGTTGTACAGAGCGAAGCAGCGGGTACTGGAATGCGGGATAAGACCATCCAAGAGAGTCAGCGCCGTCGTCGATACTCGATGTCCGGGCCGCTTGCAGCTGAGCCGGCTAGCACAGGTGAGCAAATCGAGCCCCAAACATCGTTTGGCCTAGTACCGGGCCTCGTCATCATTGACGGCGGCAAGGGGCACTTGAACGCTGTTCAAGAGATATTTCTTGAACTCGGTATCACTGATGTCCCTCTGTGTAGTTTGGCTAAGCAAGAAGAGGAAATTTTCCTTCCTCATATGCCTGAGCCCGTGCTGCTGGAGCGCGCTTCACAGGGCCTGTATCTTGTGCAGCGAGTGCGCGATGAGGCCCACCGATTCGCTATCACATACCACAGGCAGCGTCGCAGCAAGGCTGCGACTCGCTCTGAGTTGGACGACGCTCCAGGGATTGGTCCCAAGCGCAAGCGAGAGTTGATTCGGAGGTTCGGCAGTCTCGCAGGCATTCGAGGAGCAAGCCTCGCAGACGTGGCTCAGGTACCAGGCATGTCCGAAGCCATAGCTCACAAGCTCGCAGAACACATAGGTGGCAATCTCGAAGGGGAGATTTCAACGGCGTAGTTAGCCAGGCCTTCCCACGCAGTCGTCCGGTTTGCCCTGGTCCTAATTTCCCTCGCTGCCTGTCCCTTTGTGACAAGAATCCGCGCACTCATTGAGTGCGCGGATTCTTGTCACAAAGGGACAGGCTCTCTGATAGATAAGTTCGCGATCGAGTAGCCCTTTACGCTTCGCCTGACAAGTCGAGTTGCTCTATGTTCCCTAGTTCGAACCCTGCGACGTCCGCGTGCACAAAGTCAAAGTCTCGTGAATTATTAACACCACTCTCATTGATATCGTTTACATCGGTCATGCCCTGCAATTCATTCTTGAGTGCACTCAGGAGCGTGATTGCGACATCGATATATTCAGGCGTCAGCGGGACGGAAAGCTGCCGCCCACCCGCTGAAAGGTGAAGGCTATCAGGAGATGCCTCAAACGGAGCCTCTCCGATTGAGGCATTTGTGGAAGTTCCTGAATTATTCTTATTTTTATTAGAATTATCTGGAATATTCCCTGCGGCAACAGGTCTTCCCATAACGCGGATAGCATCAGTCAGGTGCTTCTGGATCAATGGCGCTCTCCGCACGATTTCATCCCGGGACGCGCGTGTGATTTCCTCAAGCCCGACAAGCATGCTCATGTCATCAGGCAGTTCACCTTCAAACCGTGCATATAGCTGCCTGAGCAGATCCACGCGCTGGAAGGCTTCAGCGCGTGCCGCCTGTCCTTCTTCCGCCGTTGCAGGGTGCAGAACACGCTGAGCCAAGGGTGAGATGCGCAATTCTCCCCGGCCTTCGATCAGGCCGAAATCACGCATCGCCGCAACCTTGGCAAACAATGTCCCGCTCCCTTCCGCCATGCCCAGCTCCCAAGCGAGCCCTTTCACGCTAACGGTCCCCTTGAATTTGGTGAGTACTCTCCCAGAGATCTCAACCGCGTCTCCGAATCTGATATCCGGGTAGGTGTACTGCCCTAACTTCGCCATATCTCCTCCAGTAACCGGGACAAATAGGTCCTCACGCACCCTGCACCGCAACTCCCTGCCGTGCTTAATAGCAATTTACCAGGAAATAAAGATCAAGTCAAGTGAATATTCTTATATTTGCTTATTTTAATAGGAATTACGGTTTTTATTATTCTCCTATTTGCTTATTGCACTCCTGTGGTGTCAATGGGTTCTGTATTGTCTGGTCCTCTAACTGCTGGTTTTTCTGCTCCCCATGTAGCGGTTTCTTCCAGTTAACGCTGAGTTGTGAGTTCTGCTGACGCATGGCTCTCGGTAGTGAACGGAAGCAGGATGAGCAAGAACTCGACCGCGCTCTTTGCACTAGACCTCATCCCTTAATCGGAGTTTTTACTCATGTCTGATATTGGCGATATCGCCCCTGATTTCACCTCCGAAACGGACCAGGGAGCGGGAATTTCCCTCAGCTCACTCCGGGGAAAGAAGGTTGTCCTGTATTTCTACCCAAAGGACAACACCCCTGGCTGTACACGCGAAGCCTGTGATTTCAGGGACTCCTTACCGGCATTCACAGCCAAAGGAGTCGTGGTTCTAGGCGTCAGCACTGATTCTGTGAAATCTCACCTGAACTTCAAAGTGAAATTTGATCTTCCATTCACTCTTGTGGCTGATCCTAAGAAGGACATCGTCGCCAAATACGGAGTGTTCGTAGAGAAACAGAACTACGGGCACACCTACATGGGTGTCGCTCGCACGACATTTCTGATCGACGAAACAGGAACGATCGAGAAGATATACAACAAGGTCAGGGTTGCGGGACACGTGGAAGCAGTCCTGGCAGACACCTAGCAGAGAAGCATTGACGCCAAGCATCTATCTCTCTCTTTCCGTGTTTGCTCTGATTGTAAAGCGCGCTTTACAATCAGAGAGTGAAATCATTATCCACGGTACTACGTTCTTTTCGCAAAGAAGCAGGGCTCAGTCAGGCTCACCTTGCCGCACGTGCCACCATCAGTCGACAGGCGTACTCCGCCATTGAGTTAGGTACGTCCACACCGTCGACCAATGTAGCCCTACGATTGGCGCAGGCATTGGGCACTAGCGTTGAATCCCTCTTTGCCTCACCACATAACCCAATGCCCTCAACAGCCACACTAACGTCTCCTATTGATGGCGCCTCGATCCAGCGTGCGGATGTGTACCGGGTTGGCTCTCGTTGGATCGCACGACCGATTGCAGGTTCAACGAACCGCCCCGCCATTGTGCGATTACTTCCAGTGGCTAACGCGCTTGTCCATGCCACTGCCAGCAATCATGACGTCAATGTGGAGCAGTTCATCCCGCCAGCATCCCGCTCTCTGAGAGTTGTCGGATGTGATCCTTCAATATCAGTAGTCGCCGCCTACCTACGCGGGCGTGGTATAGACATCTCGTCGCACGAGATGGGCAGCGAGTCAGCGCTGATTGAGCTAGCGGCAGGGAACGCACATGTGGCCGGGTGTCACCTTTTTGACCCTGCGTCAGGCCAGTACAACCTCCCCGCAATAGCGCGTATTGTCCCATTCCCCTCAACCGTCGTGACATTTGCCGTTTGGGATCAAGGATTGGTCGTGGCACGAGGGAATCCAAAAACAATTAGAGGCATAGAGGACTTAGCGCGACCAGGAATCGCGATCGTGAATCGCGAACCAGGCTCCGGGAGTCGAGTGCTTCTCGATGAGTCCTTGGCGGCCGCGGGCGTTCCCACGGGGTTGTTAGCGGGCTATGACCGGATTGCCGCCAGCCACTTGAGCGTCGCCGAGGTCGTGGGTATGGGTCTAGCAGACGTAGGCGTGGCGGTAAAGGCTGCGGCAATCGCGCTAGGGCTAGATTTTGTACCTCTGGGTCAGGAGCGATACGACCTGGTAATCCCTAACCACTTCCTCAACGATGATGCCGTTCCCGAGTTGCTAACCGCGTTGCGCTCACCTAACTTGCAGTGCCAGGTGGAAGCACTGGGCGGATACGACACTGCGCGCATGGGCTTGGAACCGGCGGTCGCCTAGGTGAAGCGATGGTACTTATTTCTACTCGTCGCTGCACTCACAGGTTTGTCGGGATGCGCAATCGCTGACAGGCCAGCTATAACTGTGGGCGCAGCATCAAGCTTGCAACCTTTGTTGGAGTCAATGCGCTCCAATTTCGAAGAAGAGGCCGGTATCACGCTGCTCATCAGCTACTCGGCATCTGGCATTATCGCTCGTCAAATAGAAGAAGGGGCACCCATTGACGTCTTCGTCTCTGCAGGAAGAAATTATATCGATGACCTTACTATAAATTCTTTTTTGCGTAATGACAGTATTTATACGATAGCCTATGGCCATCTTAAACTGGTTCGGTCAAATCTACCAGGCAATGAGGAATTAGGGTTCGCTGGCGCTCAGCGGATCGCGATAGCCAATCCTTCGATCGCGCCATACGGCGCGGCGGCCCAGCAATTACTAATGTCTTCCGGGAAATGGGAAGATGTGCAGCCACGACTTGTCATCGCGGAGTCAGCGCTTCAGGCATATCAATTCGTCAAGGCAGGTGAAGTCGACTATGCGTTCGTCCCTCTGCCATTGATTCGAATATCGTCCAGTGACGTAGTCGATGGTGATTCAGAGTCAGCAGGGCTAGGAGCCATGCCAAGTATCAGCTACGTTGCGGCGGTAACCATATGGACTACCCAAGAGAATCACGCGAGAACTTTCATCAATTACCTCAGAAGTTCCAAGGTTAAAATGACTGAATACGGCTACGACACAGCCTTGGGAGTACCGTAGTGTGTAGCGATCGAACATTAGCCCCTAGCGCGACCACTTCGCCTATACCTATGCTGGTCGAACACCCTGCAGTAATCACGCACGGGTTATCGCGGTGAGCGGGAGTCCCCAATAGGCGCTCAAGCAGCAGTCAGCATCAAGGCACGCAGCACATCAACACCAGCGCGTTCCGCTCTAGCGAGCAGAGGTAAGTGGTACAAAATGATACAAAGTGATACATACCAAAACATGAAACATTCCTTATGCCTTGATGAATTCGGCGGCACCAACTAACCATGGACTGGGACGCATTACGCATCAGCCTCCAGGTCGCCATCACCAGCACCGTGCTAGCGACGCTGGTCGGAGTGCCTTTCGCTTGGTGGCTTGCGCGCGCTAGATTCCGTGGTCGCGGGCTCGTCTCAGCGTTGGTCCTTGCCCCCATGGTTCTACCGCCGACCGTGCTTGGCTATTACCTGCTCCTCGCAGTAGGCCGCCGAAGTGCTCTCGGAGCGTTCCTGGAGTCAGTATTCAGCTTCTCTTTCGTCTTCAGCTGGACAGGCGCAGTGCTAGCGGCGTTCGTGGTATCAACTCCATTCCTAGTGCGAACAGCGCAAGCCGGGTTCGAGTCAGTAGACAGTGTTTATGAAGAAGCCGCTCGCACACTGGGGCGGTCTGAGTTCTCCGTGTTTCTTCACATTGCCTTACCGCTTGCCCGCAGATCAGTACTTGCGGGAATTGCACTCGCATTGGCGCGGGCACTGGGAGAATTTGGTGCGACGTTGATGGTGGCAGGGAACCTTCCTGGGCGCACGCAGACCATGTCCGTCGCGATCTATGATGCAGTCATCGCAGGGCGCACTTCCGACGCACGGGTTCTCGCGATCACCCTGACATTCGTCAGCGTTGGGTTGCTGGTCGCGGTTGGTGCAGGTGCAGGCCCATGGGGGAAGCGCTCGTGAGTTTGACCGTAGACATACGCGTGCAAGCTGGGGGGTTCTTACTCGATACTGCGTTCATTTCGCAGGCTGCATCGACAGCCATCCTCGGTGCCTCAGGTGCAGGGAAGTCGTTGACTCTACGCACAATCGCCGGGCTCCAATCGCCTACCAGTGGTCATATCATCCAAGGGAAACGTACGTTGTTCAGTTCGGAAGCCCGTGTTGATATACCCGCCCGAAGGCGCAATATTGGCTATCTCTTCCAGGACTACGCGCTCTTTCCTCATCTCACTGTAATCGAAAATATGGCGTTCGGTTTACGGGGATGCCCGCAGAGCGACCAACGAGCGACCATGGTGCGCATGGTGGATTTGCTCCATCTTCACGGGCTCGAAGGTCGACTCCCTGCGGGGTTATCCGGAGGAGAACGCCAGCGGGTTGCATTGGGCCGCGCATTGGCACCTCACCCTGGCTTGCTGCTCCTCGACGAGCCTTTCTCTGCTTTAGACTCACCCAGCCGAGAGGCGCTCATCGAGGAATTCATCATGCTCCGCGAGGCCATTGATATCCCCACGGTGCTAGTGACCCATGACGTTGGCGAGGCCTATGCACTCGCCGAGCATCTGGTTGTTATGGGTCAAGGGCGCGTGCTTCAGAGCGGACCGAAAAGAAAAGTATTCCACCATCCATGTTCACCGGAAGTTGCTCGATTGGTTGGTGTGCAGAACATTTTCAATCAAGGACACGGCGATAAAGCAGTTGTCGTTGGTGTCCGAGCCGGAGACATGGAAGCGATTCCCTGTGGCACGTCGCGAAGCGATAGCAATGCCACGCTAACGCAAACCGTCGACCGGGGTGTCCAACTTCTGGGGAGATTCATCACGACCAGTGGCATTCATCTCTTGGCGGAGCTTGATCGATCGCTTGCGCCTGATCTTGTGCTGGGCAGCAAATGGTGGGTTCACGCTCGCCAAGGTACGTCCTTAACATGGCCTGGAGTGGAGCATGCATTGCCTCTCACCTAAGGCGCATCAATCGAGCACGGGCAAGCGTGGGGATCGCTTATGGTTTCAAGCTAGGAGGCTCGCGAAGGCAATTGAGCATGGGCATCGAAACTCTTCGCAGGGCAGTGAACCTATTCGTAGCCGTGGGAGCCAGGCCCTGGGTCAGTCCCATGGAGTGGCGAACCCGCTACATGA
>Ga0302127_10002304_pt1 | contig 11545 bp, 6 predicted proteins | sample CB4_SCM_MG_FD_204452 | JGI IMG/M metagenome (GOLD analysis project Ga0302127, IMG submission 204452) | Marine microbial communities from Western Arctic Ocean, Canada - CB4_SCM | ecosystem: Environmental > Aquatic > Marine > Oceanic | place: Canada: Western Arctic Ocean | collected 2017-09-24
ACAAAATAGTAAACGCAGTCGCTCGTTGCGCTGAAGGCCTACCTGGAGTGGATCCGATGCGGGTCGCTACTAGGACAATCTCTGCACTAGCGGATGGAGCTACCACACAAGAACTAGACGAATTATCGATACGAACTGCTGCTGGACTCATCATAGAAGAACCTAGGTATTCTCGACTTGCCGGACGGTTACTTGCAACGTACATCGACAAAGAAGTCCGTAATCAAAATATTCCGTGGTTCACAGAGTCAATCACACGAGGTTACGAACTAGGACTGATTGGTGATAGCGCCTTGTCCTTCGCCATGGAGCATGCTTCAACGCTTAATGCTGCGGTTGATTCCAGCAGAGATCAGAATTTTGAATTCTTCGGGCTGCGGACTGTTTACGACAGGTATCTACTCCGGCACCCTGAGACACGCGAAATAATTGAAACACCACAGTATTTCTTCCTTCGAGTTGCCTGCGGGCTTTCACAAAATGTAGATGAAGCTGTTGCCTTCTACGACCTCATGTCCTCTCTGGCCTACCTCCCTTCTAGCCCTACCCTCTTCAACTCTGGAACAACACATCAACAACTATCGAGTTGCTACCTTCTCGACTCTCCAGATGATTCTTTGGAAGGCATCTATAAACGGTATGCCGACATTGCTCAACTCTCAAAATTCGCTGGTGGTATCGGGGTTGCTTGGCACCGTATACGAAGTAAAGGCAGTTTAATTCAAGGAACAAATGGCCTTTCCAACGGGATTGTCCCTTGGTTAAAAACTCTCGATAGTTCCGTTGCAGCTGTCAACCAAGGCGGAAGACGGAAGGGCGCTGCATGCATTTACCTAGAGACATGGCATGATGACATCGATGATTTTCTCGAGTTGAAAGACAACACCGGAGACCACGCTCGTCGCACCCACAACCTCAATATCGCCAATTGGATTCCTGATCTTTTCATGAAGCGAGTCGAGAATGATTGGCAATGGAGCCTCTTTGACCCAAAGAAAGTACCCCACTTGACTGACCTTTTCGGAGATCAATTTGAAAAGGCTTACATAGAAGCCGAAGAGGCCGGCTTGTACGAGCGTCAAATCTCTGCTCGTGATCTTTATACCAAAATGATGAGGACGCTCGCTCAGACAGGCAACGGATGGATGACGTTCAAAGATGCCTCAAACCTAAAATGCAACCAAACCGGAAGCGAAGCTGAATTAGTGGAGGAAGGTGGAACTGCAAGAGTTGTCCATTTATCAAATCTATGTACAGAAATCATTGAAGTAACGAATGAATCCGAGACGGCTGTGTGCAATCTAGGGTCTGTCAATCTAGGGTCTTTCGTCACCAATGGTGAAGAGTCTACTTTTGATTATGAGAAGCTCGGCGAAACAGTTCGCCAAGTTGTTCCATTCCTCGACCGGGTAATAGATATTAATTTCTACCCGATCGGCGAAGCTAGTACTTCAAACAACCAATGGCGTCCTGTCGGCCTCGGATTGATGGGACTACAAGACGTGTTCTTCAAAATGGGACTTCCCTTCGATTCAGAAGCTTCGAGGAATCTCTCAAAAAGAATAAGCGAAGAAATCTATTTCAACGCACTTTGGGCTTCCACTGAACTTGCTGAAACCAATGGGCCTCATGAAACTTTTGAGCTGACTCGAGCAGCGAAAGGGGATCTCCAATTTGATCTGTGGGGCGTTGAACCTTCCGACGAAATACGCTGGCAAGAATTACGTGACCGCGTAGGACAATTTGGACTGCGCAACTCTCTAATGATCGCCATAGCCCCAACGGCAACTATTGCTTCGATAGCGGGATGCTACGAATGTATCGAACCGCAAGTTTCTAACTTGTTCAAGCGGGAAACCCTATCCGGAGAGTTCATGCAAATTAACAAATACCTTGTGAAAGAACTTCAGGAGAGAGAATTGTGGGATGACGAAATGCGTAAAACCCTCATTCTCAACGAAGGCTCAGTACAAAATGTCGACCGATTACCAGATGATTTAAAAGAAATATACAGAACAGCATGGGAAATACCAATGAAATCTCTCATAGAAATGGCATCTGATCGGGGTGCTTTCATCGACCAAAGTCAATCACTCAACTTGTTCATGGAGTCTCCAACAATTGGGAAATTAAGTTCGATGTACATGTACGCGTGGAAGCAAGGGATCAAAACTACCTACTACCTCCGCTCAAGACCAGCGACTCGAATCAATCAAACAACTGTTGGAGCTAGTCCCGACACTCCGCCCGAAGAAAAAGTCAAAACATTCACCGATGCCGAAGCGCTCGCATGCTCTCTAGAGAATCCTGAGCACTGCGAAGCCTGCGACTAGTAAGAAGAGAGAATTATGGCCCTAACAGATGACAGCGCTTTTTCTTTAAGCCCAGATCCCGAAGAATCGAAGCACCTTGAGACACCAGCGGATCCGATAACCAGTAGACCAGAGAATATCCTTGACCCTGGTTTTAGTCTTACTCTCCGCCCGATGCGATACCCACAATTCTTTGAGATGTACGAAGACGCTATCAAGAACACATGGACTGTTGACGAAATAGATTTCTCTGATGACCTAGTCGACCTACGGAAGATGCTCCCAGCAGAGAAACACCTTATAAACCGTTTGGTAGCTTTTTTCGCTACCGGAGATTCCATTGTCGCTAACAATCTCGTACTAAACCTGTACAAGCATATAAATGCTCCTGAAGCACGGATGTACCTAAGCCGGCAACTATACGAGGAAGCTCTCCATGTACAGTTCTACTTGACTCTCCTTGACAACTACATCCCTGATATAAAAGAACGAGAAGAAGCCTTCACAGCGATTAATAATATCCCCTCTATCAAACAAAAAGGTGAATTTTGTTTCAAGTGGATGGGGACAATGGAAAAAGTTGACGAATTACGTTCAGAAGAAGACCAAAGAACCTTCCTACTAAACTTGATATGTTTTGCTGCATGCATAGAGGGGTTATTCTTCTTTGCCGCTTTCGCTTATGTATATTTCCTTAGAAGCAAAGGGCTCCTCAATGGACTAGCAGCAGGAACAAATTGGGTCTTTCGAGATGAAAGCTGTCACATGAATTTCGCGTTTGAAGTAGTTAATAGAGCTCGAAATGAACAGCCTGAACTATGGAACGACCAGCTAATGGAAGATATACAAAATATGATCCAAGAAGCCGTTGAATGTGAAATGAAATTTGCAGAAGACGTACTTGGTGGTGGAATTAACGGTATGAGCCTGAAAGACACCCGAGAGTATCTCCAATTTGTTGCTGACCAACGGTTAATGCAACTAGGGCTTGAACCGATTTACCGATCAAAAAATCCATTCGACTTCATGGCTCTCCAAGATGTCCAAGAACTTACTAATTTCTTTGAAAAAACTGTGACCTCTTACCAAGTAGGCGTCGAAGGAGCCGTTAGTTTCGACGAAGATTTCTAAAGATCTCCAGTCCCCCAACTGGATCAGACAAGCCCGGCGCTAAAAGCGCCGGGCTTGTGCAATTAGAAGCCATATTGCTACATCCCTCCAAAGGCATGAAGGATAGTCTCAGCAGCTGCTAGAGGAGTCATCGATCCGACACGTACTGCTTCCTCCGTTAAATTTATTTTCTCAGCGATCTCTGGATTCTCACGTAAACTATGGATAAGACGATCTTCGATTAATGACCACATCCACCTGACCTTCTGCCCTGATCGATGAGATTCCCAGTCCCCAGTAGCAAGCATAAGGTCACGATGATCTGAAATTTTTTGCCAAATAGCATCAAGCCCTTGGCCAGTCATACCCGAACACGTCATAACAGGAGGATCCCAATTAGGATTAGTGGAAGTTAACAGCTCGGTAGCTGACTGGTAATCTCGAGCAGCCTGACGGGCCCTCAATTCATTTTCTCCATCAGCCTTATTGACTGCCAGCAAGTCTGCTATTTCCAAAACCCCTTTTTTTATCCCTTGTAAACTATCTCCGGCTCCTGGGAGAAGAAGAACTAGGAAAAAATCAACCATCTCAGCAACTTGAGATTCACTCTGACCAACCCCAACTGTTTCGACAAGGACGACATCGAAACCCGCTGCTTCCAAAACCACCATAGTTTCTCTAGTGTTTCTTGCTACCCCTCCTAGTAAACCCGATGCGGGAGAAGGACGGATAAATGCATGGAGGTTAGAAGAAAGACGATCCATCCGAGTCTTATCTCCAAGAATGGACCCACCAGAAATTGAACTTGAGGGATCAACAGCAAGAACAGCCACTCGCCGGCCGTTATTAGTTAAGCGTGTTCCTAATTCATCGATGAAAGTACTTTTTCCTACTCCAGGGGCTCCAGTGATACCCACTCTTTGAGAGGCACCAGAATATGGTAAAAGAGTTTGCAAAAGAGCGGCAGCTTGCTCAGTATCTTTATCACTTCGACTTTCAACAAGTGTAATAGCTCTACCGATCCATGTTCTATCTCCGGATAGCACACCCGCAGTTATAAGGTCGAGTTCAGATGCCTGCATCGCTGATCAACCTATCTTGTCAAGCAGCTCCATCGCTGCATCAGCTATAACAGTTCCGGGTGGATAGATCGCAGCAGCTCCAGCTTCGTAGAGTTCATCAAAATCTTGAGGTGGTATTACTCCCCCGACAACGATGAGAATATCTTTGCGCCCAAGTTGTTGAAGCGAATCTCGGAGTTCTGGTATAAGAGAGAGGTGGCCTGCAGCCAATGATGAGACACCTATGACATGAACATCTGCCTCAACAGCTTGTTGCGCTGCTTCCATCGGTGTCTGAAAAAGCGGTCCAACATCAACATCGAAACCCAAATCTGCAAACGCAGTAGATATAACTTTCTGACCGCGATCATGACCATCTTGCCCTATTTTAGCAACCAGTATCCTGGGTCGTCTTCCATGGCGATTATCGAAATCATTAGTTGCAGTTCGGATTTTTTCTACCATTTCGTTATTCTCTCCCACTTCACTTTTATACACTCCCGAAATAGTTCGTATTTGTGATCTATGACGACCGTACACCCTTTCCAATGCCTCGCTCATCTCTCCTACCGTTGCATGTTCTCTGGCAGCGTCAATTGATAATGACAGAAGATTTCCACTCTCAGATTTTGCTGCTTCTGTAAGCAATCTCAAAGCAGCCTTACAACGCGATTCGTTTCGTTCGTCTCGAAGTGTTTTGAGTTTTTCAATTTGGGCTGTACGAACACCCTTATTATCAACCTTAAGAAGGTCCAACTCTTCTTCATGATCAAGCCGGAATTTATTGACGCCAATTACTGGCTGAACTCCTGAATCGATTCGTGCTTGTGTCCGAGCAGCGGCTTCTTCTATACGGAGTTTTGGAATACCTAATTCAATTGCTGCTGCCATTCCTCCGGCTTCCTCAATTTCTTGGATGTGAGTCCACGCCCGTTTAGCCAAGTCGTGGGTCAGCCGTTCAACGTAAAAGGAACCACCCCATGGGTCAACCACTCTGCATGTACCAGATTCATGCTGAAGAAAAAGCTGGGTATTTCTAGCTATTCTCGCACTGAATTCAGATGGTAAAGCTAAAGCTTCATCAAACGAATTCGTATGTAATGACTGTGTGTGACCTTGCGTGGCTGCCATAGCTTCAAGACAAGTTCTTGTCACGTTGGTATAAACGTCCTGAGCTGCAAGGCTCCAACCCGATGTTTGACTATGAGTCCGTAAAGAAAGTGATTTAGGATTTTTCGGATCGAAAGAACTCACAAGCTTCGCCCACAACAATCGAGCCGCTCGAAGTTTGGCAACTTCCATAAAAAAATTCATGCCAATGCACCAGAAGAAACTCAAGCGAGGAGCAAACTCGTCAATATCCAGACCTGCGTTTAGACCAGAACGAATATACTCTATGCCGTCGGCGAGTGTGTAAGCTAGCTCTAGGTCAAGCGTTGCTCCAGCTTCCTGCATGTGATATCCAGAAATCGATACAGAATTGAATTTTGGCATCTTCTCAGAGGTGAAGGCGATAATATCTGAAATGATTTTCATTGACGGCGCAGGGGGATAGATGAAAGTGTTACGGACCATAAATTCTTTCAAGATGTCATTCTGGATTGTGCCTGCAAGTTGATCTGGCTTCACTCCCTGCTCTTCGGCAGCAACTACATAAAGGGCCAGAATAGGTAAAACAGCGCCATTCATGGTCATGGAAACACTCATTTTGTCAAGAGGAATACCATCAAACAGCTGGCGCATATCAACTATCGAATCAATAGCCACACCAGCCATTCCAACGTCTCCGGTCACTCTCGGATTATCAGAGTCGTACCCCCTGTGTGTGGCTAAATCAAACGCTATAGACAGGCCTTTCTGGCCCGCAGAAAGATTTCTTCGATAAAACGCATTCGATTCCTCTGCAGTAGAGAATCCGGCATATTGACGAATCGTCCATGGTTGGTTCACATACATCGTTGGATACGGGCCGCGGAGGTACGGTGAAAATCCAGGATACGAGTCAGGGAAATCAAGAACATCTCTGTCTTCAGCGACATATAGCGGGCGTACAGGTATCCCTTCGGGTGTGTTCCAGATTTGGTCACCAGACTTTGTTCCGGTAATCGTTTCAAAAGATTTTTCCCACTCTGACAAACTTCGATGACCTTTCGAGGTTGGGCGTAATGGGATTGAAGAAAAATCAGGAATCATCATTCTCCTTTCGGAAAAACCTTATCAAAAACATGTATTATTCAAATCCTTCTGCGAGGCGATATAGAGGCAAGGATTCTATTTTTTTGCTGCTGGAATCATAGTGCCGTTCTAAATACGACTTCCGTTGAAGGACTCTCTCTTCTTCACTGGTGAATTGGTTTACGCCAACAATAATCTTCTCGTTGCTAGCAACTCTCCGTTGAGTCTCCGAACGCATTGTTTGGATTGACCTCTGCAGGTCTCCAGTTTCTAGCTCATTTAGAATCCCACCTTTCTTTTCAATTTTTTGAAATCTTTCCCAGGCAGATTCTGCAAGCTCATCGGTTAGAGATTCAACGTACCAAGACCCCCCAGCAGGGTCGATAACCCGATGAACGTTCGCTTCCTCCTTCAGAACTAAGTGAGTGTTTCGTGCTAGGCGCATCCCAAAATCATTTGGTACTCCTATGGCACTATCAAATGAAGCGAGTGAAATGATATCTGATCCGCCTATAACAGCAGCGAAGCACCCAATAGTGGTCCGAAGCAGGTTCACCCAGGGGTCAACTTTAGAGAGAATAGAAAGTGATGTTGATGCCTGAAGCTTTAGTGGAACGTCCGTTACACCACATGCATCTCCCACGCGTCCCCATATTTCACGAAAAGCTCGAATTTTTGCAATGTCAAGAAATTGATCCGTGCCAACCGTAACTACTACAAGTATCTGCCTGAAAGCATCTTCTATATCTATGCCGGAATCGCACATAATTTGTAAATACTTGACTCCCGTGGAGGTCAACGCAGCTAACTCGGTTACATGGTCCGCTCCGGCATGGGCGTAGGGCGAACCATCGACTCTGATTGTCGATACTTGCCCATATTCTTGCGCAACATAGTGAGCAAGGTCTCCTACGCGAATAAGCGAGTCATCAATGTCGCCTCTTATAGTCCCCTGAGTTACGAATTGGCCAATAGGGTCACAGCTCAAATCAGCAAGAAGTTCTGTTCTATCAATTTTTTCGTTCTCGGCGCACGCAAGAAAGTTTTTTGCGACAGTTACGTTGTCGCCGATACCTATAGGAGCTATTGTCGCCATGCCCATTAACACGCCTTGTAACGTTTCTGTAAGACTTTCCTGGTCTACGTCTCCGACAATCAATTCGATACTATTCGCTCCCCTCTCAAGATCAGTTAATATCGCTCTGTTCGTTTCTCCAGGAGTTACTAACCAATGACGCTGCCTAATATCCCATCCGTCGAGAAGCCCTGACACTTTTGATGCCCGTCTGCTTGATCCCCCATCAGGAAATTGATCTGAAGTTCCCTCTTTTTGCATTAAACTATCTCTTAGATATAAGGGATCAATTTGAAGGCCACCGCTAAGATTCGTTACCAGAACCTCGTCAAAATCTTTATCACCGAGGACTGCGCCAACTGCATCTAGCCATTCATCATGAGTAGGCAAACCATCGTCACCTACAAACTCCATTACGCCTTCATCCATGTTTCAACAATAGGCGATCCTGCTGTACATCGGTGGTGTCATTTAAAAGTTAACACTCGAAGAACGCCTTATACGCATAGAGGAAATACTTCTTGTGACTTCGATCACAGGTGACAGAAGACACGCTTATTCCTCACTTATCTTCTAGATTAATGAGATACGTTAAAAAGTACGAGTTCATCAATGATCTCTCCCTATTGCTTCCCTGAAGTAATAGATCCCCCCATCTGAAAGCTGAGAGTAACCACATGTTTAAAAAAGAAGCCCACTATCTTCAATACAAAGACTTTGCGTTCGCAGAGTGTGCAAGTACAAGCGAACTTGAAGTATTAAGCCGGCTTAGTACCCAAATCGATGTCAAAGAAGGCAGCGTCCTGATGCAACAAGGTGCATTTGGAAATGAAGTTCTACTCCTTGTTAAGGGACAACTCCTTATCGAACGAGATGGAGATCTTGTCGCTTCTGTTTCTCCCGGTTCTGTCGTAGGCGAACGAGCCGTTATTCTCAATGAGCTTCGTGGAGCAACTGTTCGTGCTGATAAAGACGCCACTATTTTAGCTATGACTAGAAGCGAGTTCAACACTCTCCTAGCAGAGTGTCCAAGTATCGCTCGAAATATCCTTGAAGAAGCACTTACCCGTGCCGTTAGCTGAAACGTTTCAACAAAATCCTAAAAAAACAAAAGGAATAGACTTAGGCAAGAAAGTAATTGCTGGCTTACTCCGATTTATCACTCTTACATATCGGAATGCTCTCCATTTCGGCCTTGGACGGCGCGTTAACTTCTTAGCCATAAAAAAGATTAGTATTCCAACAACTGGGGCAAGAATTGGCTTGAATGCCATTGGTGGCTCCGTAATATCTATAGGTGCAACCATGGTCGTACTAGCAGACTTAGGAGCGGGGACGACTGATGTAGTACTAACCGGAATCAGTGCGACTTTCAGTATTTCTCATGCATATGCTTCATTCGCATTTTTTGCAGTTATCTGTTTAGTCATGCTTGCTACTCGGTCGAAAATTGGATCTGGAACCATTTTTCTTTCCATTTCTGTGTCAGCGACATTTTGTTATTCTTTTTTGCTAGTTCCAGAACCGAACAACTACGGAACTCAATTTCTATACTTCTTTATTGGACTATTAGTGATTGCTACCGGTGTCGGTATCGGCGCAAGTGCGGGAATCGGAATGGGCGCCTTTGAAGCCATATGCCACCGCTTGTCAGAAATATCTGGGTGGCACTCCCAAAAGATCCGTCTTGCTTGGGAAATAACTCTTCTTGGCATCGGGATTGCTCTGGGGGGAGCATTCGGGCCAGGTACGTTAATCGCAGCTATAGCCACTGGATGGATCCTAAGATACATGAATGTTTTTATTGGCGACTACCTTCTTGGAAGACGACTACGGACAAATTGTCAACAACCTTTAGCCCGCGGCCACTCTTATGAATATTGAATCAAATAATCTAGACAACAATGGCTACCTTAAGGAAGTCAATACCCCTGGCGCCTTACCGTTTATAGACCCGTCTCCAAAAAACTTTTCTGAAGTTGTTGCAGAGAGTAAAAATATCTCCTCATTGGGATGGATCGTTATGTCGCCAGCTGGGCCTCTAGTAGTTGGTTATAAACAGATTAAATCGATACTGCGAGACCCTGATTGGATCTCTCTACTTGCAGGTTTCTCTATATTGGAGGGGATCGATTCAGTGTCCAATAGCCTCAACACTCTTCTCCTTCAAGCCCAAAAAGTCATTCCAGAAGTTCCCTCTACAGTTAAGTTAAGACCAAATGTGCTTTCAGTAGAGGGTCAAGATCATAAACGGCTGAGGCGCTTAGTTAATGGCGCTTTTACTTCTGGCAACACTGACCGTCATCGCTCTTTCATGAAAAACCATGCCACAAAGTTAATAAAAGAAATTTCGGAAAAGGGGAAAGGCGAACTGGTCCATGAATTCTGTCGCCCTTATCCCGTACCAGTGATATGCAAAATTCTAGGGGCTGATAATTCCGACTGGAAGTTATTTGATCACTGGGCCGACATAATTTTTTCGGCCCTCGACGCAGACATTGAAGCTGTGATAAGCAAGCTTGGAGAAATCAACGAAGCCCAAAGAGAACTGGACGAATATGTCCAAAATCTGATCAATCAAAGATTATCTAAACCAGAAGATGATCTAATTTCAGAGTTGGTCCAGGGCCACTTCACTGAAGACCGACTTACCCATGATGAGCTGTGTGCAATGGTGGAAGCTATTCTTCTCGCAGGAACAGATACAACTCGTAACCAACTTGGAGCAATGCTCGCCGTTCTAGCAGATCACCCTGAACAATATGAAGCAATTCGTAAAGACCATTCCTTGATACCAACGGCCGTAGAGGAATCCTTAAGGTACATAAGCGCTGTACGAACAACAGGTCGCCTAGCCGTCAAAGACCTTGTCGTCGATGATGTATTTTTCCCGGCTGGGTCTACCGTCTTGTTGGGGCTCCATGCCGGAGGCCTTTCTGAAGCTTATGATGACGGATACATATTTAATATATTTCGGGAAACGAGCTCTCCGCATCTAGCATTCGGTTCCGGAGCGCATCATTGCCTAGGTGCATCACTTGCTCGAGCAGAACTGCAAGAGGCCTTACTGGCATTTGTCGAAGCTATCCCTGCATATGAAATAACCAGTCCCATTATTTGGAAACCGCTCTCAATGGGAATCTGGGGGCCTGAAGAGGTACAGATAAAGGTGCTAGCTGAGGCTTCCACTGATCTAGACAAACAAAACTTTATTTCTACAAAGATCGATGACTCCAACCCAATCAGCTCTATCGCACAATCGAGCCAAGATAGCTGGATTCATGATGCAGCTATCTCTCGGGAGAACCTTCGATTATCCATACCTGATTTAATTAGAAAACCTAAGCTTCCTCCGGTAGGACGGCTCCTTATAACCGTCTGGCGATTTAGCTATGCTTTTATATCCTGGAAACTTTTCGATCGTAAGGGAGAAAGATCTACTCAAAGTAACGCCTTGTACAGAAGGCTTCGAAAAGTAGCTGAGAAACAGGGACCAACCTACGTGAAGTTAGCTCAGTTAATTTCAGCAGCTGAGGGAGTCTTTCCTGATTCGCTTGTAAATGAATGTAAAAAATGTAGGGACCAAGTTACGCCAGAGAAATGGTCACGAATAAAACGTGTACTAGAGCAGAATATCGGGAGCATTTCAATTCACTTCCAAAAGTTTGATAAAGAGCCGTTGGCTGCTGCCTCTATAGCGCAAGTACATGAAGCACAACTCCATGATGGAACCTCTGTAGTTGTAAAGATTCAGCGCCCTAATATACGCAGCCTTATCACGGACGACTTAAAAGTTATGGCGTGGATAGCTC
>Ga0302127_10002305_pt1 | contig 11544 bp, 6 predicted proteins | sample CB4_SCM_MG_FD_204452 | JGI IMG/M metagenome (GOLD analysis project Ga0302127, IMG submission 204452) | Marine microbial communities from Western Arctic Ocean, Canada - CB4_SCM | ecosystem: Environmental > Aquatic > Marine > Oceanic | place: Canada: Western Arctic Ocean | collected 2017-09-24
TCGGGCGCCTCCTTCAATATCTGTATTTGGTGCGCTATAAGTAATACTATTCATAATAACTGATGAGATTCCTGACTCCATTAGATCTGAACTTTTTATCGTGTAAATATCACCACTAGAATTAATAAAAGGATCCACATTTGAAAATATATTTTCAGCACCTCTTTCAATAGTTAGTGCGCCATTGGCTTCTTGAGCATTTAAATAGTTATTATATGCAATTAATTTTCCATTAGTAATATAAATTCCATCATCTGCTGAATAATTTTCTCCACCATAATTAGCATTAAAAACACTATTGAAAATCAAAACACTGTCTAGTGATGTAGATATTCTGATCGCTGCACCATATCGGCCATTTGGAACACTATTGCCAACTAGTGTAGAATTAATTAGAACAAACGTTTTTGTAGCGTCAATACCGCCACCATCAAGTCCAGAAGATTTGTTATCATAGATCAATGAATTTTTTATAATTGTTTTATCACTTCTACTAGCAATACCTCCACCATAGTCGACAGCTTCGTTGGAATAAATTTTACAAGCATTAATAGCTACATTTGCCTCTGATGCTATATTTATACCACCTCCACTTTTCGCTGCCGTATTATTAGAAATAATAAGATTATTTAAATTTACCGTACCAGTTGATGAAATATATATTCCAGCGCCATCTGCACTTCCATTTCCATTACTAGTAGTTGCTTTTCCATTGGTCAATGTAAATCCATCTAAAAAAACTGCCGAAGAACCTTTAATTCGTAAACAATGTCCATTTTGACCACCATTAATAATTGTATTATCGGGACCATTGAATGATAACATTACTAAGTTTTTATCATCAATTAATAGATTTTCACCATAAGTACCATCATTAACAGTTATTGTATCACCGGTTAATGCCGCAGTTATGGCTGCTGTTATAGTTGTGTAATTTCCAGAACCATCCTTACTTACTACAATTGATGATTCTCTAGTCCAGTTAAATTGAGTTGATGCTGTATTATTATTACCGGCAGTATCTGTAAATTTATTAACCGCTACCTCAATAGTTTTAGCTCCACGATTTGATGGTGTGAAAGTAGCTGTATAAACTGTAGATGATATTGCTGAAAAATTACTTAAAGTTCCACCTGAGACAGTTATGTCATCTACAATAAAATTACTCGTAGCCTCAGAGGATGTGAAAGTCATCGTTAGCGTCGCATCAACGCTACTAGCACCAGAATTCACATCACTAGAGCCATTAGTAGCAGTAATTACCATTGTTGGTGCAGTTGTATCAATAACTAATGCTTTGTTTGCCGCTAATGAATTACTTGCGCCGGGACTGACTAAGGTTAATGTTGCATTATTACCAGCTGCATCACGAATCGTTCCGCTATTCAAAGCAAGAGAAGTCGTCGCTTTAAAATCTAAGTCGCTACTAGTATGACCAGAAGCTACTGTATAATTAAAAGTTAGTACACTTCCTCCCGTACCACTAGAATAGTTTACCACGGCATCTGAAGATCCAGTTTCTAATGTTAATTGAGGTGTACCGGATACAGTAACATTTTCTGAAAAGGTCACAGTAATAGCAATCACATCATCAGCATTATAAGATCCATTGGAAGTTCCGGAAGATACTAAAGATACTGTGGGTGCAGTTTGATCATTTAAAGAGATATAATTATTACTTTGTGATGTTGACGACTCATTTCCAAGAGCATCGTATATTCCATCATTTACTGGATTAACAAATATAGTTTCTGTCCCCTCGGGTGTGTTTGCAAGACCAATTCCTAAAGTATATATATTACCACTTGAAGAAATACTTGTAGGTGTAGTACTTGATAAGAAAGAACTACTGTTTGAACTTAATGGGCTATCCGCAATCCAAGTTGCCCCTGATACAGTTCCATTGTTACTATTTGAACTTAGGTCTTGAACTGACGTTCCAGCACCATTATTTATTTTCCAATATCCTACTAGATCAGACGATGATGCGTAATCACCACTATTAGAAGAAGCTGAAAGACCTGAGCCTGAATTATAGATGGCGCTAATTTCCGAAGAACTTAAAGCATCATTCCAAACTGCAACTTCAGTTATTTTTCCATCAAAAAATTCTGAATAACCAGATGATTGTCCAGAAGCTGGATGTGAACTACTCCCAATGTTTAAACCTTGATCAGGAGTATACGAAATGTTTCCTGACAATGAACTTTCACCAATTTCAGAGCCATTTTTGTATAATCTTTGTTTTCCACCATCATAGGTAGCTGCAACATGGACCCAACTATTCCAATCGCTGAAGCTACCACTACTTACCTTTAGTGAATTGTATGCACTAGCTGTTCTTAAGCCAAAAACAATATTTCCTTGATGAGAGAAACCAAACCAAAAATCTGGAACACCATTAATATCTTGCCTAAAGAAAGATTCATTGTTTGAATTACTGCCCGATACAGGCAATCCTGTATTCTTCTTGATCCACATTGAAAAAGAGACAGCATCACCTCCACTTAGATCAATAGGGTTAGCTAATTCAATATAGTCATTGCTACCATCAAAATTCAAACTTACAGAAGGAGAAGAGAATGAAAAATCAGAAGCTTCTAAAGATCCGCTTCCTCCATTAGTATTATAAACTGCCTCACTCATGGTAACAGCAATTGTACTATTATCGGAAGCTAAAGAGACTCCAGAGATTGTTGGCAATGTTCCATCATAAGTCCACGTAAAATAATCTGATGGAATTTTAAACATAAAGTCATCATCAGTAGTGTCATCACAGCAATAATAACCATAACCGCCAGCGTATGGATTATTATTTGCAAAAGAAATCCATCCCGCGGTTTGAGAACCACTAAAATATATTTGCCAAGTATATACTTGACCAGCCGTCAATGAAATATTCTGACCTGTAAAATAATATGTATTGTATGCAGCACTTGTACTAGTTGTGCCTGTATTTCCATTATTACTAGTACCCAATAAAGTTCCTCCCGTTCCAGTGCCTTGGTATAATTTTACATAAACAGTTCGCTCTTCAGCATGAGGAAAACTATGTTTTACCTGTAAATAGTCAATCTTATTTGACTCAATAGCTGTAAATGTTTGATAATGACTAGAACTACCTCCTCCACTTGTAGAAGTAGCTTGAGAAATGGAAAAGTCTGAATACGCATTCTCTGCTGCATCTGAAAAAGATCCACTGGTTACCCCAACTGTATAAGATGCGCTACCTGACGGTGTAAATGTTGCAGTGTAAACGGTTGATGATGTAGCTGAAAAACTACTCATAGCACCTGCAGATACACTAATATCCCCAACAGCAAAATTGCTCGTAGCTTCAGATGAAGTGAAAGTCATTATTAGCGTGCCATCGTTACTACTTGCGCCATCATTCACTGCACTAGAACCATTAGTAGCTGTAATAACCATCGTTGGCGCCGTTGTATCAACTATTATTGCTTTATTTGCGGCCAATGAATTAGTTGCACCAGGACTTGCTAAGGTTAATGTTGCGTTATTACCAGCGGCATCTCTAATAGTTCCACTATTCAAGGCAAGAGAAGTGGTTGCTTTAAAATCCAAATCAGCACTAGTATGACCAGAAGCTATTGTATAATTAAAAGTTAGTACGCTTCCTCCCGTACCACTAGAATAATTTACCACGGCATCTGAAGATCCGGTCTCTAATGTTAATTGAGGAGTACCAGATACATTAACTACTTCTGAGAAGGTCACGGTAATCGCTATTACATCATCTGCATTATAAGATTCATTGGAAGTTCCAGAGGAGACTGAGGATACGGTTGGAGCAGTTGTATCAACGGCATTTTCATACCAGGCAATTTTATCATCGTTTATTGAAGCCGAAACAATATCCATATCGCCATCATTATCAATATCAGCTACAAAAACGCCCTTCGCCGCATCAGCATTAGTAGCAATATTTATGGCTGACCATGAAGGATTTGCTGCACCATCGTTTTCATACCAAGCTATGGTATCATCATTCTCTGATGCAGAAACAATATCCATATCACCATCATTATCAATATCTATAGCAAAAACATCCTGAGCTCCATCAGCGCTAGTAGCTACATTTGATATACTAAAAGATGGATTAGCTGCTCCATCATTTTCATACCAAGTAATAGCATCATTACCAAAATTTGCAGAAAGTATATCCATATCACCATCATTGTCCATATCAGCTACAAATACTGAATGCGCTTGAGGCGCATTCGCGCCTGAAGTAGTTATGTCTGCCGCACTAAAAGATGGATTAGCTGCTCCATCATTTTCATACCAAGCAATAGTATTGTCAAGTTCGGAAGCAGATATAATATCAGTATCGCCATCATTGTCAAGATCGGCAGCAAAAATATTATATGCACCATCAGCGCTTGTAGCAATACTAGCATAAGTCCATGATGGATTCGCTGCGCCATCATTTTCATACCAAGCAATCCTATCATCATTATAAGAAGCGGAAATAATATCCATATCGCCATCATTATCTAAATCTGCAACATCTACTGCAATTCCATATTGAGTCGTATTAGTTATCGCAGCAAGACTCCAAGAAGGATTTGCCGCGCCATCGTTTTCTAACCAATTTAGGAGATCATTATTATCTGATGAGGATAAAACTATATCTAGATCTCCATCTTTATCCATATCGGCAACAGCCAAGTCAGTAATGCCTCCACCTACGTTTGTAGCAATATTGGCATCACTAAATGATGGATTAGCTGCCCCATCATTTTCATACCAAGATACGGCACTGTGCGCAACAGATAAAATATCTGCATCTCCATCATTATCCATATCAGCAACCCACACTTTCATTGCTCTATCTTTGCTTGTGCTTAGATTCGAAGCAGTAAATGAATGATTTCCAAACGCAGCTAAACCGTTTTCATACCAAGCTATTTTATCGTCACCCATTGATGCCGAAACAATGTCCATGTCACCATCGTTATCCATATCCATTGCAAAAACTGACACGGCTCCATCTGCGCTAGTAGCTATATCAGCTGCGCTAAAAGATGGATCCGCAGCGCCATCATTTTCGTACCAAGCAATAGCGTCATCATTTTGCGAGGCAGAAATAATGTCCATGTCACCATCGTTATCCATATCCATTGCAAAAACTGATTGAGCGCCATCTGCGCTAGTAGCTATATTAGCTGCACTATAAGATGGATCCGCAGCGCCATCATTTTCATACCAGGCAATAGTGTCATCATTTCTTGATGCGGATAAAATATCTAAATCTCCATCGCCATCCATATCAGCAACAAAAACATCATAAGCGCCATCTGCGCTAGTAGCTATATTAGCTGCACTAAAAGATGGATCCGCAGCGCCATCATTTTCGTACCAGGCGATTGTATCGTCATTATAAGAAGCAGAGACAATATCCATATCACCATCATTATCCATATCAGCGGCAAAAACATCATAAGCACCATCTGCGCTAGTAGCTATATTAGCTGCGCTAAAAGATGGATCCGCAGCGCCATCATTTTCATACCAGGCGATGGTGTTGTCCTCGAATGAAGCAGAAACTATATCCATATCCCCGTCATTATCCATATCGGCGACAAAGACAGAGCTAGCGCCATCTGCGCTAGTAGCGATATTGGCAGCGGAAAAAGACGGGTTGGCAGCACCATCGTTTTCGTACCAGGCAATGGTGTCATCTTTATAAGAAGCGGAAACTATATCCATATCTCCGTCATTATCCATATCAGCTATAACCGCACCTGAAGCTCCATCTGCATCTGTATTTATACTTATAGTAGTAAATGAAGGATTTGCAGCGCCATCATTCTCATACCAAGCTATTTTATCATCATTATCAGAGGCAGAAACAATATCCATGTCGCCATCGCCATCTAAATCTCCAACATGAACTGAAAAAGCACCATCTGCATTAGTGGCAATATCAGCAGCATTGAATGAAGGTTGAGCTAATAATAAAGTGGAAAGAAGGCTCAAAAGTAAAATACTATTGCGCATTCACCACTCCTTTTCCTAACCCTTTAATCTCAATACTAACATCATTCTCATCTAACAACTCTGATCCTTGAACGATACTCAATTGACTAGATCCTGGTACTTTCGTGGTAAAAATGATCACCGCAATCGGACCGGTACCAGTTTTAACCTTATCTGAACCCATATAAAATGAATAAATATCTAGAGTACCTTGATTATCTTCAGAAATAAAGATTGGAGTCTGTGAATCACTGAAAAAACTACCTGGACTAACGGAAGCTACGTTTAGCTTAGAATTATCATAGTTTACTTTTGCTACGATTCCTGCCACATTTTCCACTTCTAAGGCGTAGACATTCACCACTGCATTCCCACCTGTATTAGTAGTGATATTATCAGGAAAAAATACCAATGCAGGAGGCGATACCCCTTTTTCAGCATTGGCTTCTGTATCCAAAGGATTATCAAGCTCAGGTTCCACGATCTCACATGAGAATAGTAAAATGCTAAAGATTACAATATATTGTTTAATCCAACGCAATGGAGAACCTTAATTGAGGTTGAAATATTTCAGGATGATAGACTAGGTCAAAACCAGATTTTCTGGATGCAGTATCAGACTTAGGTCCTGTTAAAAACGCATGCACGACATTGATCGCCCATAAACCACCAGCTGCATAGATCATTGTCGTCATTTGATCATTGGAGGAAACTTGGTCGGCTTCTGCTTGTAACGTTTTAGATCTTAGATCGGCGATCTGAGTAGGATCTGTGGCATTATTATATTGTTGATTGAATGCAACTAAATCGCTATTAGCCGTAGAGTATGAACTATATGCTGAGAAAGCTAGGGCACCAATTGCTAATTCACCACCCAATACAGACCAGCCAACTAATTTGCGATCAGAGTATAACTGTCCCCAGCCTGGAACAACCATGGAACGCATCATAGCTCCAAATCTGCTTTTATTGCGTGGAAAATTCCTTACTTGCGCATTTCCACCACTTCGCTTGTTAAGTAATGACCTCGGTGGTTTTAGACCCATTATTTCCCAAGCTAATATCTCTATCTCCGTGATCAAACCATCTATTTTACCCGAATAAGTTGTATTTATTGTTTTTTCAGCTGCACCTGATTGCACGCTGAACATTTTAGCATCTATCGTATACGTATCCCCGAGTTTACCAATTGCACCATTAATCATAAATTGAACTCCAAGCATCGCGCCTACTTCCGCCGCACATTCCTCGGATGAGCATTCCGCTTCCGTATAGCCTTGTTCTTGCATAATCTCACTCATTGAATTCCGATCGACTAAAATTGCTTTTCCTGTATTATTAATCTCAGTTGCAAATCGATCTGTTAATGTTTGGGCTTCAAGTGAGCTGATACCTCGAGGTTCAAAATCTAAAACAGCTAAAGTGACCTTATCGTCGCTCTTTTGTTTTCTGCCACCTCGCTTTAGTAATAATCTCTGAGGAGCTTTTAAGCCTACTATTTCCCAAGCTAATATCTCCATTTCAGGTATAAGGCCAACGATATCACCTTTATAAGTAGCAGTCTTTGCGCGCTCAGCAGCACCAGTGGTAACCGATACCATTTTGGCATCAATTGTAAAGGAACTACCTAGTTTTCCAATGGATCCGCTTATAATAAATTGCGCGCCTAGTAACTGACCTACTTCCGCTGCGCACTCATCCGTAGTACAGCCGGATTGTTGCAATCCTTGTTCCTGTAAAATCTTTTCGAGTAGTTTGCGGTCAGTAAGTCGAACCGCATTAGTATTGGCAATTTCTGAACGAAGACGTTCAGTTAAGGTCTCTGCTTCATAAGTAGGAATACCTTTAGCATCAAAATCGAGAACAGCAACAGAAGGTCTTTTATCTTGAGCAATAATTGCATTTAAAAGTATTATTGAAAGTGTGATGTAACGGATAAATATCATTAAATTGTGTCTTAATTTATTAAATAATAGCAATACTTACTGTGATGGTCATCAATCTAATATAAAATAGTATCACTTCGTTTAATTTTAAATAGTTAAAACTGCTGCAAAAATTATTATCTTTTACTTTCAGCTTTTGCCATAGCCTCAAAGTTTTGATACATTTTTTGCTCATCCATCTCTTTTCTTACACCTTTTACAAAATTTTCCATTCGCTTCCATCGAACATTGGTCGCTAACCAATCAAATAAAAGATCTTCATTGAATAGTTTTTGTTTATAAAGGGTACCTATGGTCTCATACCATCCACACACTTTCTTTACTTCGCCGTACTGTTTGCTCCCTGGTGGGTATTTTTTTACAAAATCAGAATAATCATCTATATAATTTTTACCCCATATCCAATTCAACGCTTTTTCTATTTTCAATGCGGCTCCCCATTGAACAAATTTTAACAGAATATCTGCATCATTATAAGTGGGTTTACTCATTCTATATTCCTTTATTATTTATACGGGTACGGACCTAAAGGGCTCTTATCGCAATTAATAGACTCAACAGTATAAGCCCAATCAGAAATTAACCATCTATTATCCTTACGTACCAAATTAAATGTCTCTGCACCACAATGTGAGAATTTATTATTTATATGCAGATCATAAGTGGTCCAAGCAATAGCAATATCTCCTCTATAAATAATGATAGGGTTCCACATTCTCTCATGAATATCCATCGTTCTATTGCCTGTCTGTTCTATGAAAGTGCGATTACTTCGAAATGATATGTTATTATCACCGGCTTTTTTAGAAACACGCATCACATGACCTTCTTCAAGTACCAATCTTTTAGCTTTGGTCGAGTCATTGGTGCTAATTGCATTTAATAATTCTGTTACAACATATTTTATACTATCAGTTGTTGCATCTGTGGGTAATAAAGTTGAATTGAATTCTAGTTGCTGAGATAAAAGACTAGAAGTAAAACTAATCATCATTAAATATTTAGTCATAAAAAACTCCAATCATATTATCTATTTAAAATAAAAAAAACCTCCAAAAGGAGGTTTTTTTGTACACCCGATAGGATTCGAACCTACAACCTCTGCGTCCGTAGCGCAGCACTCTATCCAGTTGAGCTACGGGTGCATATAAATATTGATAAATTTGAGTTAGAATTTAATCAATCACTATAACTGACCAAATGGAATTAGTTATATTTTAGTCAAAATTGAATTCAGTCACTTGAAGTATCTCTTTTGACTTATAATCTTGGATCCAAGCAATAACCGAAAGGTCCTTATTATTAAAAGTAAGCAAACTGTGCTTTAACCACCTCTCAGGAATTGACCAATTAAACGTTTCAATAAAATCTACTCCATTAATAAATGATATTTTCTTACCTGCATTCGTAAGGAGAAGCTCGATTACAGAATAACGATGATCAGTAAGCCCATTAGAAGAATTAGGGAAATTAACTTTATCCATAACTGTCGCCACAAATAAACGTATATCTTCACTTTGTTTGGAATTTTTTACAGAGCTTGAGGTTATACTAAAATCAATTGCATTATCTGATTGCGTTCCTGAAATCTTTATCTCATGCAAAGCTATATTATTTATAAAGTCTTTGGGGTCATTTTTCCAAGTTGCAGTATTTGATCCCGAATCCTTACCATTTGTAAACATATGAGGCGTATAATTATTTTGATAATAGTTATTACGAACTTGATTCATACTTGTATTTGCAAGATACATTGGATCATTGCCCTGCCCTGGCCACCAAACATGATAAGACATATGTGTCCATATCGTGTCTACATTTGCACCTACATAGTTAACTGTGCCAGGCTTTAAAGATTCATATAAGACCCGCTCCGCGGATGCGCATGGTCCTCATGTACTAGAAGTAAATAATTCACTTAGAATCCGTCTTCGAATAGCACTTACCGTAATCTCTATGGAATTTTGAATATTACCCACGGTGGCTATTATATCTGTGGTCCCTTGATTCTTACCCGTCACAAGACCTTTTTGATCTACTATTGCGATAGATTCATTATCAGTAGTCCATGTAATCGTTACATCATCGAGATTTGTATTATCCATCGTAAGGACTTGCGCTTTAAGCTGAAATTTCTGATCAGGCTTTATTACAGCATAAGAAGAAGAAATATTAATAGAATTTGGTATTAATTCATTATCAGCTTCACTATCATCGCATGATGTAAAGATTAATAAAGTAATTAAGATAATAGTAAAAGTTTTGATGCTTTCTCCTAAAAGTAATCTAATAAGTTAATTAAAAAGCTGAGATCAAACTAACCTTAAGACCATTTTCAAATGGTTGAATATATCTACAAACACCATTGCTACAATGCACGCCTCCCCGTAACGACCCATAAGTAAATGATACTCTATTATTTGAATTAATATTATAAGAAAATGCTAAACTTGCCCATGTTAACGATGTATCCCATAAACCATTAAATATATTTTCAATCGCATTTTGGTCTCTCTTACTATCTATCACAATGCGTTCATCTGTATTAGAGTAATCAAAAGCTAAGTTGATTGACCATTTAGGTGAACGAGCTAAGCCTAAACTAATAAAGCGGTTAATTTGTTTATCTTTTAAATAATTAGATATAAAAATATCAGAGGTACTTGAAGCAATTCTTTGCTGTACACCTTTCTTTATTTCTTGATATTCATACCTTATATCAATACTGTATTTATCAGTTAAAGAATACGTGAATTGATTTGGAAATGAAACAGCTTCTAAGGACTCATAACTATAAGTGTGATCACCCAAATTATAATTGTTTAAAAACAGATCTAAAACATCTTGAGTAACTGCGATTGCAGTTACATAATTTAATCTATTTTTAAAAAGTTGACCATTCACCTCTACTATAAACTCTTTAAAGGGATTAAAGAGAGCATTGTTTGATGGTAGTGCCTTTACAGAACGATACTGTTTCCAATTAAATGATTCATCAATAGCCCATTCGCTATGTCGACTAGATGAAGAATAATTCATAGAAAATAGAGCATCGTTAAAAATTGACTTCGTTAAGGAAAGGTTAAAACCTAAATTATCATTATAATCCATAATATGAGTAATTTTTCCTAAAAGAGTGGTGCTGTGTTCATTAAAAGCAGTTGGCATTTGTTGTAAAATTGTAGCACCAGTAGTATTATTTACAAAATCCCATCTTGAAAAAGGTGAGCGTTTAGAAAAATTATAATTTTTGTAAGCAAAGCCAATGGCCCACGAACCTATATAAAGATTTACAATACTAAAAATCCCGTAGCTGTTATTGTCTTTTTTAACATAATCAATTCCTAAATCAAAAAAATTTCCGAAATAATTAATATCAAAGCCCATTAACTGATGGTTAATATTCTTATTCGTATTTAAAGTTGGGTCTAAATGGTCTTCAACTATGTTTAATAATTGCAGTGATCCTGACAATTTTTCTAAAGAGAGCATTGTTCTACCACCATAGATACTATTATTAATTTTATAGTTAGGAACCCTATCGTTAAAATTTGGAACTTGATTAGATACTCTCCAAATATTTTGTTTCCCTGCTAAT
>Ga0302127_10002310_pt1 | contig 11536 bp, 8 predicted proteins | sample CB4_SCM_MG_FD_204452 | JGI IMG/M metagenome (GOLD analysis project Ga0302127, IMG submission 204452) | Marine microbial communities from Western Arctic Ocean, Canada - CB4_SCM | ecosystem: Environmental > Aquatic > Marine > Oceanic | place: Canada: Western Arctic Ocean | collected 2017-09-24
CCTCGGCCAGCAGGCGTTGCAGCTTCGGGTGGTGTATGGCTTGTGCTTTTGCCCTTGGTTAACTTACCCGCTGGAGTATTGAACATAGTTGAGCCAGCCATGCATGTGTATATTACGCTGGCGTGTGTTTGGTTTGGTTTTAGAGGAACGGACCTTATCGCATGGGTTGCCCATCAGAAGGCCGCAAAGTCTAAAAATAAATTAGACGATTTGCTCGTGCCTCTCCTGCGTAAAACACTCAAAGCAGTTGTTGTTGTTTTCGGCATTGTGTATCTTGCAGACAGTATGCGAATCCAACTTACCCCCATCATTGCAGGGCTAGGTATTGGTGGTTTGGGATTTGCATTTGCAGCAAAGGACACGATTGAAAACTTTTTTGGATCAATCACCGTTATTCTTGATAAGCCGTTTGAAATTGGAGATTGGGTTATCATCGATGGTGTAGAAGGCACAGTCGAATCCGTGGGCATTCGCTCAACGAGAATCCGCACTTTTTACGACACCCTAGTCACAATCCCAAACTCGATTTTAGTCACAAGCAAATGCAACAACTATTCTAAACGTCGGTACCGACGTTGGAAGCAAATGGTTTCGATTGGGTATTCAACCCCACCTGAAAAGATTGCCGCGTTTTGTGAAGGTATTCGTGAGTTATTGCGTGTGCATCCGTACACCCGAAAAGATTATTACCAAGTTTGGTTGAATGAATTCTCTGGTTCAAGTTTGGATATATTGGTGTATGTATTTTGGACTGCACCCGATTGGCAAACAGAGTTACGAGAACGGCACCGTTTTATGTTGGACATCATTCGTCTTGCAGGCGACTTAGGTGTAGAGTTTGCCTTTCCAACAAGAACCTTGTATCTTCGCAAAGAAGAAAACTGGGACAAAGGGCCCGAGAAAGTTTCAGCCAAGCGAACTAAGGGCTGGATGAGTTCAGCTGAAACGGAAGGTCGTGATCTTGTAGAGGAGTTTACTGCAGACGATGATTGGCGACAACACTTGCCGCCGCCGTATACATTCACGGGTGCTCGAGATGGCGGGAATGGCGGAGAAGGCGGAGAAGGCGGAGAAGGCGGAGAAGGTTAAACCAAACACTTCTGTACACATGCAACAATTGCTTGTGTGAGATATGTAATGTCTTCTTCAGTATGAAATGGTCCGATGGAAACGCGTAGTGTTCCACCAAGGACATCCGTGCCCATTGTTTGATGTGCAAATGGAGCACAGTGCAAACCACTTCGTACACATATTCCCGACTCGATCTCGAGCGCTTTTGCCATTTCGTGTGGGCATGTTTCAAACACAAGTGAAAACACACCGCAACGATTTGCGGTTGTTGGTGGTCCAGCAATTCGAACGCCATCTATCGTTGCAATCTCATCAAGGAATTGTTTCGTGCGCAAGCGTTCATGTTTGTGAAGCGCGTCCCCTTGGTCAAGAATCCAACGCGTTGATGCGACAAGACCAGCAATGCCGACCATGTTGTGCGAACCAGATTCATATTTGTCTGGCATCGTTTTAGGTTGCACAGGATATTCGCTTTCGCTTCCTGTTCCGCCGGTTCGAGTGGGGTCAAGCAGATGCTCCATGCCAGACTTAAGAATAAGTCCACCCGTACCAAGTGGCCCAAGCAACCCTTTATGCCCTGGGAATGCAAGTAAGTCTATATGCATCGCTTGCACATCAATAGGTGTGTGCCCCATTGTTTGTGCGGCATCCACAAGAAAGGGGATGTCGCCACAAAGGGCTCCGATTTTGGCAATGTCTTGTACTGTGCCGGTGATATTTGAACCATGCGCAACGGCAACAAGTCGTGTTGTTTTTGTAATGGCTCGTTGTATGTCTTCTGGAATTACAAGGCCAGTTTCAGGATTCGCAGGTACGATTGTATGGGTGACACCAAGCTTTGAAAGTGCATGCAACGGTCGAAGAACAGAGTTGTGGTCCATTGCTGTTGTGACAATATGCACCGGCTCATTCTTGGAAAGTACATGGTGGGCAATGCCTTGGAGTGCAATGTTTAATGCATCAGTGCAGTTGAGCGTAAAAACACAATGGGAAGTTGAAGGTGCGTGGACGAGTTCGCGAAGTTGTGATCGGCATGCATCTAGAAGTTCTGTAGCAAGAACGGCTTGCGTGTACGCGCCTCGTCCAGGACTTGCGCCGCAGTGTTCTGCATAGTTCAGTATTGCTTCAATGACAACATCTGGTTTTGGGAATGAAGTCGCAGCGTTGTCAAAATATCGTTGCATTTTTATGTTGTGATTGCTTCGAACGGCAAGTCATGCGCTTCCGCCACTGGCTGATTTGTCAGTATGCCGCGGTGTGTATTTATTGCATTTGCAAAATGTCGATCATGCTTTGCAAGTTTGACCGCTGAAGAGGAGGCAAGTTTAAGCACCCAAGGCATAGTTGCATTAGTTAACGCTTGTGTGGATGTTCGAGCAACAGCGCCCGGCATGTTGCCGACGCAGTAATGCACAACACCATCAACGGTGTAAATTGGCTCGCTGTGTGTAGTTACTTTTGCAGTTTCAACACACCCGCCTTGGTCAATGGCAACATCGACAATTACGGACCCAGGTTTCATGTGTGCTAAATCTTTACGTGAGATTAAGTTCGGTGCTTTCGCCCCTGGAATTAATACTGCGCCAACAACAAGGTCTGCCCACGCTAAGTGATCTCGAATTGCTTCGGGATCCGAGTAGATAGTTTTGCAATTAGCAGGCATGAATTCGCCAAGCCGTCGCATGCGATCAATGCTGATGTCCATCATCACAACATCGGCGCCCATGCCCGTTGCAACAGTTGCGGCGCATGTGCCAACAACGCCGCCGCCAAGGATAAGGACTTTGCCAACTTCGACTCCAGGCACACCGCCGAGCAAAATACCTCGCCCACCTTGCGGTCGCTCTAGATATTTCGCGCCTTCTTGTACGGATAGTTTTCCTGCAATCTCACTCATCGGAGTAAGCAGCGGAAGTTGTCCGTGGTCATCGGTCAGGGTTTCGTACGCAACGGAAATGCAGCCACGTTCAAGGCAGCCCATTGTAAGTTCACGGTCTGCAGCAAAGTGGAAGTACGTAAACACGGTTTGTCCATCGCGAATAAGCGCAACTTCTTGTGGTTGCGGTTCTTTAACTTTAACAATCATGTCTGCAACGCCCCAAACTTCTTGAGCCGTAGGAACGATTTGCGCTCCAATTGCTTCATAAAGAGCATCTTCGTAGCCACTGCCAAGCCCCGCGCCTGCTTGCATAAGCACGGTGTGGCCGTTTTTGATCAGCATTTCCGCTCCAACTGGGCGCAGGCCGACACGGTACTCATCTTTTTTAACTTCGGTTGGGACTCCAACAATGGTCATAGCGACTCTCCTTTTTCGTAGTCAGTACATGATATCCGCAAGGTGGCTTCTCGACCAGAGGGACAACGCATCTGGTACACTCACGCAACTCTAAATGACACATTTTTAGAAGAGGAACAAACGATGACTAATCGACTATTACGACTACTAATTATAGGAATACTCTTGCCAACGGCGGTTTTTGCTGGAACGAGGGAGGATGTGCTTGTTCAGTTAAACTCGGGCGCATCAACAAAAGGCCCCGAAAATACTAAGTCGTGGCGCATCTTCTTTGACGCATGTTTGGAAATGACTCCAACCCCGACCCCCGCAGGCGAGGCGCTTACACTTCGTAAAGTGTGGCCTGGCATGCAAGATTGGGCGATCGTTTCAGATTGGGCTTCGCAAAACGAGCATATGGAAAATGCGTTTTTGGAATCAGCCAAACGAGCACTTGTTGGTTTGCCTTACGGTTCAGAGCATGTTCCAGATGCGTATCAAGAAGCAGGCGTTGTCGCTGAAATTGGCGTGGATGGATCACTTCAGCATTTTGATTTCTCCTACATTGCGACTGTTCAAAAAGCATGCCTATGGTCAACAGCGGAAACATATCGGTTGTTCGAAGCAGGAGAGACGGAACGAGCTATTCGTTTATTGATGTCTGAACTTATTGTCTTGCGTAAATTTTGCGATCGAGATTTTCTAAAAGAGCAACTGACATTTATGCCTATGCTTGGTCTCGCGCTTGAAAACACACGAGACATGTTTTATAACTATCGAGAAAAAGTTTCTTCTGCGCAGTTTAGAACCTTTGCCAAGGAATGGATTCCTTACTTGCAAACAGGTCCGAACCGTTTGCTCATGCCAGAGGGTGACCGCGTCGTCGGCGAAGCACTTTTAATGGAATTGTTTAAATCAAACGGTGACCCTGACCCCGCAAAATTCAGAGAAGTGCTTACAGACGTGCAAGCAAGACGAGAGCCATTAACACGATTTGGAGCGGCAAAGTATTGGGCTACTATCTCGATGATCCATCGTGGCCGTAATGACTCCATGAAGCGTCTTAATCTCATTTATGATGATTGGTGGAGACGTTGGAAAATGCGTGCATTTCATCCACAACTTAAAGTGGATACAGCTTTGCAACGTTCCAACCCAGTGAAATACGCAGCGGTAAACATGATTATTCGCGATATCGAAGCACTCTTTTCTGAAAGAGACCTACTCACAACACAAATCAATGGCACGGCGGTTTCTGCAGCACTTTGTGGATATATAAATCACTATTCCGTGTATCCATCTGCGATAAAAAAGATGTATGCACAATTGTTGAACCGTTCGTCTAATTTAGATTACTTGCGACCGCTTGATTTACGAACCGATGCTGCATGGGAGTTGTACGACTATCCTGTGGCTGGATTTCATTATCGCCGTATCAACAAAGACACAAAAATACAAACGCTCGTTGGTGATGTCACCGTTAACAAAGGCGAATGTTTGCTGTACGGTGTGTCACAAAATAACGAAGATGATCGTGGGTTAAATGCAGGCGAAGACGCCATCATTTGGCCTCCCCTTAAAACCCTTGAACGAAACGCAGGAATGTTGGATTAAGAAATGCCAGAAATAGAAAACGTAGTCATTATTGGTAGTGGGCCAGCGGGTTGGACAGCAGCGATTTATGCATCAAGAGCAGATTTAAAACCATTAGTATGTATAGGTGTGCCAAAAACAACGCCAGCCATTGTCTTGCCTGGCGGTCAGTTGATGCTCACAACAGAGGTCGAGAATTACCCTGGTTTTCCAGAGGGCATAACTGGCCCAGACATGATGGCGAATTTTCAAAAACAAGCAGAGCGATTCGGCACACGCATTCGAAATGAAGACATCGTTTCTTGTGATTTTTCGGAAAAACCATTTAAACTTAGCACAAACAAAGGCGAGACTATCCTTGCCCATGCGGTCATTATTGCAACGGGCGCAATGGCGAATTGGATTGGCCTTGAAAATGAAATGCGACTCGCTCGCAGTGGCGGTGGCGTCAGTGCATGCGCTGTTTGCGATGGTGCCCTTCCTGCATTCCGCGATCAGCCACTCGCCGTAGTTGGCGGCGGTGATAGTGCACTTGAAGAAGCAAGCTTCTTGACGAAGTTTGCTTCGAAGGTCTACGTTATTCACAGACGCGATAAATTTCGTGCGTCTAAAGCTATGCAACAAAGAATATTTGATTCGCCGAACGCTGAACCGCTTTGGAATAAAACAGTGATCGACGTTCTTGGTGACGATGTGATTACGGGTGTCTTATTGAAGGACACCGTGACAGGCGAAGAGTCAACACTAGAAGTGCGTGGTCTTTTTGTAGCGATTGGGCACACGCCTACGACAAGTTTCCTCGATGGCACTGGTATTGAACTTGACGATGCTAAGTACATCAAGCTTAGTACTCGAAGCAGTAAGACCAACATTGAGGGCGTTTTTGCCGCTGGCGATGTTTCTGATTCGGTGTATCGTCAAGCGATTACCGCAGCGGGAATGGGTTGCCAAGCTGCCCTTGACGCCGAGCATTATTTATCCCAGTAATGGTGCATGCAACGGTCGATCTTGAGCATAAAAACGCAGCGTAGATGTCGCATCGTTCTATTTAGCTATATTGGCAGGGCCGTGGAGCCAATAGTTCTTTTTGAGGATTACATATAACTAAACATTAATCAGGCGCAATTCGAGTGATTATTTTTGCACCCACGGCGTCTCCCCACACGTTGACGGCGGTTCGGCACATATCAAGGATTCGGTCAACGCCGATGATGATGCCTATTGCTGCAACAGGAAGTGGCCCATCTGGCGAGCCAGTTAGATTCATATTGACTGCAGATATAACAATGACCATTGTGACTAATCCAGCGGAAGGGATTCCAGCCGCGCCAATTGCAGCAAGTGTTGCGGTAATCACGACAATCAATAACTGTCCGAACTCAAGTTGGATCCCAAATAGTTGGAATAAAAAGACTACGGCGACGGCTTCGTACAGCGCCGTGCCATCCATATTGATAGTGGCGCCAAGGGGCAGCACAAAATTAGCGGCGCGTTTTGAACAACCGCCTTCGCCTTCTGCAGCATCAATGGTCACAGGCAATGTCGCGGAACTGGAGTCTGTGCCAATGGCGGTCATGAGCGCTCGTTTCATTTGCCACATAAATTGAAATGGGTCTTTCCCAGAGAATAGCCAGAGCACAAGGGGCAGTACTAGGAACCCGTGAATAGCAAGGCCAAGTAATACGGTGGTCATATACCATCCAAGTGGTCCGACTATGGATTCAAAACCAATTTTTCCAACCGTCCAAGCAACAAGGAAAAATACACCGATGGGGGTGAGCCAGATAACCCATCGAACCAAAATCATCAATCCCTCAAAGCAAGCGTTGCAAAGATCTCGTGCAACTTTTGTTTTTTCGCCACCGGCGGCAAGGGCAAGGCCGAATGCTATGGCAAACATAATAATCCCAAGCGGCCGTACATTGACCATGTCTGCAAAAATATTGACGGGTACAAGTTGGTACAAGATATTCATCCATGCAGAACCAAGCGACCGAGTGGCTGTTTCTCCAGCTGTAAAATTGCCCGCCGTTTCTCGGAGAGTCTCTTGAATTTCCGGAGCCAAAACACCAGGAGAAATCCAAGTGACTAGCAAAGTGCCAAGCGTGACAGCCATAAACATTGTTGCAAGGTAATAGATAAGCGTCGCACCGCCAACGATACCAAGTTTTGACGGGTCGCCAATTCGGGTGATGCCAGAGATGACACTAAAGAAAATGAGCGGAATAATTAACAGTTTCAACGGTCGAATAAGTACAAGGTCGCCAGCAGCTTTGAGCCAATGGTCACCATCAACCACTGCGCCAGTTGCATAAAGCCCAAACTCGCCAACAAACGCGCCGCCAACAAGCCCAAGCAGAATAAGAACTGTCAAAATATTTGTGCTTCGATGTTTCATGCTTCGTACCCTAACGAGAAAAGCCCCAGTGTTGGGGCTTTTCAGTCGTTCTTTGTTGTGGTTCGTTGGATTTACTCAGTTGTTTTGTCAGGTTCCCGCATGATGATGCCAAGTTCGTCGAGTTGCGCAGGGTCTGCAACACCGGGCGCTTCGCACATTAGGTCTGCGCCTGTTTGTGTTTTTGGGAATGCAATAACTTCGCGTATGTTGGTCGTGCCAATCATCATCATCACAAGTCGGTCAAGGCCAAACGCAACACCACCGTGGGGTGGTGCTCCAAAACGGAGTGCATTCAGAAGGAAGCCGAATTTATCTTCTGCTTCTTCTTGCGATAGACCAAGCAAGCCAAACACTTTTGCTTGAACTTCGGGGTTGTGAATACGAATGGAGCCACCACCGACTTCGGCACCGTTGATCACAAGGTCGTATCCAGAGGAAAGACAATTAGCAGGGTCAGATTCTAAACTAGCAAGATGCGATGCAAGAGGTGCAGTGAACGGATGGTGTTCGCTTACCCATCGTCCTGCATCTTCGTTCCAGTCAAACATAGGGAAATCTATAACCCAAAGACCGCGGAACATACCTTCTGGAATCAAACCGAGTTCTTTAGCCACAGTTAAGCGAACCTCACCAAGAGCAGTGCATGCAACTCGGTAGGTCCCCACACCAAACATAACTATGTCGCCTTCTTCAAGACCAAGCGCCTCAACAAGTTCGTCCTTGATTGGAGTGACGAATTTAGCAACACCAGTGACGAATTCGCCGCCTTGGTATTTCACGACTGGTAGTCCGCCAGCGCCGTATGTTTTCGCAATTTCAGCGTATGTGTCGGTCTTTTTTCGGCTGAGTTTTTCAGCACCGCCAGGAACTCGCATGGCTTTTACGCTTCCGCCTGAATTACATGCTTCGTTGAAAACTTTGAAGTCGGTTTTCTTTGCAAGTTCGGTAATGTCTGTAAGTTGTAAATCAAATCGAATATCAGGTCGATCAGATCCATAGTTATCCATCGCGTCTTTCCACGACATTTGTGTTAGTTCGCCAAGGTCAATCCCGCCAACTTCTTTATACAAGGTTGACGCAAACTCACTCATAAGTGCAAGGATGTCGTCTTGGTCTACGAAACTCATCTCGAGGTCAATTTGCGTAAACTCTGCTTGCCGGTCAGCGCGTGGGTCTTCATCGCGTAAACATTTACAGATCTGTAAATACTTGTCGCAACCAGCAACCATTAAAATTTGTTTGAAAATTTGTGGACTCTGCGGAAGGGCATACCATTGTCCTGCTTGATGTCGTGAGGGCACAATGAAGTCACGCGCACCTTCTGGAGTTGGCGTGATAAGCAGGGGCGTTTCAATTTCAAGGAAGTCTCGGTCAGCAAAAAAGTTTCTTGTGAACTGTGTAATCTTATGTCTAAGTGCAAGGATTTTTTGCATCTTTGGGCGACGTAAATCAATGTAGCGATATTTAAGTCGGTGCTCTTCACCGATGTTATCTGCATCGTGGTCGTCCGGCAAAATTGGCAATTTAGCTGTTCGGTTAATGACTTCGATGTCTTTTGCCACAAGTTCAATTTCGCCAGTGGCGAGTTTCGCATTTGCCTTACCGTCTCGAACTCGAATTTCGCCAGTGATGCTAACGACATCTTCGCGCCTTAGCGATGCGCCTAATTCCATCACGTTTTCTGGCGTGTCTTCGGCATCAAATACGACCTGTGTCATGCCGTATCGGTCACGTAAATCAATAAACACGAGTCCCTTGCCTTGGTCTCGATAGGTGTTTACCCAACCACTAAGGGTGGTCGTCTCTCCGGCGTTTTCCTTGCGGGTGTCGCCACATGTACATGTTCTTTTCAGCATTCGGTTATTGTACCAGACCTCTAAACCACTTTAGTCAAACCCCTTTAGATTGATACAAATGAATTCAGATAAAACGAAGACAATTCTCATGACGGCATTTGAGCCAAGTGGCGACGCGCTAGGCGCTATGGCGACGCGCGGACTCAAAGAGCTGGAACCGAATTGTCGTGTCGTTGGTCTAGGCGGTGATTTAATGGCGTCGTCTGGTGTTGAGCTTCTTGAACACACCACTAAAGAAGCGGCAATGGGCGTCGGTGCCATCTCTGAAGTAAAGCGAGTAAAACGTCTTGTTGATTTAGTGGATGCCTGGATTGAAAAAAACAAACCAGATGTAGTCGTGGCGATTGATTCGCCAGCGGCAAATTGGCCAGTGTGCAAACGCGCGCGTAAGCATGGCTGCTCTGTTGTTCACTTGGCAGGGCCACAACTCTGGGCGTGGGCGCCATGGCGAATAAAAAAAATGAAACGTCTTAGTGACCACGTTATGTGCTTGCTTCCTTTTGAACCGGAGTGGTTTTCGTCGCGGGGAATGCCCGCAACGTTTATTGGTCATCCTGCGTTGAAGACCGGTGATATTAAAGAAATGGACTTGCCCTGCGGCGAACCGAATATTATTTTACTTCCTGGTTCTCGCAAAAGTGAGATACGAAAAAATCTCCCAATGCAACAAGAAGTGCTGAAGCGAATTTGTGCAGAGTTTCCAGGGACAGAAGCGGTGATTGCAGTTCGAGCCGATGATGTTGCACGAGTGAAGCCACATGCAAACGGATTGCAAATTGTTGCAGATGAATTGCCAAGCGTGCTCGACTGGGGAACGCTGGCGCTGACTGTTTCGGGCACAGTTTCCCTGCACGTTATGAATCACGCAACGCCAATGATTGGTATGTACAAAGTGAACGCTTTGTCCATGTTGTTATCAAAAATTGTACTAAACACACCGCACCGATTATTGCCCAACTTGATAGCTGGCGAGCGCATTGTTCCTGAGTTTATCCCATGCGGGAATATTGCTCCGCATCTTGCATCCGTTTCTATTGACTTGCTTCGTGACAAAGAAGCGCTTACACGCATGCTTGCTCGTCTTCAAAAAGAAGCCGCGGTCTATCGGCAACATAATCCAAGTAAAGAAGCAGCTGAAATTATTCTCTCGTTTACTCAGTAACTTTGATTTCGCATTTGGCGTTTCCAGCGAATAGGGTTCCCAAGAATGAACCGATGAACGAAGCGATACCAACGCTAACGTAGACGTTCGGTTCTTAAGTCATCTTGCTGACAACCCACATCGCAATGAGTCCGCAAACAAGTCCAATAATTCCTGAAATAACAGATGTGCAAATTTTCATTTTATTCTCATTTTGAATTGAATTCGCCTTTTTTAAGTTTTCCAATATATTCATGGTACGCACGCATTGCTTTTGGTCCATAGAGCCACATGATTGGAATGTTTGCAACAAGCATCGCGCCCAATCCAAGCGTAGTCCACATGTCAAGTTCAGCATCGGTTGTAATAAAACCAATTGTTGAAACGGCAACAAGCACGGTATATACCATGCGGTAAAACATGACGGCAAAAGTGGAGACTGCACCCTCGCGACCAAAGATATAAATTATGCCTTGCTCGCCGTAGTAACTCCACGAGATCATAGTTGAAATGGCAAAAAGCCAACAAGCAATGACCACAAGCCATTTGCCAAGCCCCGGAATGGACCGATCAAATGCGTGCGCGGTTAAACTTGCTCCTGGATAATTTGCCCAGACACCATTGCTTATCAGTGTGACTGGCGTCACGGTGCCTTCTTTATCTACTTCAACATCGACGGAGTTCCAATTGACGCCTAGCCCGCCATCAGCATGTACAACGGTTCCTTCTATTCGATGTTGGTTGTTGCCTGTGTCATCATTGTCGCCAGCGCGGATCATCATGAAGACGGAGTCATTCAACGACCAACCAGTTTCGTTTTCGCTGACACGGTTAATTGTTTTTGCTTCTTCGTTTTTGTGTGGAAGCACTGGGGTCATAAGCATCCATGCATCACCATCAAGGGTAAGCGAAACAGGTGCACTATCACCAAATGTCGCTTCAGCACCACGGTTCCAAGCGCCTGTTGTAAGAATGATGAGTGCGGTTACCGTGCACACGACAAGCGTATCAACAAAAGGCCCAAGACCAGCAACGATGCCTTCACGTACGGGTTCTTCGCATTTAGCGGCAGCGTGCGCAACAGGCGCAGAACCCTGGCCAGCCTCAGAACTAAAGAGCGCCCGTTTGACACCCCACATCATGGCGTAACCAAATGTGCCACCAAGGAATGCGCCGCTTGCTGAAGCATCGCCAAAGCCAAG
>Ga0302127_10002311_pt1 | contig 11530 bp, 14 predicted proteins | sample CB4_SCM_MG_FD_204452 | JGI IMG/M metagenome (GOLD analysis project Ga0302127, IMG submission 204452) | Marine microbial communities from Western Arctic Ocean, Canada - CB4_SCM | ecosystem: Environmental > Aquatic > Marine > Oceanic | place: Canada: Western Arctic Ocean | collected 2017-09-24
GGCGGCGGCGCCGGCATGAGCATCCCCCGGATGGCTTCCGAAGCGACAGTCAGTTCGCAGTCATTATTGGGTAAGCGGAAGATTCCCCGTGGCCGAGCCGTGAAGGCGAAACTCAAGATGTGCTTCCAGGTGTACTTTCCAATTTTTTTCAGATCGGTGTGCTTCCTGGAGATGCGTGCCAGAGACGCCAATTCCAAGGGCTGCGTGCGATACTCGTCGAGAGCCACGCTTCCGCACTTGAATACACGTTCCAATAAACAGCTCATCGGGGTGCCGTACAACCTCGCCGAGTCAAGTTTTTTGACGAGACTATACGAATCCTGAAAAGGGCCGTAAGCATTCGCACCCATCCGGATCAGATAGGTGACAGCGTCCGGCAAGTTTCGATCTACCGCCATTTGTAATAGCGTCCCTTTCTCACCGGGCTCGTTAAGTTCCGGGCACGGGTCTCCAGCTGCCTTTCTCTTGAAAATGTGGCGCAAGAGCTCAATGAGCAGAGCTTCGTAGCGTTCATTGTCATGCGCGTCTTGGGGAAATTTATGCCTGTGAAGCAATGCGGTCCAGACAGTGCCGCCGCCGAGATACAAGGGCACAGAATAGTTGAGGTCGGCCGTGCTCACCAGAGCAAGAGCAACTTCTAATGAGCACGGCCGATTGAGTGCGGCATAGAACACTGGAATTACAGCCGTTATGGTTCTAATTTCGTACAATGGAGGTCCAAATGATGGACTGCGTTCCGTGTATGTGTAAGAACCCAGTGTAGTGTCCGCCCCATGCTGCACAAGGAGTTTGACAATCGTAGGACGGTCCTTGTTAACTGCGTACATCAGCGGCGACACGTCAGATATCGAATTGACCATCTCCGGATTCTTCTTCAGCAGAGCCGTCATCGCTGCGACGTCGCCTCTGCCAATTATCCCGAGGAGCTTGCCCTTCTTGCACTTAGCACACTTGCACGACCGAGACCTGCACCCGAGAGGGGCGGCCCTCCAGTGGCTGTTCGCATTCTGGATATCAGTTCTACAATTAGTACAGTTACAGCCCCAGTTTGGGTCTAGCTGCCATGTCTTTTTGCAACAGGCAGGACCCCTGGGACCGGTGAAGTATAGTTTGGGCATTGTTATGATTATATATACTCGAATGTGTTCCCTGTCTTTTAAGGCCTGTTAATAATGCAGTTCCTGCTTTTAAGTAGAAAAAGTGCGTTTTTAATTTGGCTTAAGAAACCGACAGTGTGTAATATTGACGAGGAGAGCGTGATAGTCCTCGCTCGTCATCACGGGTCGGCCTGGTATAGAGCCTGCCTCGGACGTAAAATATGTTATCTTTCCAAACCAACCTCCCCATCCGACAGAACGATGTCATGAAGTCCCTCCACAACACCCCGGAGGGCCGCTAGGCTTGCGTTACGTCTACCAAGTCCCTCCACAACACCCCGGAGGGCCGCTAGGCTTGCGTTAAACATAAAACGTTAGTGCTTTTTTGTATGGCCTTAGGACTGCGTACGGCACACACCCAGAAGACATCAAACAGTGATCTTCGCCCACTTTCAAAATGAGTACATCTCAAACCTGGATCGAGGACGGAGTTGAGATCGAGCTATATACGTTTGCCCATGGCAATGTGTTCAAGACTTGGAGGGTGGACGGCAAGTACCATCGCACGGACGGACCTGCAACGTGCGAATGGGACAGCGACGGTACCAAGACAGCGGAGTGGTGGATGGTGCACGGAAAGTACCATCGCAGGGGCGGACCTGCAACGTGCGAATGGGACAGCGACGGTACCAAGATAGCGGAGTCGTGGATGGTGGACGGAAAGTACCATCGCACGGACGGACCTTCATGGTGCGAATGGGACAGCGACGGTACTCTGCGGGTGACGTCGTGGTCGGTGGACAATAAGTTCCACCGGACGGACGGACCTGCTGTCAATGCCTGGAATGGCGATGGCGACGTGATCCTTGAACAGTGGTACATGGACGGGAAAGCGTGCACAGAGGAGGAGGTCCGGCGTACGGTGGCCAGGAGGTCAATGCAGGACAAGGTTCTCCGAGCCTCCCGCCTGCTGTCACTTGGTCAGCAAGTGCCAAAGTTATCCGACGACATCCTTTCCGCAGTGGGCCGGTTCTTAGATTAAACAAAACATATAAACACGCACCCCGTCTTCAATAATAATAAAAAAAATAATAAAAAGCAACTTTTCAACGAGATGCGAAGTGTGCGAAGTTCGCCCGAGCTACCATGTAGCCTTCGCCCAGTCCGGGCATGTACAATATCTCTTCGCAAACCTGATCGAAACCTGAGTCCCGGTGCTGCTGTTTGTGAAGCCCATACTTTTCCTTCCGGGTAAAAGTCCTCTTCAGGGTGTACAATTTCTTGAGAAGTTTGTGGACACTTTCCCTGAATCCTGGAACAGGATACTCGGGTAGACTCAAACACAAATGACTAGGGCCATCTCCGTATATTTCTATATGCGACTGACTATACGTCTGTGTGTGTTCGAACGGAACTTTCTTTGTGAGAATCTCCATTACCAGAAGGTTGACATCAGCCACCGTCTCGCAAGTGGTCTGCTCCGCTCGCACCAGAGCTTCCCTAAAATTGGTATCTACAACATGTGTCGACATATTATTTTTAATTAATATCCTTCTTGAACAGCATGAGCGGCCCTCCCTATGACCACGACAAAATGTCATTTTGCTCGCAAATTAAATATTTTAATTAATATCCTTCTTCAATATTTTCAGCATCTGCTGCTGTCCGCTCAGAAACATTGACAGCTTATCGGCAGTGGAGCATTCCAGGACGCTTCCCTTTTTTCGGAGGCTAGTGGGCTTCGTCAGCACCACGGTACGGTAATCGGCGTGGTACTCATGCTTCATGCGTGTGATCGCATCTGAACCCATCCTGGCAAATCGCAGCAGCAGTGACACTCCGGCAGTCTCGTAGTAAAGGTCGACCACCAGCGTTCCGTCAACAGGGTACAACTGTATGGGAAGGGGGTCAGACACGCAGCCGTCCCAGAAGGTGCGGCTGCCTACAACGGCTGGTTCAAACACAAGGGGGAGACTGGCACTCGCCATGAGCAGGTCGACAATGGAATGCTGCACAGCTGTGTCGGCATCGAAGTACACAGGCGAGCCGGTCTCGAGATCGGTGGCCACTATGGTAACGTCCTTGCCCATCCTCGTGCGAATGTCTTCGAGGGTGACAATGTCCGGAAAGCGCCCTAGCAAATTCGTCAAGGCAACCCTAATGGGTTCCGATGAAAGAAAGTTCCCGGTGGTGAGGAGGGCCTGCGGATCGGGCTTCACCAGACACTGTGCGTTCACTTCCTGGGGGAAGTCGCATATTTCACGGGGAGTGATACCCAGTGCGAGAAAAACACTTAGGATGGCACCAGCACTCGCACCAGCGAGGCACTCCAGGTCGTCTAGGTCGCCACGGCTGTGCAGTTCGTCGAGACCACCGAGGATGGTGTAGGCATTGAAGCCACCGCCGGCCAGAACCAAGTTGCGCACCATACTTTTGTCTTTGGTAACGATTCTAACTTTATATCATTTTAAGTTGTTAAATGCATCTCTTGCTTGTCAGTCTAAATTAAGGCTATTTCGTGACCGCACGGGCCATCCTCAAAGCACTTTCCTTGCTGGTGTAGTCGTAGAACATCCCGTGTCTCTCAACAACCGTCACGCAGGCGTGAGACGGACTGGGACACCAGTCGTATCTGGTTTCCCTCATTTCTTCGGCGTCGTCATTGGGACCGGGAATAAATACCATCACGTTGCGGCGTTTGAAAAGACGCATCAATTTGTTCATCTTCCTCACTTCCGCCACGAACTCGGTGTCGGTCATGCCCGAAGACGAGTCTGGGTCCACCCCATACGACCCGCACGGCATCAGGATCCACCGTATGTGTTTGCTCGCCGCCCACTCCAGAGCCCTGATGAGATTCTTCAGATTTTTCAGGGAGTGGTAGCACTGGTCAGTGTCTTCATGCTCTTCTATGGTTTGGACGAAGTATTTACGCACCTCTTTGGGGCAGTGTTCTTCGAAAATGTCCAGGACTATGTCTGTGTGGTTCCCAAGGTCAGGAATATCTTTCTTTTTCTTGCTGGTGAAGTTCCTGAAGTGATGGTTCCCCGAAGGTCGTCCGTCCATGAATAAAACCCCCTCCATTATAGATGCCTCGTTGGCCAGTTCTTCCCGGCGTGTCTATGGTAGCTGAAAAAGACATTTTTGTCGGTAAAGCGCCTTTTAGTTTGAGTAAAAAATAAATATTAATGTAATGTAATGAAGCTGCTGGTATTTCCCTACGATCAGTGGAAGGGCAAGATCACCGGACCCAAGCGCCGGATGGTGAGTCTTGCGAAGCAGTTTCGCAGGGCCAAAGGCATGGATGTGCGTGCCCCTCCCTCTGGTGTGCAGCCTATCAAGTTCAACCCGAGTATAACCCTGCTCAGAAAGAAGAGCAAGTCATGTGTCTACGCAGTTGCATACAGGGCACACTTTCCCAGCCCTAAGGGGTACAGGGGTTCCGTCCCCCGGCTGGCCGCACCGAGAACGGACACCCCGAAGGGGCGAGTCGGCATGTGGGACTTCCAATTTCGCAACTACTGGGACGGGACAGGCATCTGCGAAATCGAGGTGTTCGATGACAAGATAGTCATCAGGAAGGATGTCATCCCTATGAAGGGCGGACAGCTCCTTGACCCCCGCATCGTCAGACAGAAAGTGAAGGGTGGGGGGGGGACCCTATTCTTACAGTATAGTGACTACACCTGGGGGCAGGAAAAATGGGACGTCAAACCCACGGAGGTCCTGAAACGGTGCGGAGAATACTGGGACGAGCTGTGTATAATGATAGGAACGGTTCCAATTCGGCTCGACTCTAAGGAGGGATTCGCCGTTAAGGCTAAGGGTCATCTTATCTGTCAGGATACGTCCCGGCGGTTCGAGAAGAATTGGGCATTTGTTCCTGACGGTCGCAAGACCAAGACGTTTCAGTATTCGTGTGGTCCTCTCACGTATATGCGGGGTATAACTGAAAGCAACAGTCGTGAGTGTATCGAGGTAAAAGCCAAGAGCACCTTCTTCATGAGACTGTACAAGCACTTGGGGAATTTGGTCCCGGGCATGTCCGGGAACGGTATAGCGTGCACAAGTCCCTTGCAAACCTTTGGGACCAGTTACATTGGTTTGGGGCACATCAAACTGCTCTACAAGAATTTCAAGCCCAAGAGCCGCAAAGGGGCACACCGCTTCATCGGGGAACTTGCCAAGCGCCAAAACCTGAATCTTCAAGGAGCATCCAAATGGTTCAAGGAGGGAATCAACATGCACCAGCAGTACATTTACGTTATGTTCATGTATACGATCAACCGAAAAACCCTCGAACTCGAACGGGTAAGCGACGCCTGGCTACCACAGTCTGGGGTGATACCCTACTTCAGCACTCTCGTTTTCCCCATGGCAATCGAACCTTTCCTGGGCAGCCAGTGGGCACTGTCAGTGGGGATCTCTGACCACGACAGCGCTCTGCTGATCATGAGCAGCGAGGAAATCCGGACGAGACTTCGACACAAGGCTTCGTCGCCCGTCCAAAACATGGAATTCAATATAGTTGAGTGTTAAATCCGCATATAATTATATATGTAATAACCAAAACAATATGACCCCCACCGATGCCGTTACAAAGGTGTTTATGGCAATAGGTATAATCGCCAGTCTCTGCTATATAGTATACCTGAGTCCTATATTCAGTCCTGAGAAATGGACACGTAAGGAAGACATACCGGGAAAAGATCGGGCCGGGAAGTCAGCCCAGAACATTGACGATAGAGGAACATTTGTGAGTGCACTCAGTGCCTTTCTGGGTGTAATTGTAGTGTACCTTCTCAGCAGCACCGCTCTCAAGGGGAATGAAACCGTCACCATGAACGCCATTCTCCTGTGGTGGGGCTTTATCTTGGGACCGATTATCGGCTACTTGCTCGATGTCGGCATTGGTTCGGAGGATGGTCTAAGACGTCTCGGGACGTGGAAAGGCATAAGGTACACCTTCAGTAAGTTACCGACGTTCGACTTCTGGAGATACTGTGTGACGGTTTTACTGGACATATTCGTGTCCACCCCAATCATGGATGGGATAAAGGTTCTCTACAGTGCGTCAGCGTTCAAGAAGGCACTCAGCCCTCTCCTATCGTCGCAGATGCCGGGCGTTCTACAGTCCATCGTACAGTTCATTACCTTCAAAGCGTACACGAACCAGACCCGCTTTCAGTGGGCCTACCCAGACTCCAAAGGGGACAGAGACCTCCGCTGGGAGGGTAAGCTGGTCGCCCTGGCCACAGCCGTATCGGCCGCATCGTATGTAGGATACTCCTTCCACGGCGCCAGCGGCACTGCTATAGAGAATGCGGTGTCGTCTCCGCTGGGAGAGAGAGTCACATATGCCTGTGCTGCCGTTCTTTCGCTGACCCTCCTAGATATGGCCGGAGAGTTCAACGCTTACCACACTGACGACGAAGACGAAGTCAGGACAGACCAAACCGAGGGCACGCAGGCTGCATTCGGCTTTGTCCTGTTTGCGGCGATTACCGGTCTTTCGGCTTATATGGTTCACTCCGCAGCACGGGGTAAGAAGTAACCGTAGGCCCAGGCAGTAAGTGGGGCGACCTTGGGCGTAGCGTGCTCCAGCATCGCCCGGACGTATAGATCCTCAAACATCGGGTGCACGTCGGCCGGTGCGGTGCGGAAACTGTAGAACACGCCCTTGTCTGTGCTCAGGCTGCACGCCGTCATGCGGACGGTCGAATGACCGTATTCGAAGGCCAGGCACGCATCGGGGACGTTCCAGTCCTTGCGATGGGGGATGGACCGAAGACTCGCAGTGTCGGAGCACCGCGGACACCGGGGCATTCCCCGGAGCCCATACAGGGCCAGCACATCTCTCGGGTTGGACAATGCGGTAAGAAGCATTCTTTTTATCAGTGACAAAGGTATTTGTTTCCGATAAAATATATATTTGTATTGTAATGACTAGCATACTTCCAGAGGTTCCTCCAGAGGTGCTCTCAATATTACATAGCGACGGTTTTTATCATTTTAGAAATGCCGTGAGCCCCGAAAATGTAGACTACGCCCGGAAATATGTCACCGATACCGCAAATTACACAAAAATGGAAGTGTACATCTCCCAAGTACTCGGTTCTCTTTACACTAAGTCTGGACTTCAGCTGGAATGTGCCAAATACCGGATAAGCAACAAGAATAATTCGGTCGACGCCGCTGGCTTTCACAGAGACCTACAGACGATGAACAATGATATCGTGGATCCCGTCCCAGTGTATACAGTTTTGTCCTACTTGGACAGCGACAGCACAATGGAATTGATTCCTGGGTCTCACACAAAATACCGAATGTCTATTCTCGAAGCCATCCACAGTTTAAACAATAGTATCCAGATCCAAGTCAAGCCCGGTGACATACTTATTTTCCACGCCTCTATGATTCACAGAGGGGTATTCTACAGGCGTCTTGCAAACAGGAGACTGATCCAATGCTTTGACTGTACACCGAACAGCGAGTTCTCTCAGAAAATCTTGCACCTGCCGTGTATGGATAGATGTTCGCAAACCATGAGAAAGGTGTTCTCACATATTGCCGCCGTCCGCCCCCTCATTAAAACACTCGACTTCATCAACTACTTCAATGTCGCCACAGGCTATGGCTCGGCCTCTAATTTCATGAGTCGGTTGAACTACGAAGGTATAGAATTCCTTTCCACCGAATCGAACACCCCCCGTCTGAAGCCGAAGTTCGACGAACCCGACATCCTCAACAAATACATCATCCTACAGACCAACATAAGAGACCAGAAGGCATCCGACGTTTCATATATTTATCATCACAGTATGATTATATTTTATGTGTTTATAGTTCAATATATCGCACTTGTACTTGCAACGCTGTACTTAGTTTCGCAAGTCCTCAAAACGGTTTAAACAAGCCGAACCAAGTTAATAACACCACGATGGAAACCATTTGTGACCCCGACATATTCTATGTGTTCATACTTCAGTACACCGCAGTAGTACTTGCGAGTCTGTTCTTGGTTTCACAAGTCCTCAAAACGGTTTAAACAAGCCGAACCAACTTAATAAAAAACCCCACCATGGAAACCGTCAGTGACCCCGACACATACGAACCTAGCCTCAACAAGGATGGTGTATACGTCGATACATTATCCTTTGCGTGGCCCCTCGAAGGTCTTCGTTGCAACTGCGGGACACGCAGAGAACACTCTTACAGCAGTCGCAGCAAGTTCCTGGCACACACCAAAACCAAAGGCCACCGAGCCTGGCTCGTCGATCTGACCAACAACAAACTCAATTATTACAACAGGCTGGTCAAGTCGGAAGAAACGGTCAAGACGCAGCAGCTGATGCTTACGGAGTTGTCCAATAGAATTGCACAAGATTCTGTCGTCATTTCGGCCCTCACCAACTTGGTGCAGCCCCAGTCAGCTTCTGGTATGTACTCACTGGATTAAGAGTGTCCCAGTGTTGCACATCTTGCCAGAAGGCGAGATGTTTTTTTTGTAGACGATATTAGTTCTCTCGAACTGGGGCATTTATTTTTATTTAATTTCTTCGTCAGACGTTTCCATTGAAATTTCCATTGAAAGGAGGTCCTGCGTCGGCTGCTTTAGCAGCGTGATCTCATCGCGTGCGTCCAGCAATTCATCCGTACGTTTCAGCAATTTATCCGTTTGTTCACGCACCGTCCTCTCGAGGCGTGCTATCTTGCTCTCATGTTTCTTGTTGATAATGCGGATATCCTTCTCAGCCTTCTTGTGTTCCTTCACAGCCTTATTGAGATCCTTAATAGTATTGAGCAACTCCTGCTGGGTTGGCTGGTCTCCATCGGTCGTATCGTTCTCTGGTTGAGGCTCGGGAACAACAGCAACTGTCCGGCTTTCCAAGATGCATCGGTACTTGGCCCGAATCCTCTTCGTGACAATCTGCACCGGCTCGCCGACGCAGAAGTCCGGGTGTTCGGTCATGAATTCCGGGGCCAGATCCCTTGCCCACTGAATATGCTGACCCTGCTCCAGTCCGCCCTTGTAGTTGTCGACCAGGCGCTCCAGGTACTGGACGACCTCCGGGCTGTGCTTCCAATCGAAATTCGGCATTTTGGAGGTGTTGTTTGAACGTTGGGTGTTGTTTTGTTTGTTCGTCTTGTTTATTTGGGTGTTTATTTCATAAGGATACTAAAAAAAGCACGTTTTGTGCATCGAAAAATGCATCAAACGTGCTCCGCAGCGAAGTCCGAAACCAGCTCCTTCATCGTTGCCGCCCACGAGTCGAAACTGGTATTGTGGATGTACCAGCGCCTCGCATTCTCCGATATACTGTGCCGGCTGTCCCAAGCCCCCCTGATGACTGTGGTGATGTAGACGAAGTCTGGTACGCCGTAGCACTTCTCCCAGTCGAGCGATGCGAAGCAGTCGGCGGGCACGTCGCCGTAGAACGCCCCCACATTGGTACACACTGGAACCAGGCCGCATATCATTGCGTCGTGGCTTGCGTACGAGAACCCTTCGCTGTTGGCGACCTGCAGGAACATATCGGCCCCCAGGTACATTGCCTGCTTCCTCGCATTGAAGCCGTTAAGGTTTTCCCCGGGCCTGGGCAGGACCGCCAGCTGCCGGAACTCGAACTCCGGAAGCATTTGCCGCAGGATGGGGATGAGATGCCGCCCCTTTTTCATGTGTGACCAGTTGCCCAGGATCACCGGCTTGGGGTTGACGAAGGCGTTTTTGTATGCCGCCTGGTCGAGTTCGGAGGGATGCAGCACCGTCCGTCGGTCGAACTTGAGATAGTCCTTCCCAAAGAAGCGGGTGAAATCGTCAGTGCAACTCTTCGAAATGCTCACGATCAGCGTCTTTGCGGGATCTCTGTGGTGCAGCATCCTCTCCTGACCGTTGCAGCACAGATCCCGCCAGTACTTGTCCCACGACGGGTTGCGTTCGGCCGTGGTGCGAGCACAGCCGTGGTGGACCAAGATCAGCGGGTATTCGTTGGGGACGTCACAAGCCAGGTGGTTGTCGGTGATCACAACGGGCTTGTCGGCCGTCTCGAGGTACTTCAGCATTTGGTCCTTCTCTTGGGGCCCTCGGAAGAAAACCCGGTCGGGAAACGCCAGAGCCAGCTGCGTGTCGTAACGAGCAACGCCGCCCACGCTCGGCCACGTGTCGTTGCAGTAGCTGACGAGAACCATCGTGCTGTTTAAAGATGTCTGTGTTTAAACTTTAAGTGCCGTAAATGATTAATTACTTTTTTTATCGTGGTCTTGTTTTTACAGCCAGAACCATGAGGGCAGCACTTTACAAGAACCGCCCCCAATGCCAGCAATCCAATAAAAAAATAATATAACAATACCAGACAATGCGTCCACAGAGGGCGTATTGGTTTGCGTTGCGCTGCGTCTAAAGAAACTTGTACACTTCGGCGAGGTTGTCATTCCCAAGACCGGCCCGTGTGACACCGGCGGGTTTCAGGAGTTGTGTGACACGGGCGGCGTTCATCACCTTGCGCCTGCCGCTCACAAGGGCCTTCCTCGGGGGTACCCGCTGACCGTCGATATACCACGTATTAGTCTTCGGCGTCACTACAGCCGGTCCGTCGGGCCGATGCAGATAGCCGTTTATCCCCCACTCCTGTCGTGTGGGCTTTCCCGCTGAGTCGAATACAGCCAATACGGGGCCACCCACATGGTGCATCCGCCCGTTGACCCACCACTCGATGCGCTTGGGACGCCCGGTTTCCCACAGTCGGACATATGCCGGTAGCTTGTTGTCCCGATGGAGGTTTCCGTCTTTGTAGTAACTGAGACCAGACAGTGTTCCACTTTCGAACCATTTTGTCTCGGCAGGTTTCTTTCGATCCCTGTGCTGCTTACCGTTCTTCAACCAGGTTTCCGCAAGGAGTTTTCCGTTATGGAAATCGTATCGCACGTCCACCGGTCCGGCGACGTTCCAGAGCTCACGCCTGCCTCCATCCTTGGTTTCTTCCACCTTCACTTGGTGCATTTATTAATGAGTAACAATATTTATTTTTAGGTGTATAAGTGTTTCTAGTTTGCGGTATAACCACGAGACATGAAAGGTGCTGTTTTTGTATCCTTATAAATAAACACCCAAGACAATACAAGACGAACAAGAAACAACTAAGATCTAAAATGCCGGATTTCGATTGGAAGAACAGACCGGAGGTGTCCGAGTACCTGGAGTGTCAGGTCGACAACTACAGAGCCGGGCTGGAAGATGGCCAGTCGACTCTGTGGAAAAGGGATCTGGCCCCGGCATTCATGGCCGAATTCCCGGACTTCTGCGTCGGCGAGCCCATCAATATTGTCGCAGGGAGGCTTCGGCAAAGATGGATAAGCATCGAAAAGGAACGGACGGAATCAGGTGTTACTCAGCCCCGACACGTCCAGCCAACCCGACAGGAGTTGCTTGATAC
>Ga0302127_10002314_pt1 | contig 11522 bp, 9 predicted proteins | sample CB4_SCM_MG_FD_204452 | JGI IMG/M metagenome (GOLD analysis project Ga0302127, IMG submission 204452) | Marine microbial communities from Western Arctic Ocean, Canada - CB4_SCM | ecosystem: Environmental > Aquatic > Marine > Oceanic | place: Canada: Western Arctic Ocean | collected 2017-09-24
CTAATTTTTCACCGACCCTACGGGTGGATGCGTAGCTGTTGTAGGGCGCTGTGAAGAGCGCGATGTTGCTATTTCTCAAAGGTATTGCCATGGGCATGGCAGATGCTGTCCCGGGTGTCTCCGGCGGTACCATAGCTGTTATTACAAGGGTGTATGAAAAATTAATTTTTTCTATTAGCGCAGTTGATGCTACTGCTATTCGATTACTATTCAGCGGTCGGGTCAATCAGTTGTGGATCCGTATCAATGGAACCTTTTTAGCGTTATTGGCGGCGGGGGTTTTAACCGGATTATTGATCTCCGCTAATACAGTGTTGTTCCTGCTTACCAATCATTTTGAGCTCTTAATGGCGTTTTTTATTGGCCTGGTTCTGGCTTCAGCCTGGTTGCTGAAATCAAAATTTGATTGTCGGGATATCTCGAACCTAGGCAGCCTTGTGATTGGCATTATTATTACCTTGCTTGTTAGTGTAATCAGCCCTAACAGTATGCAAAATGCCTCTTTGTTTTACATATTCTTGAGCGGCTGGATCGCTATATGCGCAATGATACTGCCTGGAATATCTGGTGCTTTTGTGCTGCTAATTTTTGGTGTGTATGAAACGCTTTTAACTGCACTGATCGAAATAAATCTGCTTGTTATTACGGTCTTCGGCACTGCATGTATAGGCGGTCTAATCAGTTTTTCTCGGATTATTTCTTGGGTGTTAAAACATCATTATGAGAAAGGGTATAGCTTTCTTATCGGGATGCTGATGGGCTCCATCTATGCACTTTGGCCATGGAAAATAACGGTTAACCCTCAAGGTGTTGAAAATAGTGGTGAAACAATACTGCAAACCAGCAACACCTTGCCGCTAAACTATAAGATGGTGACGGGAAATGACCCCCTGATACTCGGTGTGTTGCTAAGTGTCATTGCTGGGTTAACGTTGATCTTGGTATTTAATAAATTATTCGCAAGTAAAGCTGGCTAGAGAAATTGGATGTTTTGCTATTCTGAATTAAATCGAACTTGTAATATGTATTTCCGGGCTCGATTGGTACTGGTGGCTACTGCGCTATCATTAACTGCCTGCCTCGGAGCTGGCTATCAAGCGCCTGTCTCCGATCGGGGTGAGCGACAGGTTCTTACCGATCCAATTATAGTGGACAGCAGAAATCCTAACAGCGCTAGTATGCGAACACCAAATAACCGGATTCCCACGACTTCGTCAGTAGCTTCGAATTCAAGTTCCTCAGCCAGTATAAGAACTGGACAGGCAAATCTGAGGCGCAGCCATGTAGTAAAATCAGGAGATACACTTTATTCTATTGCCTTTCAATATGACCTCGACTTTCGACGCTTGGTCATAGCAAATAGCCTGCGTGCACCCTACACCATCTTTGTTGGGCAGCAAATTAATCTGGATGTGTCCCGTATCAGTAATGCACAAATCTCTCAGCCCTCGTACACAGACGGTACGGTAGTGAGCAATAACGGAGTTGCTCGGGTCCAGGCGAGTACGAATAGGGCGAGCACTGTGCTACGCCAAGCCATAAGTGGTAACCAAAAACATAATTGGCAATGGCCACTGCAGGGCCAAATACTGGAAGGGTTTCAGTCTACTTCAAATAAGGGGATCAATATTGCGGCTAATCAAGGTGATGCTGTATTTGCTGCCGGTGATGGTGACGTGGTGTATTCCGGCGCTGGAGTTCAAGGTAGCGGTAATCTGATCATTATTCGGCACAGTGATCGTTATCTTAGTGCTTATGCGCACAATAGCGCTATGTTAGTCGCTGAAGGAAGCAAGGTCAGAGGCGGCCAGAAAATTGCGGAGGTAGGCCAGAACCCCAGTGGTACAGCCTTACTCCATTTTGAAATTCGCCTCGATGGCAAGTCAGTCGATCCGCAGAGCTACCTTCCTTAGAGGCCTTGATGGGGTTTTGATTAGGTGGCACCTAGAACTAGCGCTCTAGGTATTCCAGCTTGTTCTTTTTATCAGTCCACTCTTTTGCATCTGGCAGAGCACCTTTCTTTTCGGTGATGTTAGACCATACGTCAGCCAATTCAGCATTCAACCCCAGAAACGTCTGTTGATCGTCAGGTAGCTCATCTTCGGCGTAGATTGCATCAACCGGGCACTCGGGCTCACAAAGCGCACAATCAATACACTCGTCTGGGTGAATGACTAGAAAATTCGGGCCTTCATAGAAACAATCCACCGGGCATACTTCCACGCAATCTGTATGTTTACAACGAATGCAATTATCACCAACTACGAATGTCATAACTTCTCCATATTATCTAACTGCAACCCAAGACTCTGTCTATTAAATGTGGGGGTGATGGGGCGAGCATTCTACCAGTTTTTTTACTGATTTCTCACTATTGAATTGGCATTTTTACAACTCGAGAAGAATTTCTCAACACGTCTTAAAGACTTTTTAGCTGGTAGAGAATTTCCAGTGCTTCTCTGGCTGATATCTCATCCGGGTTAAGTTTCTCCAGATACTCAATAGCCGCATTAGTTTTGGTACCGAACATTTCGCTTTGCTCAGGGTTAGGCACGGGCATGATTATTTGACGCTCTGTATGCGCATCGCCCTCCAGCTGTTTGAGTTTCTCCCTGGCTTTGGCTATCACAGATTTAGGAATGCCAGCCAGTTGTGCTACTTGCAGGCCGTAGCTTTGGTTGGCTGGCCCGCTTTTCACTTTATGTAGGAAGACGATGCCGTTATCGTGTTCCACGGCATCCAGGTGTACGTTAGAGATGTCTGTCAGGCTTTCCGGCAGGCTGGTAAGTTCGAAGTAGTGCGTGGCAAACAAGGTATAGGCATGCAATTGTTCGGCGATGTAAATTGCAGCCGCCCATGCCAGGGACAGGCCATCGAAGGTGCTGGTACCGCGTCCAATCTCATCCATTAACACGAGGCTCTGAGCGCTGGCGTTGTGTAAAATATTAGCAGTTTCCGTCATCTCCACCATAAAGGTCGATCTGCCTCCAGCCAAATCATCGGAGGAGCCAATACGGGTAAAGATGCGATCAATTGGACCGAGCTTAACCGATTTTGCAGGTACATAGCTGCCACACAGAGCGAGCAGGACAATTAGGGCTGTTTGGCGCATGTAGGTGGATTTACCGCCCATGTTGGGGCCAGTGATGATCAACATGCGTTGAGTGTCATTGAGGTAAAGGTCGTTCCCTACAAACACGTCATCTGTTACCTGTTCCACAACCGGATGACGTCCTGCCTCAATGGTGATGCCAGGCTCTGGGGTTAACTCCGGTCGGCAATAATCTAGACTAATGGCTCTCTCTGCGAAACAGCTCAGCACATCAAGCTCCGCTATCGCCGCCGCTGAATCCAGCAGGGCACCGAGATCACTGGCTAGCTCTTCCAGCAAATCATCATACAGCGCTTTTTCTCGGATCAATGCTTTGCTACGGGCACTGAGCACTTTGTCCTCAAACTCTTTCAGCTCTGGAGTGATAAAGCGTTCGGCATTCTTCAGCGTCTGGCGGCGAATGTATTCGGCTGGCATATCTTGCGGTGCCTGCCCCTTACTAATTTCAATGTAGTAGCCATGTACGCGATTAAAGCCAACCTTTAAAGTACTGAGCCCAGTACGCTCTTTTTCGCGGCGTTCCAGATCCACAAGGTATTGACCTGCATTGCTGCTTAAATCGCGAAGTTCATCCAGTTCGGCATCGAAACCTGTGGCGATTACACCGCCCTCGCGGATAACAACGGGTGGATTTTCTTCTACCGCGCTTTGTAGCAGAGCTGTCTGCGTGGGAAATTCTTTAATTGTCGAGGATAGAGATTGCAAATGGGCAGTGTCAGGAGCCGATTTCAATTTTTGCTGTAACTCAGGTAATAGAGCCAATCCGCCGCGAAGCCGTGCCAGGTCCCTTGGCCTGGCTGACCTTAATCCAAGGCGGGCTAGGATACGCTCCAAGTCTCCTATATTTTTTAGTAATTCATGAATTCCCTCATAGCAGTAATCTTCCAGCAAGGTAGCAATTACCCCTTGTCTTAATTTAAGCACACCCTGTTTCCGCAGTGGGCGGTGCAGCCAGCGTTGAAGCAGCCTGCTACCCATTGTTGTGGCGCATCGGTCGATTACCGACATCAATGTGTTTTGCTGACCCCCGGCAAGATTTATATCCAGTTCTAGATTACGCCGGCTTGAGGCATCCAGGACTACACTGTCGTGCTGCTGCTCAACCTGCAAACTCTGGATATGGGGTAGCTCAGATTTTTGTGTTTCACTGGCGTATTGCAACAGACAACCGGCGGCGCCTAAAGCTAGGTTGAGCTCTTCGCAATCAAAGGCAGACAAGTCTTTAGTTTTAAAATGGCCAATGAGAATGCGAATTGAATTTTCAATTTCAAATTCCCATGGATCCAATTTTCGCAGTGCCGCGTGGCGCTCTAGGTCAGGGATTGCTGGTAAACCTTTATCTAACAAAATTTCAGCTGGCCTGATGCGTTCAATTTCGGCCAGTAACCCTTCTTCGCCATTCATCTCGCTTAGCACAAAACGGCCACTGCTAATATTCATGTAGGCAATGCCATAGGCAGTTATTTGCTGATTCTGAACTTGAAGCGTACCTCCCGTTATAGCAAGTAAACAATTATCCCTGCGTTCATTGAGCAGGGCTTCGTCGCTCACCGTGCCGGGCGTTATTACTCGAACGACCTGGCGTTCTAAAGGACCTTTACTGCTTGACGGATCACCGATTTGTTCGCAGATGGCGATAGAAATACCTGCATCAACCAGCTTGGCGAGGTAGCGATCAGCCGCATGATAGGGAATGCCGCACATGGGTATGGGTTGGTTATCAGATTTACCACGAGAGGTAAGCGTGATATTGAGGATGTCAGAGGCTTTCTTGGCATCGTCGTAAAACAGCTCATAAAAATCACCCATACGGTAAAAAAGAAGACTGCCAGAATGCTGAGCTTTGATGCGGAGAAATTGCTGCATCATCGGTGTATGTGATTTTGCGTCTGCCAAGGTTTTTTGCTTTTAAATGTTTCTTCGCGAGTTTGATTGGGTGGCTGTGCTAAACCGCTGATCCAGAATTTTACACTTTTTAGGCGGATAGTGGGCCATTAATTAAAGTTCATAGTGAATGCATGTCAATCGAATTAATGGCTGAAATATTTTGAATTTTCTCTCGAAGATTGAGTATGATGGGAGTATATGGGCGCAATATCTCAGCAAGTTATCTCCAATCTAGTTGAACAACTAGCCAAATCACTTCTTGCCAAGAAGCTGAAACTCGCTACCGCAGAATCGTGTACCGGAGGCTGGATCGCGAAATCTCTAACTGCGTATCCAGGCAGTTCGGACTGGTTCGACAGTGGCTTCGTTACTTATTCAAATACGGCAAAGCAACGTATGTTGAATGTGCCTACAGAATTTTTTCAAGCCGGTGCGCCAGGTGCCGTTAGCCAGGAAGTTGTTCGAGCCATGACCGCAGGAGCCATCGCTAATAGTCTGGCAAATGTGACTGTTGCGGTGAGTGGTATAGCGGGTCCAGATGGCGGCACGCCTGACAAGCCGGTAGGAACGGTTTGGATTGCCTGGCAGTGGGAGAAGAAAGTGCTGGCGCAGAAATTCCAATTCATCGGTGATAGAGAGACAGTGCGTGAAGCGGCGGTGGAAGCTGCACTGCGCGGTGTGCTGGCATTAATTGGCTAAGCCATAGATATTTATTCTAAAGGAAATAAAGTCGCTGCCAATATACTGGTTGTATATACAGTAATATTCTGATTTAATTAGAACTGTTCATATATACAGTTGTGTGAACTTTCGGGTGGTGTAAGGATGGTTTAGCAGGTAGCCGGGGACAGGCTATTATAGTTCATGGCAATTGGATCTGCGCGTATGCAAACGGATAGCAATGAACGACCAAAGCGGGAAATTTTGAGTGATTACATGCGACAGAACTGAATAGTCACATCTAATCGCCAGGAGTTCCATAAACAACTGTAATACTCATGGAACCAGCTTCAGTTGTAATACATGTAAAAACAAAGGACAGAGCTATGATTGAAGATAACGGTAGCAAAGATAAAGCCCTAGCCGCAGCACTATCGCAAATAGAAAGGCAATTCGGTAAAGGTTCCATGATGCGTTTAGGTGATACCGGACGCGAACCCATTCCTGCTATATCTACCGGGTCACTGGGCCTAGATATTGCGCTGGGTATTGGCGGTTTGCCACGGGGTAGAATAGTCGAGATTTACGGCCCTGAATCATCTGGTAAGACCACGCTTACTTTACAGGTTATTGCAGAAGCACAGAAGACAGGGGGTACTTGTGCGTTCATTGATGCAGAGCACGCACTGGACCCTATTTATGCGCAGAATCTAGGCGTGGATGTAGACAATCTTCTTGTTAGCCAACCCGACACGGGTGAGCAGGCATTGGAAATTTGTGACATGGTGGTGCGCTCGGGCGCAGTAGATATTGTGGTGATCGACTCAGTCGCGGCGTTGACACCGAAGGCAGAAATCGAAGGAGATATGGGTGATAGTCATATGGGGTTGCAGGCACGACTGATGTCTCAGGCACTGCGTAAGATGACGGGCAATATCAAGAACTCAAATACCCTGGTGATATTCATCAACCAGATTCGAATGAAAATCGGAGTTATGTTCGGCTCACCAGAAACTACCACGGGGGGGAATGCACTGAAGTTTTATTCTTCGGTTCGCCTAGATATTCGCCGTATTGGTGCCATCAAAGAAGGTGATGAAGTGGTGGGTAACGAAACCCGGGTCAAGGTAGTAAAGAATAAAGTGGCACCACCGTTTAGGCAAGCTGAATTCCAGATTATGTACGGCAAAGGTATTTACCAGCTGGGCGAGGTTATCGATCTAGGTGTGAAACAAGGGCTAATCGAAAAGTCTGGCGCTTGGTATGCTTACAAAGGTGAAAAGATTGGGCAGGGTAAGAAGAATGTAGCCTTGTACTTGAAAGAGAATCCATCCATTGCCTTAGAGGTCGAAACTGCAATCCGTTCTGAATTGCTGGATGCTAAGGATAAGGTAGACGAAACAGTAGTTGAAGTAGGACAGGCGGGGGAACCTGCCAATGATGACGTGGTAATGCTGGCTAACGCCAAAAGTAAATAACAATTTGCGATGCCTTGAAACGAGAGTCAGTGAAAATAATGCCTGCGATTAGCACGCAAATTGACACCGAGTTTGAAGTCAAAAGCATCGAAGCCGATGTCCCCGCTTTCCGGCGGGCTGCTGTGAATTTCTTGGCTCGCCGGGAACACTCTCATTATGAACTTCAGCAAAAACTCACACTGAAATTCCCAGATGCAGCCGTCACCGTATTGCTGTCAGTTATCGATCGCCTAAAGCGGGAGAATTTACAAAGTGATGAGCGCTTTGTCGAAGCATATATCCGTTATAGAAAGTCTCGAGGTTTTGGAATACGTCACATCCATCATGATCTCCGGACACGGAGGGTTGATGATTTAATCTTGGACCGCCATTTATTTGAAAGCGATGAAGATTGGAACGAAATCGCCTTGAGGCTAGTTGCAAAAAAGTTGGGGAGTACAGGGAAGATTAATTTGGCAGATAGTACCCATCAGCGTATTGCTCGTTTTCTCGAGAGTAGAGGGTTCCAGGCAGGGCATATTAAAATCGCATTAGGTCCGCGATTGAAATTTTAAGACAGTAAAATTCCACCAGGTAGCGAAAACATATTCAGAGGAATTTATTAGATAAACTACTATATAATGCGCAACAGATATTTAGCTAATACTCGCTGTAGGATTTAAATGAATATGATTAAACCCTTTCGCGGATTAAGGCCGATCCGCGATTTAGCCTCGCAAGTTGCCTCCCATCCCTATGATGTTTTAAGCCGGGAAGAAGCTTACGAATTGGGTAAAGATAACCCATTCAGCTTTTTGCATATCAATAAACCCGAAATTGACTTGGACGCCTCAATCGACATACATGATTCTCGAGTCTATGCAAAAGCATCTGAAAACATGCAGCGGTTTATTGCCGAAGGCACATTGAAACAAGATGACGAAGAGAAATTATATGTTTACAAGCAAGTGATGGGTGCGCACGAACAAGTAGGTCTAGTAGCGGTGGCATCCGTGGAAGCTTATGAAAAAAATCTAATAAAGAAGCATGAATTTACTCGCCCTGAGAAAGAAGACGACAGGGTCGAGCACATGGATGCACTTGGTGCCCAGGTAGGTCCGGTGTTTCTAACCTATCGCGGCAATCAAAGCGTTGACTCATTGATAGAAGAAGTAGTGAAGCTATCTCCGGAGTATGACTTTGAAGCGGAAGACGGAACTCGTCATGTGTTTTGGGTGATCGAGGATTTGGCGCTGGCGGCGAGTATTGAAACTGCATTCAACGCAGTGGAATGTCTTTATGTAGCAGATGGGCATCATCGCTCAGCGGCAGCGGCCAGAATTAAGCATCTACATCAAACGCGAAATCCAAACCATAGCGGCGACGAACCGTATAACTTCTTTCTAGTCGTGGTGTTTCCCCATGACCAGATGCAGGTGCTGGATTACAATCGGGTTGTAAAAGACCTTAGCGGTGCCAGCGTCAGTGATTTTTTGAAGCAGCTTGGTAGGCACTTCGATATTGAAGCTGTAAGGGATTGTCAGGTAGCAAAACCCAAAGCGGCTAATGAGTTTGGGGTCTATCTCGAAGGCCAATGGTATGCTGCTAGGTCAAATCAGGTTTTATTAGATCAAATCTGCCAAAATGACCCAGTGCAAAGCCTCGATGTGAGTACGCTCCAGACCACTATTCTTTCACCCCTATTGGGAATAGAAGACCAGCGAACAGACTCTCGCATTGATTTTGTTGGAGGCATCCGTGGTTTGGAAGAGTTGGAAAAGCGTGTTGATTCTGGTGAGTGGGCCATAGCAATTGCTTTGTACCCCACTTCGATGGAGAGCCTGATGGCAATTGCCGATGCAGGCGAAGTGATGCCGCCCAAGTCAACTTGGTTTGAACCGAAACTAAAGAGTGGGCTTGTTGTTCACATGCTGGACTAGAAAAAAATTGCGCAACGCCTGGCTCAGCTTCCAATTGAATCTTCCATTGCCGGGTTAGTTGGCATAGATGGTGTCTAAAATGAGGGGCGCCGGCAAATACCTCGCGACCCTCTTCGCATTTGCTGGGGATCTGGATGATGCCACCCCTTAGATTACAAGCATTTCCATAAACTCGTGAACAGGTGTCTGTTCCAACTTCTTCTGATCTTTGCAGAGTGCAAAAATTTCACTGCAGCGTTTGGTAGGGAATCTCGTTGCCAAATTAGTCTTGAATTTCTCCTCTAACAACGGGATACCTTCTTCTCGTCGACGTCGATGCCCCAATGGGTAGTCAATTTCAATTTTATCTGAGCAAGATCCATCCTTATAATAAACCTGGAGTGCATTGGCAATAGAGCGTTTGGCTGGCTCCAGGTATTCCATGGTGTAAGTGGAGTTTTCGTGAATTTCTATTTTCTCCCTTAATTGATCGATGATGGGATTAGCATCATGAAACGCGTCTTCATAATGCTCGGCAATCAAATTGCCGAAGATCAGAGGAACGGCAGTCATATACTGCAGGCAATGGTCTCGGTCGGCCGGGTTATTTAGAGGGCCTACTTTACTGATAATTCGAATAGCCGATTCGTGGGTATGAATGACGATCTTCTTTATCTCAGCTAATTTATTCTTCACCTGAGGATGTAATTTGACTGCGGCTTCTGCCGCAGTTTGGGCGTGAAACTCCGCTGGGAAAGAAATTTTAAATAATATGTTTTCTATGACATAACTTCCATAAGGCCTTGTAAATTCTAATTTATTCCCATCAAATGATACGTCGTAAAAACCCCAGGTTGGCGCTGTTAAAGCACTCGGATAACCAATCTCACCACGCAACGTTAAGTCTGCAAGACGCACTGCGCGTGAGGTTGCATCACCTGCGGCCCAGGATTTACGGGGCCCAGTATTTGGTGCATGCCGGTAGGTTCTGAGGCTTGAGCCATCCAGCCAAGCATGAGAGAGGGCGTCAATGATCTGTTCTCGTGTTCCACCCAGCATTTTGGTCACAACGGCGGTAGAGGCTATACGCACCAGCAATACATGGCACAGGCCAACTCGATTAAAACTGTTTTCAAGGGCTATAACACCCTGAATTTCATGAGCTTTTATCATTGCGCCAAGTACGTCGCGCATAGTTAGAGGCGCTTTGCCCGCGGCTAGGTTCTGCTGTGAAAGAAAATCAGCGACAGAAAGGATTGCACCTAGGTTGTCAGAGGGGTGGCCCCACTCGGCAGCAAGCCAGGTGTCGTTGTAATCCAGCCAACGGATGATGCACCCAATATCCCAGGCGGCTTTTACTGGGTCCAGTCGGAACTGTGTACCGGGAACCCGCGCGCCGTTAGGAACAGTCGTTCCTTCTACTAGAGGCCCCAGTAATTTCGTGCACTCAGGGAAACGCAAGGCGAGTAATCCGCAGCCTAGGGTATCCATGAGACAATTACGCGCCGTATTGTAAGCTTCATCGGAGTTTATTTCGTAATCACAGACATAGTCTGCAATGTCCTGGAGTACTTGGTCTGGCTCTGGACGGGTGTTCAATTCAACATTTTTTGACACGTTTTATTCCTTATAAAACAAACTGATATGATTGTTGGCGATGCACATTGATCGGCCTTTGGGCAGACTCTAAGCTTCTTACCGGTCCTCAATATCTACCCATTCCGCAGTTTCGGGGCCTGTATAATCTGCGTTGGGTCGAATAATGCGGTTGTTAACCCGCTGCTCTTTTACGTGGGCAGCCCAGCCTGTAAGCCTGGACATTACAAAAATAGGGGTAAACAGTTTGGTAGGAATGCCCATGAAGTGATAAGCAGAGGCGTGGAAAAAGTCAGCATTGCAAAAAAGTTTCTTTTCACGCCACATTATTTCCTCACAACGCACTGATACGGGGTAGAGCACGGTGTCACCAACTTGTTTGGCCAGTTTTTCAGCCCATTGCTTGATAATGTTGTTACGAGGATCGGATTCACGGTATACGGCGTGGCCAAAACCCATTATTTTTTGCTTTCGTTTCAGCATGTCCATGATTTCTTGCTCTGCTTGTTCGGCGCTAGTCCAGTCCTGGATCATGTCCATGGCGGCCTCATTAGCACCACCGTGGAGTGGTCCGCGCAGTGTGCCGATGGCGGCTGTAATGCAGGAATGCATATCAGAAAGGGTGGAGGCACAGACTCTTGCGGTGAAAGTTGATGCGTTAAACTCGTGTTCTGCATAGAGAATTAAGGAAACATTCATTACCTGGGTAAACAGTTCATTGGGCGTTTCACCGCTTAACATGTGGAGAAAATGCGCGCCAATAGATGTGTCCCCCAGCGCTGTTTCAACCCGTTTGCCTTCATGGGAATAAATATACCAATAGCAAATGATGGAGGGCAGTGCGGCCAGTAATCGATCGCTCGCCTCGTCTTGCTGGGAGAAGTCGGTTTC
>Ga0302127_10002317_pt1 | contig 11515 bp, 9 predicted proteins | sample CB4_SCM_MG_FD_204452 | JGI IMG/M metagenome (GOLD analysis project Ga0302127, IMG submission 204452) | Marine microbial communities from Western Arctic Ocean, Canada - CB4_SCM | ecosystem: Environmental > Aquatic > Marine > Oceanic | place: Canada: Western Arctic Ocean | collected 2017-09-24
AAGATATTATCTACACCAGCTTCTTTCCAAATATTTTTAATTTTATTTAATAGATCACTTTTTTTCATAAAAAAGCCCAGGCACTAACTTTACGTGCACCCCCTAAAGAGGGTCCAAATCCAAGCTAGGCATTACCAACGGGATCTTCCATCCAAAATAAACCAGCCATGGAGCCTCAAAAAGACTGCCTATAAAAAAATCAGTATCTCGCCTCATTTCTAACCCAGAAATCACCCCAAAGGCGTCGTCATCGCTGTTTCTTTTTCTCATATGGGCACTAAGTTCCCCAAATGGGGTTTGCGCAGTAAGGCCAATACCTAAAGCTGTATGTGTTTGTGTAGAACCGTCCCACCCACCAGATTCAGCCGTGCTTTTTTCTAAAAAAATAGAGGCGGAAAGCAACGACTTATTAAAAAATCTTACATGTGCGTAAATACTACCAGTATCAACTAGGGTTAATAAATCGGAAGCCCCAATGCCAACACCATACGTTTGATTAATGGGATAAAAGGCCTGTACGGATCCATGTATAAACGGAAATCCAAGACCCAAAGTCAGCGTGTTTTCGCCTTTACTTGAGGGGACTAACGCATGGGTTTTGGTGGATACCAATAGTATGCAAATTATTAATAATAAATAGTTATATCGTTTCATATGGTCAACATACTCAGCGTTACCCGCTAATCCGAAACAACCACGTTGGCACAACCATCGTTATAAATAATTACTTGGCCATAAGTAAAGCCATCTTCGTTGGCAACGGTTGCTGACATATAATCTGAGGTATCATCTACGTTAATACTTGTTGCTGTTAACGTGCCACTGTAACGCTCTTTAACACCGTCCTCATCTAGGTCATAATTAAGTGTAAATGGATAGTTAGCAGACAGGGTCACAACATAATCTTGAGATCTAAATGTGCTGGTGCCACTTGTAACGATTAGCTCGGTGCCTGTGTTAAACGCCATGGTTGCATTATAATTTGAAACATCAACTTGGTAATAACCACTGTAATTTGAAGTTGTTGTTTGTAAATAATGAATAGTGGCTGTGTATCCGTCGTACTCATTTAGTTCGTATACGTCTGAGCTGCCATCCTCTATTTCGTATTCCCATGTGTTAAACGTTGCCGTTATATCTGAACTCGCATTCACTACCACGTCAGAGGTGCCGTCAAAATCTTGATATCCAAAATCATAGCTTTCTTTTTGTGAGGTGCCTAAATCTATCGTGTCTACTACATTCCATGTATTCGAATCGTCACTTTCATGCGCACATTCATCTTCTATAAACATGGTTTCTTTATTTTCTTGCGCATTCAAAGAAATGGCCACTTCTTTTAATACCGTCTCTTTTTCTGTGGCTGTTGCGTCATTGGTTAATGCTTGTGACGTTAACGACTCACACCCTATTGTGGTTACCACCATTGCACCTAATAAACTTATTAATAGGCCTTTTTTTACACTTTCTTTTACTGTCATTTATATATCCTTATAGGTCGTTAATTTATACTTATACACACTATATAAATAGCCGTAAAAGTTACATACCTCTTAAGTGGTATGTTTACACTCTTAAAGCAAACGCCATTAATTCTGTGCGTTTTTTTATGTTTAGTTTTTTAAAAATATGTTTAACGTGTAGCTTCACGGTGCTTTCTTCTATAAACAGTTTTTTACCAATATCTTTATTACTTAACCCTTCTATTATAGTAGATACAATTTCTATTTCTCGTTGCGTTAATAATGAGTTTTTAAGTAATTGGTTAAGTGTATTTTTGGTGGCTTCGTACAAACAAAAATAAAAGTGAAAAATGCCAATTACACTACACGCAATAGCTGCTGTACCAAGCCAATAAAAAGGCACTTGGTAGGCAGTTGGCAATATGATTTTAGTGAAAAGTTTAAACGCGGTTATGTGTAACAAAGCAAACCCCACAAACGAAAGACCTATAAAAAAAAGTTTACTGATTTGTTGATTGGCTTCAAAAATAACCAACGGAATAATCACAGCTACAAAATAAACATACTGCATACCTGCTTGCGGCCCTAGCATACACGCATATACAAAAATGCCGCCGTTTAGCAGGGCCAATAACACATAACGAGATAGGGTTAGCCTGCCAATGGCATTTAAGTAAAAGCAGGCTGCGTATAAAAGCGTAACGCCTATTGTCATAAAAAAGGGGTTAAATAAACCTAACCCCACATAAATAACAGACTCACAAAACGTTAAGCTGCCTAACAGCAACATAATTTGGTTTATTAATATTATTTTTTAGACTGCGCTAAATTTTGGGTATGTTTGGTGCCGAAGTAAATTAATTTTTTAACAAACATTGTTCTTCAGAATACCATAGTTATTAGCTGTTAATGTTTAGGTTTCGGGTTTATACCTAAATCTACTGCATTAAAAACACACGTTCTACCTCAACCATAAAAACATTGCAAAACAATCCTCTAAAGACATACTTTGGTTATGGTGGGTATTGGGCTGGCGTAGGCACGTCTTTCACTACTGTAATGGGGCTATCGCCTTAAACTGTCAAAAAAAAGCTACGTGTAGGGTGGCTATAGAGTTGGCCCTACGTTGTCTTTTAAACCTACTGGCGCCCATTTTAAAGTGTATCAAGAAACACATTATCAATCTCTTGATGCCATTATAGGCTCTAGTATTATTATTCGCTCTGGGTTGCTTTGGTAAAAGACTTTCTCCTTTTTTACAAACACTAAACGCACCCTCGCACTATAAAAAAAAAGGGTGCCTTGTAGTGAATAACCGGCACCATTTTTCTAAATATTACAAATCTATTTTTCTCCTAGGTTGCTTTATTGTGCCATAAACATCCTCGACAACTGTGTTTGCTACTACTATTACTATACTTTCTCCTGTGCCCACACCCTGTTTTGGGGTACATACTGACACCCTGTCCTCTTCACTATAAATAATTATTACATCCCGGCCAGTTAAACTTGCCATTTCTTTCCCGATTAATTCTCTAAGGCCAAATTTATTACTTTCAGTATCAACAACCGCTTCAATTTTTTCTTTAATCTGACTAGCCGGTATCCCAGAACTTATACTCAATGCACTATATAAGTCTTTTCCATCCTTTGGTCCCCGATTAAGTGATAACCCCATTTTCATTAATTCATTGCTGGTAAATAATAAACTGTTTGCTTTGGCCTCTAAATCATCGTTGCCATCTAATACCTCCCTAAGCAAGTTTATTTTTTTATCTACGCTCTCTCTACGGGTTTTGATTAGTGCTTCTTTTACCGTTTTTAACAACGTTTCTTTATTCTCAGGGCTAGCTTTCAATTCAGCTACGGTTGTGGGTACCGTCTTAACGCTGATTGGTGCAGAGGTTGTTGCGGCTTCCATTTCGGCTGCGGCTGTTGCGCCCCTCTCCTCGTCAGGTGTACCCAAATCCCAAGTACCTGCGAATCTACCAATTGCATCTTCACTATCACCCCTACTATCATCGTTTTCTGTGCTAACAAAATGGCCGCCTGGCGCAGAGGTTGTTGTTGCTGCCATTTCGGCTGCGGCTGTTGCTAATCCACCACCACTACTATCCACTTTTGATGTTCCTTCAAAATGGCTGCCCGTGTTTACTATTGCTAGCCTTTCTCCTGTGATTACGCCACTTTTTGGTTGAAGTTTTTCATTAGTTTTTGATTCACAAAAAATAATCATTACTTCCCGGCCAGTTCTATTTGCCACTACTTTCGCGGCTAACACTGCTATAACATCGCCTTCAGCGCTGTTCCACACATCGTTTAGAATGCAGTTCCTCACACCATCCCTTGTCATAGAGGCGCCTCCAAAATTCAAATACCCATCAAGTTCATCTTTGTTTGTTACATCAAGCATATAGTCTACAAGTGCATCTTTAACATCAAACTCCGACAGCCCAGAACTTTCCGCCAATGCACTAAATAAGCATTTTCCATCATTTGCTACCGGATTAAGTTTTAACCCACTTTCCATTAATTTCTTGCTGGTAAATAAAATAATGTTTAAGCTATCATCAAAATCTGTCTTGGGCTTTACCGCTAACGCCTCCTGAAACAAGGCTATTTCGTGATCTACAAAACCTGGCTTTTCAGACCCTGCATTACTATGGGTTATGGTTAGCGCTATTTTTAACGTTGATAACAACGTTTCTATACCCTCAGGTCTAGCTCTCAATTCAGCTACGGTTGTTGGTAACGTATTAACGGTGATTGGTGCAGAGGTTGTTGCTGCTGCCATTTCAGCTGCGGGTTGTCTAAGGGTGAATGCCGCTTTACCTGATGTGCCATCACCACCTGCTGAGACTGCACCATATAGAACACTTACGGGGCTAGCTTTACGGGGGGGACCTTCAATTTTTGCTATCGCTATGTCTATCGGTATTATCGTTATGTCACCCATTGGTTTATCATAAAACTCACTATCATCCTTTGGAAAAATAGCTTCAAATTTAGTAGGGTTACCTATATTATTTGTAAGATACGTCACAATTTCATCGAGCTTACGCTCATGATCATCGCTACGGGGCCCCGTATGTACGTCATTTAGACGTAGCCGTGCCAAGTCCCGCAACAATTTGCCTGGGGCTTCACGTCGGCTTTCAATTATTCGCACATTTTTGCTAAAAGCGTCTGAATATGTTTTAGATGTTGACGGCTGAAAAAGTGTACTCAGTGAATCTGATCTATTGCTATTAGACAACGCTTCCATACATTTCTCGAGTTTATCTTCCACACTAATCAACTTATTCGACAACATCTCAGTTAATTCTTCTACAGTTGGTATTTCACCGCCTCCACTACCAAAAGTAGGCGCACCTCCAGCCGCTGCACGGCCTGAATACTTACTTTTATCGTCACCAGTTAGGGGCTTAGTTGTAGCGGCGAGGTCTTGTTCGTTAATTTTTTCTAGCGCTATGGCTGCCGGCGTTATCGATAAACCGGCTATTGTTCTACCATAAAATTCATCATCATTCTTTGGGAAAATAGCGTTAAACTTCTCTGGGTTACCTATATATTCGATAAGATACTCCTCAATATCAACGAGAGAATTAGCATCTATACCGCCGCCCTGCTTAGTGCTTACGTCATTTAGAAGTAGCCGTGCCATGTTTTGTAGCAATTTACGGGGCTTTCCGCCTTTTTCTGATATATCGTTTGCTTTCAATCGCACTTTATTGGTGACATGCTTTAAGAGTGCTGGCGCTTCTGACGGCTTGAAAAATGCCTGCATTGACGCTGTTACCCCTGGTTTAGATAAGCCGTCTATACAGTGATTGAGATCCTTTTCTATATCAGAATCAGGGCTGTCACTCCATAAGTTTTTTTTCAATTGTGATTCAGTAGGAGCGCTAGCTTCAAACGTCACCTTCTCTCTTTGAGGAGTATAACTACCTCCGCCTATACCTGCACCTGAAATATTCATCATTACTCTCCGTTTTTATTATTTACTTGGTTAAACTCATTTTTTACAAAAACTAAACGTACCCCAGAACGCTTTCCTGTTTATCACTAATACAGAATCTCTTTTTTTATTACTGTTATTACCATTGTTTTATATAAAATTATCGTTTAAAAGGTTAATTAAATTTCAATTAATCGTAAAAACTGTTCGTCAAGTTTCATCACATCGTGAAAAGCAGAAAGCTTCTTAGGGTGAGCGTGTTAATCTAAATCTAGTGGAGGCAAGGCTAAAACTTGAGGACCCATAAAAGGGAAATCTTTTGATTGCTGCCATTTTTTTGCGCCTGGGCTTTCTATTTGGGCTTTGTTTGCTTGTTTTAACTGTTCTTTGATTTTGTTTATTTGGACATGATGTAATGAAACGATAAGTAATAAACGTATACTTTATGAAATCATAAGGATTGTCTACACGACAATGATGTAGATACACTAAAAATTTAAGGAGAATTAAAATGGCACAGCTTACAACTTCAGCACAGACATCTATAAAAAATCCGTTAAGCGCTAAAACCGTAACGTTTAAAGAAGATGTTTATCCAAAAACGGCTAAATCTACAGCAACAGCACTTAAAAACAGTACAAATCCAGGCGATACGCTTGCATCTATTGTAGAAAGTCCCGCAAAACTTAAATAAGTTTTACTAATCTACTGGTGCTGGGTTTTTATGTTGGCTATTTAGCCCCTATAGCCTGGCACCAACACCAAAAAAAATACGAATTTCTATAGATATATTGACCTCTTTTCCGCTACTTTGCCGCCACCCTTACTATCAACATTTTCTGTGCTAACAAAATGGCCATCTACCTTCTTATCGCCGCCTACCTTTACAATAACTATTGGCGGAAGTGACGTATTACTGCCTTGAAATTTCATAGGGCTTTGATAATCTCCATCTATTATTTCAACTGATCTTTTTGTTTTTTTCGCTATAAATTTCGCTGCCAATTCTGATATTTTTTCGCCTAAATTAGGCTTAAAAAATTGCGAATTTTCAATTTCTCTGCAAATCTGATTTTTAGATAAGTCGTATGTCGTCATTATCTCGTTAAGGATTAACCCATCTTCACCTTTCGAATCAGCCTCTCTTAAATGGCTCGCTAATTCAGCCCTTAATGTAGCTATGTCCACATCTGTATTTTTTGTTAGCGCTGCATACAAGTCATCTACACTATTTGGTGCCCACTCAATGGATAAACCCTTTTCTATTAATTGATTACTGGTAAGTAAAAGAATGTTTAACGCAGCATCAGAATCGTGTTTATCTGCTATTTTCTCACTAAGCACAGCCTCTAGTAAGTCCATTTTTCGATCTACAAAACCTGGGCTTTCAGGCTCTACCTTACTATGGGTTTTGCTTAGCATAGAACGTACGCTAGCTAAAAACGTTTCAGTGTCCTCAGGTTTAGCTCTCATTTCAGCTACTGTTGTTGGTACCGTATTAACGATGATGGGTGCAGGGGTTGTTTCTGCTGCCATTTCGGCTGCGACTATTCCATCATCAACAGTTAGGGGACTAGTTGTAGCGGCGAGGTCTTGTTCGTTAATTTTTTCTAGCGCTATGGCTGCCGGCGTCTTCTGTAAACCGCCCATTGTTATACCATAAAATTCATCATCATTCTTTGGAAAAATAGCGTAAAATTTCTCTGGGTTACCTATATATTCGACAAGATACTCCTCAATATCAACGAGAGAATTAGCATCTATACCGCCGCTCTGCTTATCGCTTACGTCATTTAGAAGTAGCCGTGCCATGTCTCTTAACATGTTGTCTCTAACATCTTCCTCTCCTGATATAATTTGTGCTCGTACTCGTACTGCATTGGCAAAAGCTTTTGAAAATATTTTAGATTTTGACGGCTTGAAAAGCTCTTGCATTGAACTTGTTTCGCTTGTTTGAGACAACTTAGCCATACACGTTTCAACTTTTTCTTCCATTCTAGAAACATGATCATTCAACAACTCTTTTTTAAATGCCATAGCATCATCCGCTATACGCCCGCCAAAAGTAGGCAACACTCCATCAAAATCGCTAACTGTTGTGGGGCTACTAGTTGCAGCTTCACGGGTTTGTTCTTCAATTTTTTCTAGCGCTATGTGTGCCGGCGTTATCGGTATGTCGCCTATTTTTTTACCCTCAAATTCTTCAGCATCATTTGGAAAAATAGCCGAAAATGCTTCAGGGTTATCTATAGTCTTAATAAGATACGCCTCAATTTTCTTGAGAGCATCATCATCGATACCGCTGCTCTCCATAGAGCTCACGTCATTTAAAAGTAGCCGCGCCATGTTTTGTAGCAAGTTACTTGGGCTTTGCCCTTTGCCTAACATATCGCTTGCTTTCGATCGCACTTTATTAATAACTACGCCTAAAAATTCTTTAGATTGTGACGGATTGAAAAACGCCTTCATAAACAGGGTTGCCTCTGGTTTAGACAAGTTGGATTTACACTTTTCGAGGTTCACTTCTATATCATACCCTTCAGTCCACAACTTTTGTTTCAATACACCGTCAGTATCCGTATCAGGCTTTACGTCCCCCTTTTTAGGAACACACGCACCTCCACCTCCTATACCTGAAATACTCATCATTAGTCTCCGTTTTTGTTGTTTAGTTGGTTATACCCGTTTTTATAGATCTATGGTTCGGCGGCCTCCGTCTAGGTCGTTGGCTACTGGGGCTACGGGACCGTCGGGGCTACCAGCTTTAGCTTCAACGGCTGGTTGTTTTACTACCTAACTCTGCTGTGCCAACATAATGGCTGCCTACGTTTACAACAACTCCTGTCTGAGGTGAATCACCCTCGGCATTATGTGAAATCTCCTCTTGCGATTCTGTATCAATTAGTAAAATTGATATTCCTTTTTCCTTCGCTATAAATCCCGCTGCTATTCTTGGGGTTACATCTCCTAATACCTCATTCCAAACTCCCTTACTCCTAATTTGGGTGGCAATTTCACTTTTATCAAGGGCGGTTATAGCCATAATAGTTTCAAGGGTAACGTCATAGTCAACGCCATCTTCACCTTTACTCACATAGACTACTGCTGTCGGATCAAGGCCTTCTATGTAAGCTGCTAATTCAGTTCTTAATGTACCTACTTCAGAACCTATAGTTATTTCTAGAGATGTATACAAGCAATCGCCATCATCTGGTACCCACTCAGTCGCTAAACCCTTTTCCATTAATTTCTTGCTGGCAAATAAAATAATGTTTAATCCCTCATCTAAACCTTCCTTGCCCCCTAACACCTCCCCAAGCAATTTCACTTTTCGATCTACAAAGCCTGGACTTTCAGGCTCTACAGTACTATGGGTCAGTTCAAGGGTGGCCCTTACGGAATCTAAGTAAATGTCTTTAGCGCCAGGATCAAAAGCTATAAACTCTCTCATTTCAGCTACGGTTGTGGGAAACGCACCAAGCTCTACAGGTGTATAGGCGGCATCTGCTGCTGCCATTAAATCGTCGAGAGAATGAACCGTGCTAGTCGATTTCGTACTTGCTTCACTTTCTGTGCTGCCTAAAGAGTTTGCACTTCCTGGTCTTTCTTCTGCTGCGGCGCCAGCTTCTAGATGAGCAAACTGCTTTATCTCAGCATTAACACATACTTCGTCATACGCCTTATCAATAGCTGTGAAACCAGCTTGATCTTTTAAAAACCCACTATTCTTTTTTGGAAATATTGAACTAAAAACATCTTTGTTACTTACATTATCTACTAAAAATTGGTAATACTTTCTAAGTTTTCTGCATTATTTGGTTTTTTGCCTTCATTTTTTTGTCCATTTGTAGGCGCTACTTCGTTTAAGCATAAACGGGCTAACTTGCCTAACATTGGGAGGGCGAGATCTTTTGGCATATCACCGGCGGCTATGCGCACTTCATTTATAAACGTTGGCAAAAAATCGGGTCTACTTCCCGTCGTAGTCGACGCTTCTGGGTTAAACAGATCTTTATTCGCCCATGTTGTAGATTCGTTTTCTAGCAAGTCTATGCAATTATCTAATTTTTGATCTTTCGATTTTCCATCTGTTTGTATCAACTTCGTCTGTAATTCCTGTAAAGGACTATCGCTACTTTTTTTGCTTACTCTAGGACTAAAATCTCCGCTACCCCTAATTCCTGCCATATACACCCTCATTTTTTTATATTTATAAGGTTTATACCCAGTTTTTAAAAAACTTAATCATTAAAAACACGACAGATACAAACAAAAAAAATAGAGGCAAACAATATTAAATGAAATTCTTTTTCATTTTTTACGATAACTAGTAAAACTATTAAAAAACTAAAGGAACCTTACTTATACGTAACTAGTTTAAATTACATACTCTAAGTACCTCATATAAAAACACGATACTTTAAGACAATTTAACTAGCTTATACTATTAAACAGGTAAACGAGAATAATCATGCAACGCTCAACACAATACACAGCACCAATACCGCAAGCTAAAACAGCTAAAACATCTAAATCAACTAAGCCCTCTCGGTTATCACATTCTGATAACACCTACAATTGGCAAGCTGTTTTATTAGCGCAAATACCCAGGAAGCCTAATCCCCGTGCTCGACTGGCTACTGATCTAAACCTGCAGACTCTGCTTGTACCCTTAAATCCCACTTACCCACAAGATAAAAAGGACTCACCTTACAACAGTAGTAATAGCAGCACATCTACAGAGGTCATGCTTTCTCCAAGAACTGGCCAACAAGAACAAGCGGCCGCTTCAACACCTCACGTAGATCCACATACCGTTACACAATTGGTCATAACACCGGTTCAAGTCGCCTCGGATACACATTCCGAATCACCATCAACCGCTACTAGTAGCGATTTTATGAATGAAACTACCCCAATAAAAGAGGAACCTGTTGCTAAATATGACGCGAATTCTACCCTTACACCTCAATCTGATGAAGATGAGCAATCGATCCCCTCTTCAAAAGGGATCTTATCGGGAAGAGGCTACGAACCTGACGATACCAATAAAGAGCCTGACCAGTATGAACCATCCTTAGCCGTAGATAGTTCGGGCTACGTATATGAACTTTCAAAACAGAAAGGTGCTCCTTATGATACAAAAATCGACCACGAATTTACCTACGACGACGGCACTAAATATAATGGTAAAGTAAATGCTGAGGGCAAACCCCACGGTGAAGGTTCATTAACCTATCCTAAATATGATGCTGAATCAACTAACAGTAGTTTTTTTGATGGCACATTCGAAAACGGACAAATTGTTAACGGCAATTTTACCTACGAAGATGGGTCTTTTTATTATGGCGATATGACAGATGGTACACGTCACGGTCAAGGCACCTACGAGTCAAATGGGAATGAGTACAGCGGCGCTTGGCACAACGATCAAATGCATGGTGAAGGTACCTTTACTACTAATTATGATACAGAAAACGCTCAAGAGTATACAGGTGTTTTTTCTCAAAATTTTCTAGGAAAGGATAATTTTAGTTTTCGGTTTTGATTTAACTGAAATTTTAGCTATCTTTATAACGATAACTAAATAAATCAAACCAATAAAGGAGTACTGATTACCGTTATCTATCGTCAATTCGATCTAACGCAATCAGGCAAAAAAAACTTATGCCTACACTACGCACAGCAACGTTTCAAGAAACTAAAGCAGCTAAACAACCTACAGCAAAATGGGTACAAAACCTATGGGATAGAATCAAACAAACTACAAAAATCACCGAAGTATACCCGACTGCTTCGCAAGCTAAATTAGCTAAAAACTTATATTATTCTACAGACAGCAATAAAACATTTGCTTGTTACAAGCAAGTGGTAAATGGTAAACGCACATATGACCCCCAAAACCTTACGCTTGCAAAACAGTTCACGCAAAACCCTGCCCAAATTGAAGAAAGCATGCCACCTATTTTTGACGAGAACTCGACTTTAAGCTCTACAGTTAGCAGTTCTTCTACGGCAGCCTATCCCGACTCTATGCTGCCTTTAAGTCCATATACCCGCGCACTAAACTCATCACTAAATAGCACACAAAACA
>Ga0302127_10002322_pt1 | contig 11501 bp, 10 predicted proteins | sample CB4_SCM_MG_FD_204452 | JGI IMG/M metagenome (GOLD analysis project Ga0302127, IMG submission 204452) | Marine microbial communities from Western Arctic Ocean, Canada - CB4_SCM | ecosystem: Environmental > Aquatic > Marine > Oceanic | place: Canada: Western Arctic Ocean | collected 2017-09-24
ACAAGGCACTTTTGCCATGTATTCGTTCGAGATGCATTCATTAATCGACTGCTCCATATCTACGGCATCCTCCAGCAACGGGAGAATCACTACTTTATCGTTTGCCAACTCATCACCTCATTTCATTGCACCATTGTCCATCACTCGGACCGGAGAACAACAGGCCTAGGATTCCTGGTTATTCAATACTGCATCGGTAATTGTCCGGGTGGGTTTGGTGTCTTGGCGCACGCTAATCAATATCCCCTTGAGGCGAGTAATCGTTCCGCAGAGATTAACTGCGATCAATTCGGCGAAGCCCTTCGATATTCTGACTGAAGCCCATGGAGGGATTCCCCATTTCGGCAGTGGGCAATGCCTAGGGTTACCAAGTGGTAAACGCATTTACGTATCAACGTTGCGCGCCTAGCCCATATTTGGCCATGGGCTAGAGTCGTCGACTCTAACCCATGTTCTCCTCCACTGCTCACGGGAATTCCAGATGTACGCAAAAGAAGGGATTTGGTCATAGCCCGCTAGTCGAGCATAACGGGCCTTGCTCACCACCAAACCAGTCGTCCCTACCCTAGTCGTGAGCTGATAACTCCAAATCCAGTTGAAGAACGGCTTCGTTGAAGTGCCTGTAATCGCGCACCTGTTCGGCGGCGTTGCGCGCGGCCCGCGCTGTATCGATGTCACCCATGGTTAGGTACAGCTTGGACAGGTGAAGCAGTGGTTTCCAATATCCAGGCTGAAGTGCCCGTAAGGTTCTAATCGCGGTCAACGCCTTGGTAAACATTTCGGAATCAAGCGCCACCATTTCAATCATGGTGTCCGCTTGAAAACTACGGGCGCGGTGGTCAATCGGATTACGCTGTAATACGATTTCCAAGTGTCGATCGGCCTGGCGTAGTAGTGCCATGCGACCAGCAAGGGTTGGTTCGGTTGAGGAAAGGGTGCGGTACAACTCAGCCAAAGCCGTGTGGTTGAGCGCGAGGCCAGGTGCACGAGAAATCGATTGCTCGAATCCTTCGATAGATTCGTCGATGAGCCCTAGCTTCGCCGATTGAAATGCGCCGGCCGAGGCGACATGAGAGGCCAAAGGTAAGAATATGCTCTGCCACCAGAAAATCAAGAGCATAATTGTGAGTAACACGGCACCGGCTAGACGAGTGTGCTGCAGTGGTAGCCTTCCGCGTACCATTACACTTTGCCTAGGCGCTCGGGATGCAGGAGCGTTGGAACTCGCGAGCGCAGGCTGCGAGTTCATATTAGCCATTGCGACCACAACCGCCGCCAACACCCACGAGAGAGTGAGGTCTGCAATCTGTGCTTTACCGGCCACCTGCTCGACCATCCTCCCTGCCATGACCGCAGCGAGGCCGATTACCGTATAGCTATAAAAAAGTGTCTCCCCTCCTGCTCGAGCGCGCAGAAGCATGCGTAGCAAGACGACTCCAATCGCAAAAAACAGTCCAAGGTAGGCACCGACCCCTAAAGAGCCAAGCTCCACTAGCGTATGCACTAGAAAATTGTGAGCGTGGGCCGTCAATACCGGTCCCGCCGTCGCAAAATTCGCGTACTCGTACATATTAGGGCCAAATCCGACCAGTCTGAGAAGCGGTTTAGGAGCCGTCGCGGGGATGTCAGGATGGTCGGCAACGTTGACCCAATCTCCTGATCGGTAAGCCCGGACCCCCGATGACCAGATTAATGCACGGTGCGAAAGGTCGCTTCCCCCAAAATTTATGACAGAGGACGGAATCGATGACAATCGACCGAGGACTTCTGTAGATGTAGAAGGGCTAATCACACCGAGCAGCAGGATCAGTCCCGAAAGGGAGGTTCCTAGCAACGCCAGCCTGCGCAAGCTACTCAGTCCGTGTACCCAACCGACTGCTATCACTAGTACGGATAGTCCAATACCCAGCCCTACCCAAGAACTACGGGTCTGTGTCAACACCATTGCCGTGATCTCTAAAGAAAGGATGGCGATGCTTCCAGCGATATGCGGAATCATCGCGATGCGCTCTCTTATAGCCAAGGTTGCGGCCAGAGTTAGCGGGATGGTAATCACGAGGAGCGACCCCGCGAAGTCGGGGTTGCCTGCCGTCAACGTGACTCGGCGTTGACGAGGGATGTCCTGCAGGAGGAGGTCAAGCCCGAAATGTTGGCCCACTCCAATGATACTCATCGCTACACCCGCAGCAACAATAGCCCACACCAACCGCTGTAACTGACCAGCCGATTTCACGTGAGTTGCGGTCACCCAGAAGATTGTGACATAGCTCGCCATGCTAAATAGCCCGTACGAATCCCTCCCTATGTCAACTCCTTCAATAGAGACTGCCCATACCGGGGAAAGCGCAACCGATACCGCGTTCGATATTAGTACGGCTGCTGCTGCGATGAAGACCGCGCTAGCGGGATGACCGACCAGACCTAGTTGGCGCAACCAGCCTTCCGTTGGACCGCCGGTTGATGCCCGTCGGTTGCTGGTAAGTGCCCCCTCCAGCGCAACAAGAGCAATCAAGGTCAATGCCAAGGAGTGCAGAACGAAGACTTTTGGAGTCTCAGCCGGAAAGAACATCCAGTCTTTTGGCACGAGTGCAAGGGGCACTGCTACAACGGCAGCCAGCCAGCATGCCTCTATCGCGCGCCGCAGTACCACGGGCGATTGAAACGTCTGATGGAGGGCAATGGTACTCACTTGCGACACTCTTTCACATCGGCCCGAGTCTGCTATCTTAGGAGGCTTCAAAGGACTATTAGCTTTGAGTCTACTCCGCTCAAATCGAGAGGAAACTCAATCGTTCTCAACAGGAAACTGAGCATTCACCTACGTTTCTTGTCCCCAGGTCGTTCTCAACACGAAACAATCCCTTGGAGCTCGCCTTCGCTTTCCGGGAGTAGGTAGTCATGAAGCCTATGAGCGGCCGAATCAACTAACCGAAATCGACTATAACGGCCCTACGGCTGCGAGCGCGGGTTGTCGTTGGGCCCATTGCTCACACAGTCATCTTCGGTGCTCGGACCAGAGTCCGGGTATGGAGAAGGTCGACCATCGGCGGCATCTCTCCCCTTCTTTCGCTCCAGCACTCGGAAATCAGCATCAATCGAGTCACTTTTCCTCTTGTCGTAGCGCGCGACGTTCGCCAATCCCTTATTGATGAAAATAGTCAACAGCACTGTCACCACCACCAAATCATCGATTCCTCCCACACCGAACGGGCGGAAGTCAATTATTAGGTCGCGGGGGAAAATCAGGTAAACAAACGCGATAGCAGGCAGCGATTTCAACCGCATCGGCACTGCCGGGTGCGACATCAAGTAACCCACGGAAAATATTCGCCGCAGAAAGAACAGAAAAGCCATGATTAACTCCCACTAGCGCGCGACAGTATATCTCGTGCTATCGCCAATGCCGCAACACTGTTATACCGACAAGCAATAGCTGCTATAGCAGGATTCCCGAGGCCTTCATTTGATCTACGTTTTCTACGGAGAAGACGACTTCTCCTCTTCCGAAGCCATCAAGCCGCTCATCGAAGCGGTCGGCCCTGAAGACATGCGTGACTCCAATATCACGACCATCGAAGGGCGACTGTTTTCCATCGACCGATTCGGTGCCGCTGCGATGGTCGTACCATTCCTCGCGGATAGGCGGCTCGTCATCGTCCGAGAGCTCCTTGCTACGGTTGAAGGGCAGCGCGCCGCTCGGCGCGGTCGCAAAATCAAGGCCGAGGGCGATGGCCCCGCTGCAGGTCTCACCAAACTCCTCCTCGATATTCCTCCATCCACTGATGTCGTATTCATCGATGGCAAAATTAGCGCCAGCAACCCTATCCTCACCGCCATCAAGGCGCTTGGCTCTGAGCTCGTCAAAGCACGCGAGTATTCCCCGATGCGCCGTGATGCGCTTGGCGATTGGGTGCGGGATAGGGCGGCCCAAAAGGGAGCCACCGCTGAATCTCAAGCCGTCATTGAGCTTACCGAGATTGTTGGCCCGAATCTTTGGGCTTTAGATGGTGAAATCGAAAAGCTCGCCATCTACGTTGGACACCGGCCCATCACCCTGGCCGATGTCCAAGCGCTCGTCGCTGGCAACCGGGAAGCCAGCGTCTTTGAGCTTGTCGATGCCATCATGGACAAGCGCCCAGGGACGGCCCTCGAGGTCTGCGAGAATCTCTTGAATTCGGGCGCAACCGGTCCCTATCTAATTTCCATGATTGCAAGGCAAGCCCGTATGGTTGCAATCACCCAGGACCTCGCCAGTCGCAAGGTGCCCGCGAACGAATGGGCGCAGCGAATCGGCACTTCGTCTGATTTTGTGGTTCGCAAGACGTCGGAGCAAGCCCGCCGATTCTCCCCGGACGCTGTCCGAGGCCTCTACCGACTTTTACTCGAAACGGACATGGCCATGAAGACCAGTGACATCACCGATGAGCTCGCTCTCACCGAGCTCCTCGCCCAGGCAGGCTCTCTCCAAGCAACCGGCCGCGCGACTCACCAGCCACGCTGACCCGCACTGCCCCCGCCTTTAACGCACAGCATGTTAGAATTTACTCGTTGGTTAGGAACGTGACCGGAAAAGGGTGGGTGCGATGTTTGGACTGAATCCTTGGGAGCTGGGTCTGATTCTCATGGCCATCCTGCTACTCTTCGGCGCCAAGCGCGTTCCGGAAATCGGAAGGTCTCTCGGCAAGGGCATTCGCGAATTCAAGTCCTCGGTCGAAGGCAAAGACGAGGATCCTGCAAAATCAGAAGAAGACAAGGCCGATATCTCTACCAAGCCCTAGGCTATTTCATCCCAACATTGCGCGTAGCCGGCAAAGCCACCCCTACTCGTCGAGTGCCGTTTCTTTTCAAACACATCTTGCGCTAGTGGGTAGCGCTCATAGGCCTCGCCGGTCGGCGCGCGAACAGCATGAGCACGAACGCCGTCGCGCAAAGCACCGCGAACGTCATGAACGCGCTGGCGTACCCGCCCGTGAAATCGTAGATTAACGCAGCCACGACAGGGCCAGAGCCCAGAGACACACCACGCGTCATCTGGAGAATTCCTGAAATCGCTCCCAAATCAGTCCGCCCGAAATAATCTGCAAACAGCAACGTTGGCATCGACAGCGCACCGCCCACGAGCAGGCCCGACGCGAAAGATATCGCGAACGCTTCTGGGGGGGTGTCGGCACTCAGCAACGCAAGCATCAAGCCCGTTGCTAGTGCGTACTCCAACGTAATCAGCCCCCGAACCGAAACCCGGTCCGACAATAGTCCCCAGGTGATGCCCCCTGTCGTCAGACCGATGGCAAACGTGCTCACTACGGCAGCAGCCGTTCCCGCCGATATCCCCTGCTCGACGTAGTACGCCAACTGATGGAATCCAACTCCGGTCGACGACAGCGAGTACAAAGCTGCAGAGATTGCCACCAGCCACAAGGCCGGGGTGCGGATAGCTTCTGAGGCAGTCCAATCGTCCGGACTAACAATCGCACCTGCATCGCTGTACGCATGCGCAGGTGGGGTTTCATCGCCGTCCGGAAGCAAGCCGATGTCCTCAGGGCGGCGGGCGCCGAACACCAAGGTCGGCACGACCCCCAGCGCGATAGCCAGTGCACCAAGCGCCATCCATGCCTCCCCTATGCCGTATCGGCCAATAATCGCTGTAACCGCAACCGGCGCAGAAATTAGCCCCAACGCACCGAGGCCCACCAGTAGCGCGGAAGCCTTGCCGCGCCGTCTGCTAAACCACTTCGCCACCGTCACCTGATTAGGGAACTGCACGAGCGCTTGCCCCGAGAGGCGAACGAGCGCATAGACAACAATAAATACCGGCGCGGCAGTGACACCTGCCAGCACAAAACAACCCGCTCCCGTCAAGATTGCACCCACGGGCACAATGACACGCGAGCCATGGCGATCCAATAACCTGCCTACTACCGGTCCTGCAAGCATTACGCCAATCCCTCCGATTGTCGTTCCGCTCGCAATCACCGTCTTGCTCCACCCGTACTCCTGCGTGAGCGCGGGGACGAAAACGCTAGATACCTCCACCGCCGACGAAACGCGCGAAGCATTTGCAAGCCCGGCGATGACAACAATCACCCAGCCATAGTAGAAGGGCGTAACTCGAGAAAGGCGCTGCGCGACACCGTCGACGACTTTAGCCACCGCGCTTCCAGAAACGCGATGGCCATCGCCAGAATTTGCAGATGTGCAATGCAGCGGACAATCGTGCGAGCCTGCCTCTTCGGCCGATGCGCGCATCCGACGCAGCAGCTCCTTTGCGCAACCGCTGCCCCATACGCGCCAGGATGATTCCAAGCTCGTACAGGATGATAATCGGCACCGCAACCAGCACCTGATTCACCGGGTCGAACGTCGGCGTTATGATCGCCGCAGCGATGAATGCTAAGACAATGGCAAATCGCCGGAACTGTGACAGCAAGCGGGGAGTAACAACCCCGAAGCGCGCAAGTGTGAACAGCACCAGCGGTATCTGGAACACCACTCCCATCCAGAACATTAGCGAAACAATCACGCCGACATAGCTTGATATGCGAATCTCAGGATTGACGTGCTCGATGCCGAATTCCGAAAGGAACTGAAAAGCAGGTGGGAACAAAACGAAATAGGCGAAGGCCGCCCCGCTTGCAAAGGCAACCAAGACAGCAGGCAACAGCACGTATAGGTACGCTCGCTCACGGCGGGTAAGCCCAGGTGAAATAAACATGATGACTTGATAAAGAATGACCGGCAGTGCTGCTACGAAGCCAGTCATGAGTGTGACCTTGAATATCACGCCCACAGTCTCAAGCACTTCGGTGGCGATAGGCCTATCGTCCGTAGAACCGTAGCCGGGTTCCAACAGGAATTCCAGGAGCAAGTCACGGAAAAGAAAAGCCGATATAACCGTGAGAACCAAGAAAACCACGGTGAACATCAACCGCTTACGCAGTTCATCTAGGTGATCCCTGAGCGTCATTGCCTCGCTAGCCATCTAGCGATCAGCGGGCGTATCGCCCGCTGCCTCCGCGTGATGGGTAAGCGGGTATTGCGCGCCACTGGGCATACCAGGTCCTTCGTCTATGAGCACATCAGAATCTCCCCGCGCAACCGCACCCTCCGGCCCAACGACCGAATCTCGTGGAGGGGTATTGGTTGACGGTTTATCGTCTAATGCAACAGTAGCGGCGTCAGCCATCGACCGTAGAAATCGCTGAGACTCTCGCCACCAGTGACCGGTCTGGCGAGCCGCGTTGACCATTTTTGCCGGCCCAAGCACAAGCAACATTACCACCAAAATGGCAAAAATCTCCATGTTACCGATGCCAAATAGGTTCATCCGCCCCGCCCTCCCTTAGTTACCACAGGAGTCCCTGATCGTTTGGCGCATTCAGGGCAGTGCGAGAGTGCAGCCCAAGGGAAAACTGGCGTTGACTTGAGGCGAAGCCCGAAGCGCTCTGCTTCCTTCAACAGCGTACATACAGGCAATCCAATCACGTTCAGGTAGCAGCCGCGTACCTCTGAAGCGGGAGAGAATTCTTCATTCTGTACCGCGTAGGAACCCGCCTTATCGAAGGGGTCTCCAGACGCTATGTACGACTCGATTTCATCGTCACTATAATCGCGCATCAACACGCGTGAGGCGCGGAAAGATGTTCGCTCGTCACCGGTCGCCGCGTCGATTAGCGCCACTCCGGTAATCACTCGGTGCTCGCGGTTCCGCAACACCATGAGCATCCGCCTAGCGTCGTCGGCGTCCATTGGCTTGCCGAGCACTTCCCCATCAAGATCAACGACAGTATCCGCTCCCACAATTGTGCCTGACTCACGCAATGCTAATGATGCGCGAGCCTTGATGAGTGCGCGCTCAACGGCAACATCCACAGGGTCCTGATTAGGCCGAGCGGCTGGCTCCTCCACGTCGTTCGGCGCAGAGTCAAACATTAGGCCCAATCTGTCCAATATTTCGTGCCGTCGCGGTGACGCTGATGCGAGCACCAGTTGCGAGCGCCTCTGAAGCCGTGCGTGCCTCACAGCATCGAACTTCAGAATACTTATGCTCTCTACATGCTGCGTTTGTGGAAACATATCTACCGGCGTCACTGAATCCAAAGTGAATGGTCCAGCCGTCAGTAAAGCAAGATCACGCGCCAGAGTCTCAGGGTCACAGGAAACATAGACAATGCGGAGAGGAGGGGTATCTAGAAGTGCCTCGATGGTCCCCGGCATGCAGCCGCTCCGCGGGGGGTCGAGGATGATAGCATCCACCCCTTCAGCCACAAGCTCAGCCAGCACGTCTTCCGTGCGCGCCTGACGAAGCTCAATATTCGAAATTCCAGCCACGTTCACGCGAGCATCCACCAGAGCCGAAGCCGACTCCTCGACCGCAATCGCCCGCTTGACGTAATCCGCCAGCAAAACCGCGAAAGTCGCGACTCCAGCGTAGGCATCGACAATGGTCTCATCACCGGTAAGCTCCAGCGCCTCGATTACCCGCGTCATCATCCGCTCAGCTTGGCGTGTGTTCACCTGAAAAAATGAAGGCGACGAAACCTGGAATGTATGCCCCAGCAATTTTTCGGTGTAGTGCTTCTGACCAGACACCATCGGCATAACGTTCTCAACAAAAGTCGGTTGCAACAACCAATCCCCAGTGTTCATCCCATAGCGGAGTGAAAACTGCGTAGTCTCCGCCACCTTGCCCTGAAGTTTCTCAACCGCTTCATTAATCCAGTCTGCCATCAGTAGGCAGCGGTCAATCTCAACGTGCTGCCGCTTCTCTCGATGAACGTAACCGATGCGCCCAGGGCGGGGCAAAGGCTTGCTGACCGTGAAGCGCGCGTGGTTGCGGTAGCCCAGCGGGTCGGGGCAGGGAAGCGTTTCACCCACGATTCCACCATCCATTTCGCCAACTCGTACCAGCGCGTCGACCACGGCCTCGCGCTTCATCTCAAGCTGTCTTTCATATGAGATATGCTGGAATTGACACCCGGTGCACGCGCCGAAGTACGGGCACGGAGGAGTGACGCGGTAGGGCGATGCTTCCAACACCTCCACAACCTGAGCTGCGAGGTAACCTCGTCGTTCACGGATGACTTCAGCAACAACGGTCTCACCAGGGATGCCACCAAAGACATACACAGGCTTGCCATCAACCTCCGACAAAGCCTCGCCCAACCGGCCGAGGCCGGTGAGCTTTAGCGTAAGGAGCCATTGATTATCATCGAGCGGGTTAACCATTCCTAGAATATTAGCAGGGCATGCCAAGCCTCACCTCAATTACCATAGGGCACTAAGCAAACTCAATCAGTGCATCTGTAGGCGTACTTCGGTTCGGCGGTAATGTCCGCACCCGCGTTATATACCGTTGAAGGCTCCACGGTCTGAGAGCCTATGGCCTCGCTCTTCCGCGAGTATTTCGACTAGAATCTCCCGGCTAGTCAGCACCGTATTAGGAGCCGCCATGAGCCTCGACCACGATTACCTTCACCGCTTTGCTCATTCGCTGATGGACGCAGGAAATTCCCATTCCCCCATCCCTCCCTTTACTGACGATGCCCCCGACATGGAAGTGTCGGACGCCTATGAGATTGCTTCCGACATCATTGGGCATAAAATCGGAGACGGCCGTAAAATTGCTGGCTACAAGGTCGGAGCGACCACCGCAGGCTCTAGAAAGGCGTTTGGCATGAATGGCCCCGCCTTCGGTGTGATTCTCGACGAGATGACCGTCCGCGACGGTGGCCGGGTCAAGATGTCCACTCTGATTGCCCCAAAGGTCGAGGCCGAGATCGGGTTCCGCTTCAAGGCCTCCCTACAAGGTCCAGGCGTCGACGCCGCCCAGGTCATCGCGGCTACCGACTACGTATTCCCTGCCCTTGAGATTGTCGACTCCCGGTTCGAGGGCTGGCGTATTAAAGAACAAGATTTGATTGCCGACAACACCGCATCGGCATACGTTGTGCTTGGTGCCACTCGCCTGTCAGCGGTCGGGTTCGATCTTGAGGCCGAAGCAGCCGTAATGGAAATCGACGGAGTGGAAACAGGACGGGGCACCGGCGCAGAAGTACTGGGGGGGGTAGCCAACGCTGTAGCGTGGCTTGCCAACAAGCTCGGTGAGCAGGGTCGAGGAATCGCTGCAGGCCAGTTCGTCATTCCCGGATCCGTCGTCCCTCCGCCCAACGTTAAAGCCGGGAACAGCGTCGCGGCGGCCTACACCACTCTCGGAGTGGTCACCGTCAATTTCGTCTAACCAACAGCAGCTCAGGCCTCCCTGCTACCATAGAACCCCGTATGGACGACGATACAATTGATTACCAGTTAGCTGACGCAATCCAGAAAACCTCGGTCGTGCGTCCCCCTCGGCAGGCACTCGCAACTTTCGGCACTACTGCAGTACGGTACTACCTAGTGACCGAGCCCGCCTTTCGTGACCTACCCGGCGCTAGCGTCGAGCCCGAATCTGTGGTTAGAGAAGGCGTGGTGCGAGCAGAGCGCCCTCAAGTGGTCACTCCCTATTTCCTTTCTCGTCACGAAGGTTTCGGCGACCACACCCAAGAGTACTTCAACCATCTCATCGAACAATACGGCCCCGATTCTCCCGGCCTTCTCTACACCTACAAGAACGAAGCCATGGAGACCAGCATCGTCACGGGCACGCCAGACGAGGTCGCGGCTCGCATCGGTGAACGACTTAATCGCGAAGAGCGTTCATTGGAAGCAGTAGTCCGCGGGATTGATGAGATGTGGGACGTATCTCTGATGAAGTTCATCTACGAACTCACGAATCGCTCCGCGCGCGCGAACTTCGACGATCTACGCAGTAACGGACTATTAGGCGTCGACAACGGGGTACCACGCGACGCTCGTCACCGTATCGAACGTCTGATGCATCTCGCACGTGTAGGGCAGGCCGACCCGGCAGACGTGCACAGAGAACTTGAGCGTTGGGGCCTCTTCGACGAGTACCAAGACCGCTTCCTCGGCCTATTTCGAGGCAGGTAGCAATGTTCCAATCCTTAGTTGATCCTAAGCGGCGGCGAAACCTCAGGCGATACGTGTTCCAGGTGTCCATCGCCACGCTCGCTCTATTCGCTGCTCTGCTAGTCGAGCAAATCATATCCGGCGGTGCAGCAGCGCGCGCGGTGGTTGTCGCTGCCATCGCATCCACTGCCTTTGTCTTGTTCATTTCGCCCTTCAGTCCGTCGGCCACCACGCAGCACGCCTTTGGGGGGCACCTAGTCGCAATCGTAGTAGCTACCCCCATGGCGATTCTCGCCGATACCAGCATCGGTACTGAGTGGGTCGTAAAGATACCCGCAATTTTTGCGTTCTACGCAGCTCTATGCGTAGGTATTTCCATGTTTTTCATGGCCGTAACCAATACGGAACACCCGCCCGCAGCGGGAACTGCCCTAGCCATAATTGCCCATGGGTTCGATTGGAGGCTGATTGTGTTCATCGGAAGCGCAGTGCTCATTCTTCTATTAATACAGCGGGCGTTACGATCGCACCTA
>Ga0302127_10002325_pt1 | contig 11499 bp, 8 predicted proteins | sample CB4_SCM_MG_FD_204452 | JGI IMG/M metagenome (GOLD analysis project Ga0302127, IMG submission 204452) | Marine microbial communities from Western Arctic Ocean, Canada - CB4_SCM | ecosystem: Environmental > Aquatic > Marine > Oceanic | place: Canada: Western Arctic Ocean | collected 2017-09-24
TCCTAGGTAAAAAATAACCCCATAAAAAAAATGAAACAAGCATTGTAATATTTATCCAAAATAATCCTGTAGCACTTTCAAGTGGAGTATAGCCTGCAACTCTAATCATCCAGGGTCCTGCCCATAAAGTTTGGATCGCCATTAACCCTCCATAATTAAATAAACCCATCGGAATAACACTGATAAAGAATTTATTTTTCCACACATCGGCTAATGAACCTGACTTTAGTGGGTTTTCCAAAGATTCATCCTGTTGATGATTCCACTTTGGAATAAAAGTTAACATTAAAATTATGCTAATTAATATCAATGCTGCAATCCCACCGAATATCCATCTCCAACCTAAAGTAGGTAACAAAAGTTGAACAGGTAATGTTGACGATAGAAATCCTAAGGAAGCTATCATTAACATCCAAGAATTTACTCTTTGCTGTTGGTTTTCTGCAAACCAAATTCTATAACCTGTTAATGGTGCCATTAAACAAGCACCAGCTCCAACTCCAATTAATATCCTGGAAACTAATAAACCTGAAAAGCTTTGAGCAAGCGCAAAAGATACTGTTCCAATAAATGCTATTAATAGAAATGATGATACGATTTTTTTTGGTCCAAACTTATCTAACAAATATCCAAGGGGAATTTGCATAGACGCAAAACCTAAAAAATAACCTCCGGCAAGCAGTCCTAAATCTGCCGCCATTAACTCAAATTCTAGAGTTAAAACTGGAGAAAGAGTAGCTGTAATTGCTCTTAACAAGCACGATAAAAAATATCCAAAAGCAAAAGCAAAAAAAACAGTTATAGCCTGTTTTCTTGGAAGAATATAATTATCCATTAAGTTAATAAAAGCATTTATTGGAGTAGTTTTTTCATGCTGACGCTCTAAAGTATGAAATGAACATAGCCAATAATACAAGAAAGAATAGAAATCTTATGTGTTTCTACTCGCCATAAAAATCATTTTTTCTGCCGTCACTGAAATCTCTTGATAGAAATTTAATAAGCAATATGATTGACCACCAAAAGGCAAAATACATAGCAAGCTTCGAAACTAGATAAAAATCTTTAAAGAACAGCCCAACCACTAAAAGACATAATAGTAGAGATATGATTAGAAGTAGTTTCTTCATACTATGATTGTATATCAACTTGAGCTAAAGTCCAAATTTCGTTTCACATTGAATTAAACGAGATTATATTATTTTGACTCTTTAATTACCCAGTTTCGAAATTGTTTTGCGGCTTTAGACATAGTTTTATTATTTGGGTATACTAGATTATATCCAAAGCCTTCTATCTTTATATTAGATAAATAAACGAGTTTGCCTGCGTCGACTTCCGGACTAACTAACTTATCCCAAAGAGCTATTCCCTGACCATCGATAACAGCCTGAACATTGGCGTTTGAGTCGGGTATATTCAAACTTGTATAGCATGGTCTATACTCTAAACCAGCCGCTCTGTGCCATGCACGCATACCGTGATCTCCAGAACTGTCATTCAGCAAAGGGAAGGTTTGCATTGCTTCACTCAAACTCAACTGATTAAACTGCTTCGCAATTTCGTGGTTGCCAATGAGAGTACAGGGCATGCTTAAAAGCATCTCATGGTCAAGATCACTCCATGCTTCCCCCCAAAGTATAGCTAAGTCAGCATTAACTTTACTTAATTCACTAATAGTATTGATTGGTTCAATTTTTAAGCTGATACCTGGACATTCTTTAAAAAAATTTGAGAGCCTTGGTGACAGCCATCGTGATAAAAAGTATGTTAGGATACCAATCGTTAATGTTTCTGACTGTTTTCCTCGCAACAAATCAATCTCACGATCAATGTGACTGAAGGATGATCGGGAAATACTCCAAAGCCGTCGTCCAGCGTCAGTCAAAATAAGTTTAGAGTTAGTCCTCTCAAAAAGCAAAAACCCCAAGTTTTTTTCAAGTTTTTTAATCTGGTAGCTTATTGCGCCCTTTGACTTATATAGCTTCTTTGCGGCAATACTAATACTTTCATAATATGCAACAGTGTCAAAAATTACTAGAGAGTCATAGGAGCTAAATTTCATTGTATCGGTTTAATATTTTTAAACAGTCTGTATGAATTATTAATCTTGCATTCTATCATAATCTTAAATAGACTGACTTATAAATAGATGTTTAGAGCCTATATACGGTTCTAAAGACGAGCTTATATTGTCGTAATAGTAGATAAATTTATTAAACTCTAATGTCTATTTTCAAACTAATAATATATTAAAGGAGATAATAATTATGAATACAACTATCAAACATATGGCCATTGCTGGAATATTCTTCCTAAGCACGAGTTCGTATGCTGCTTGTGGAAAAGTAACAATCACTGAAATGAATTGGGCTTCTGCTTCAGTTGTAACTGAAGTGGCAAAATTTTTAATGGAAGAAGGGTATGGATGCGATGTTACAAAGGTACCATCAGCATCGGTTCCAGCTCTAGCATCTGTCGCAGAAACTGGCGAGCCTGACATATTAACTGAACTTTGGGTTAGTGGTACACCCTCCTTTAATGAGCTTGAAGCTGCTGGAAAAGTCACAGCTTTAACTGCAGTTCTGTCTGATGGTGGCGTTGAAGGCTGGTGGATACCACAATACACAGTTGATGCTCATCCAGAATTAGCCACATTGGAAGGTGTCTTGGCAAACCCAGATCTTCTCGATGGTCTTTTCCACCAGTGTCCTGAAGGGTGGTACTGCAAAACCATCAATAGTAACTTGATGACAGCATCAGGATTTGTTGAAGCAGGTTTTGAAGTTTTTGAGCACGGCTCGGGTGAAACTATGGCAACATCTATCGCTGCAGCCTTCGCTAATAATGACCCTTGGTTGGGATATTACTGGGCACCTACTTCGATTCTTGGAAAATACCCGATGCAGATGGTGGATCTTGGTGAGTTCGATGCCGATGCACATACTTGCAATACCAAGAGCGATTGTGCAGCACCTAAGGTTTCGCCTTATCCAAGTAGCCGCGTGATAACAGCTGTCACATCGAAGTTTGCCGCTAACAATCCAGAGGTAACAGAGTTGATGAAAAATCTCTCTTTCACCAATAGACAAATGGGTGAAGTGCTTGCTTGGAAAGAGGATAATAACGCCTCAGGTGAAGAAGCTGCAGTGTATTTCCTTAACTCAAACAAGGAAGTATGGGCAAGCTGGTTGAATGATGATGCACGCAGCAAGCTTTCTGCTCTTTTACAATAAGTTACAATAAGTTACAATAAGGCCCAGTCAATGCAAATTGACTGGGTCTTTCTATCGATTTTTATTTCGTTTATATTTAGGGCGAGCTAAATGGCTTTTTATGATGATATATTTAATATTTTTGGTCTGCGGGATTGGTGTAATGAAAAGACATCGGATGTCCCAATGTCAATGTCTGAATTGCTTGCAAAGACTCGTGGTGAATCAGTAACGGCTTCAGCAGAGGTCTTTCCTTTTCCATCACTCGACAATCTTAATAAGGCCTGTTCAGCAATGCCTCGTACCAGAGAAATGACAGCAGGTGTGGAGGATGGATTTTTAAATATCAAAGATTCTCTTAAAGTTGTTCTGGATCCAATCACCCAACCATTGTCCTGGTTTTTGGACGGTGCGTTATATGTCTTTACATCAATTCCATGGTTTATTCTTATTCCGATGCTTATTCTTAGTGCCTGGTATGTTTCAAGATCTTTGAGTGTAACTATACTTGTCGCGTTTACTTTTCTAGGCTTTGGCTTTATTGATCACCTAAATGTTGCTATCCAAACTCTTTCAATTGTTTTTGTATGTTCGACGATCTGTGTTTTGTTCGGTGTACCCATTGCTATTCTCATGTCTAAATCTAATGCATTTGAAAGGGTAACAATTCCTATTTTAGACTTACTTCAAACACTTCCAAGCTTTGTCTATTTGATTCCTCTAATTTTTTTATTTTCTATCACTGAATCCAAACTATATGGTATCGCTATTATTCTTTATGCCATCGTACCTGTAATTCGCTTAACAAATTTAGGTATTAGATTAGTTGATAAAGATGTTATTGAGGCCGCTAACGCATTTGGTATGAGCAACCGACAGAAATTACTTGGTGTTGAAATCCCACTCGCGTTACCAAATATTATGGCAGGCATAAATCAAACTATCATGATGAGCTTATCAATGGTTGTCATTGCCTCACTTGTCTCAGCACCTGGACTGGGTGTACTTGTTCTTCGTGGCATACGAAATCTTGAACTCGGTGTAGGCTTAATAGCGGGTCTGGGAATTGTATTATTGGCAGTCGTCCTTGACAGAACTTCCAAGGGAGCCTTGACTCGAATAAACAAATCACAGCATCAAGATAAGTAGGTCAGTAATGAAATCTAATAACGTTAATCCTATCCCTAAGGTTAAGATAAGCAATCTAAGTAAAATCTTCGGTGATAAACCGCAAGATATGCTTCTCCACGTTCGTAACGGCATGAACAAAGCAGATTTATTAGCTAACCATGGTCATGTGCTTGGATTGCAAGATATTAATGTGGATATACAAGCCAGTGAAATTACTGTTGTTATGGGATTGTCTGGTTCTGGAAAATCTACTCTTATACGACATTTAAATCGCTTAATTGAGCCTACTTCTGGTGAAATAGTTATCGATGGGAAAGACATAATGAAGATGTCAAAGGACGATCTTAATTTATTTCGGCAAAACAAAATGTCAATGGTATTTCAGAATTTTGCTTTATTCCCGCATCGTACAGTTCTTCAGAATATAGCTCTACCACTTCAAGTCCGAGGCATGGTAGAGACCGAAAGAGATCAAGAGGCTGAAAAGTGGTTGGAACGCGTTGGATTGTCAGGATATGGAGGCTACTACCCACATCAGCTTTCTGGCGGAATGCAACAACGAGTTGGTCTCGCCCGCGCTCTTGCGTCCAACTGCGATATCATGCTGATGGATGAGGCATTTTCAGCACTGGACCCATTGATTAGAACTGACATGCAAGACTTATTACTGGAACTTCAAAAAGAACTGCACAAGACTATTGTGTTTATTACTCATGATTTGGATGAGGCTCTTAAGCTTTCTGATCATTTGGTAATTCTTAATAACGGCGCAGTTGTTCAGCAAGGTGAACCTCAGAGTATTTTGATGAACCCTTCTGACTCCTATATTGAAGCTTTTATTAGTGACATTAACCGTGCCCGTGTTTTACGCGTACGTTCAGTAATGACAGCCCTGAATGAGGGTGAAGTCTATGCTGGAGATGTATATGTAAATGATAATCTTGAATCTTTAATTACGCTTTCAGAAGGTGACACTAAGCACACTTACAGAGTTTTAGACAACGATGTAGCTGTTGGTCAAATTGATATGGGAACTATTATTAGGGCATTGGTCCCAAAAGTTTCGGATAAAAATAATCCGATATTATAAAGTGTGATCTTAAGGAAACCTTTTTGGTATTTGTAAGTAGAATAATTTAATAACAACTATGAAATCACAAGATCATATAAACCTCAAAGAATGTGGCCAGACTCCTGATTTACAATTTATTTCTGACGCTCATGCAACTCAGCTTCCTTTTGCTGTATATGACGCATTTACCGACATCCCTTTCTCAGGAAGTCAGGCAGCAGTCGTCCTAAATGCATCTTCGATCTCTCACAAAAACCGTTCACGAATTGCAAGCGAAATTGGCTACCCAGCCACATCGTTTGTAAATACAGTTGACGGTAATCAAATCACTGCTCAATTTTTTTCTACCGTCATGGAGCTGCCTATGTGTGGACATGGCACTGTATGCCTTATCACTAATCTTGTTGAATCTGGCCTATTACCCTGTGAAAACTATGATTGGCACGAAGCTATACTGATCCTGCCAAATACAAAGGCAAGAGTGGAGTATCGCCGCAATTCTAAAGCTAGAATAGAGGTAATGTTGGATGTTAAATCTTCTAAATTTACTGCTGCCAATCTTAATTTTACAGAGTTAGCTCAAATTCTGAGTATTGATAACAAAGATTATTCAGTTAATCTAGAGCCCAAAATTTCGACCGCAGACTTTATCCATCTTTGCCTTCCTATGAGGGATTTAAAGGCAATGAAATCCTTGGAACCAGACTTTATTGCACTTGCCAAGTTCTGCGTTTCAAATGGTCTTGAGACGGTTGCAACTTTCACCACCCAGGTTGAAGAGTCGTCTCAAGATATCCATGTACGCGATTTTTGTCCAGCTGTAGGCGTTAACGAGTCAGCTGCTGCAGGAACGACCAATGCAGCACTTGCGCACTATTTGTTGCACAATGGTATTGTTTCGCCTTCCGATATGACGAACAAAGTGACTGTAAAGTCAGAGCAAGGTATAGAGCTCAATCGTCCAAGCAAAATTAGAACTATATTAACAACTTCTGACGATCAAATTTCACGATCACAGGTTGGTGGTGTTGCTACTCTAATACTAAATGGCTGGCTTAACGCTGGCATACTATCAGAATGAATAATATTAATGATAGAAGGTTGGTATGGGATGCCCATGCAGGATTATTCCCTTCTCCTGAAATGGATCTTAATGCCCTAGACTACTGGCATCTTCACGGTGTCAATTATCTAAGCATCAACGTGGGTTTTGATATTATGTCTAAAGATCAAACTTTTGCTACACTTACATCTTATAGGCGTTGGATTCTAGATCACGGTAATCGTTTCGTTTTAGCCAATACTTTCGATGATATCAAAGCAGCTCAACAAACCCAAAAAATGGCTATTAGCTTTGACATTGAGGGTATGAATGCTTTAGGCGATGATGTTAACATGGTAGAAATCTATCACACTCTGGGTGTACGCCAGATGTTGTTTGCTTACAATTTGAACAATGCAGCTGCAGGTGGATGCCACGATGACAATACCGGACTCACCCCATTTGGGTTTGAAGTTCTTAAAGAAATGAACCGAGTAGGTATGATTGTTGATGCAAGCCATACCAGCTATAAAACAAGTATGGATTTGATTGAGTGTTCGGAAACGCCTGTCGTATTTTCACACTCTAACCCGTTTTCGATTTGGCCTCATCAGCGTAATATTGTTGATGAACAGATTCAAGCTTGCGCAGCTAAAGATGGTGTTATTGGGTTAAATGGCCTTGGGATTTTCTTGGGAAATAATGATATCAGTACCAAAACCTTATTGACTCATCTAATTTACTTAATCGATATAGCAGGACCTACTCATGTGGGAATTGGATTCGATTATATGCCAGATGCATCTGTTGACCTTAGCTTAATATTGAGTGCTCGGCCAGATTTTTGGCCTAGTGGTCAACAATATGACACACAGAATATCTGTCATGCTGGCCCCTCATGTATTCCTGATTTAGTCTTCGGTATGCAGGCTTATGGCTTGAGCGAATTCGAGATAAACTGCGTTCTGGGCAATAACTTTGCTCGAGTTGCAAAAACATGCTGGGTATCTGAAGCCTAGAATTATTATCTTATAAAGGGCTGCTACAAAAGACTTATAGCTTATTAAATAAACTGCCTGACCAATTGCAGCTTTTGGGTATTGAAAACATTTGGGCTAGGGAAAACATCATTGACTGGTTTGACGAGATTACAGGCTTTCCAATTTCTTTTTCCAATTTCTTAATTATGTCTAAAGTTTGTATATCAGTACAAGATATTACAATAGCTTCCGCTTCGGCTGAGTTGGCTTTAATTGCTAGTTCGTATACTTTATCCTCTCCTAGTGCGCCTTGTTCAACTGCCTTAAGGGGCCTGGATGGCTCTGCACGAGAAACAACTTCAAAGCACGCTTCTGATAGGAATTTACATGCTAAGTCATTAAGCTCGGCTACATAGGGAGATACAAATCCGACTTTTCTTACTCCTAGCGTGTTAAGTGCAGAAACAAGAGCTCCAGCAGCAGTAATCGTTTTTACCCCTGAAGCTGATGTGATGGTTGATTTTAAACTTGAGTCAAAATTTAATCCATGAGATAGCGTTGCGGATGTGCAACCATATAATATGACATTGGGAGATATGGCAGTAATAAGGCGAAGAGGTTCGGATATATCAGCTTCTCCCATAGCAAACATTTGATCATCACCCGGAATATCTTCAAGGCTGTAACCGCCCATTCTGGTAAAGTGAAGTGAGGCATTACTTGGACACATTCTTATCAGTTCTTTTTCAAGAGTTGTATTTGTAAACGGCACTAAAACACCAATTTTCATATTAATTCTCCATTCTTAGTTGGATGCCACTCTTTAACTAAGTGTGGGTAAGCAGTTAATTTCATACTATGATTGTATATCAACTTAAACTAAAGTCCAAACTTCGTTTGATGTGTGAGGGGAGGTTTTAAAAACCAATCGTATAATATAGATAGGCATTACTCTCTGTCTTCGACTCATAAGGAAGCTCTTGATATTGAAGAATGCCCGAGAGTCTATGATTTGGTTTTAATGCATAATCAAAGCCCAATGAAACAACTGGTCTAGTCTTATTAAAGCTATCCGTTAGACTTACCGTACTCAATCCTGATATACCAGTGGGTGCTAACTTATCAACCGAGTGTTCGATGTCGTGTTCTACCCCTAGACTGCCTTTTAAGGATAGATTATGACTGAGGCGGGTATTGAACTTAAGTCCCAGTAAAACCGTAGTTGACTTGTCTTTAATCTCATTAAAGCTCAGCGGTGAACTGAGACCTGTTTCTGTATAAGCATCTTGCTTGATGACTGCCGAGCGAGCAGCAAAGTAAGGACGCATTACAGTGTCATCACTGAATTGATAGCCATACTGCAGCTCAGCCACATAGCTCTCTGCCCCAATGACTGTCTGTCCCTTACCTTCCTCTGAAGAGCCCACAACCTCGCGGGTGAGAGTGGCATTTTTTTGTTGATAGGCGTTAGCTAACTTTAATTGATAACCTAATTTGTTTGGTTTCTGATTCCACACAACAACTGCCCCAGTCATTGGCGTCTTATCTGAGAGTGTAAAGCTCGACGGTGTCTTATGACTTAGGTTGCTATGATAAAACCCTGCCACTCTGAGTGTATCTGATAACTTGTAGCCGCCCACCCACACCACACTATCGGTGCGTGTTTTAGGAGTGTTGATAGCAGTGTGTCTAACACCTATAGAGAGACAAATATTGTTTTTATCAAATAAGTCACAGTCGTAGGTGTTCATATTGGCAAAATTCACTTCGGTCACTGAGTTCAGATTGTTAATTCCGAGAATGACATTCGGCTTAACACTACTAGTCACTGAGGTGTTGGTATCAGGAGTAATATCTTGATTGGCAGCAACTACTAAATCCCACAGACTGCCAGAGCTGTTTGACAGTGTCCAATCATTTCTTGTCGAACCAGAAACAGAACTTCCTGAAGTGCCACTCGCTATTTCGCTACTACTCAAGCCGCTCAGCACTGAACTGTAGGTTGTACTTTCCACTAAAGTCGAACTTGAATGGACTCCAAAATTTAGTAATGTATTGGTTTGCCCTGAAAAAGAACTAAATTCTATCTGCCCATAATCAGAGTCACTATTAACAATGACGTTGTAATTTGTGGGTAGAGATTTTATGAAAGTTACAGGATTAGAATCCAATTTACCTTGCAAGTTATTGAATGTCGTAATCGACCCTTGATTACTGATATCTACAGTACCAATTGTTGCTGTTATAGAACCAGTATTTGTTAAGGTCTCAATACTTCCAGTATTAGCAATAGCATAATTAGTTCTTGCTGAGATTGATGCAGAGGTTGTCAAATTTGATAAAGTTGTTATAGTCCCTGCATTGTATAAGCCATATCTATTTGTGGCAGAAATTGTGCCTGAATTGGTTATTGTATCAATTGTTCCACTATTGAAAAATCCATAATCACTATCATTATCTGTATCGCCAGCAGAAATTGTGCCTGAATTGGTTATTTTTTCAATTGTTCCATTATTATATAACCCCCACTTATCAACAGCAGAAATTGTGCCTGAATTGGTGATTGTTCCAATCTCACCCTTATAGTTTCTTAATCCGCTATGAGCGCCAGCAGAAATTGTTCCTGAATTTGTTATAGTTGTTATAGCGGAAGAGCTACCAGTGCTTAAACCATAGCGTGTGGCTGTGGTTATAGAGCCAGTATTTGTAAGAGTGGTTATAGTGCCTGAACCAGTGTGACGTAAACCATAATGCGATGTAGCTTCAATTGTCCCATTGTTAGTAAGTGTAGTGACATTGTAATTATCAGTCCGTACTGCTCCTCCCCCTGTTCTATTAATAGTGACTCCTGAATTAATAGTTAAATTAGTGACATCTCCTGAAAAATTTAAGCCGCCTGTACAACTTGTCGAAATAGTAACAGTAGTGCCAGATGCATCTGCACAGTCAGCAGACAATACTTGTGCGCTAAACAGGAAGTTTAGTGAGAGAGAAATAATGAAATAGTTGAAATGCTTTAGCATCGCACCGAATAATTTAACCAATCAATAAAACATTCTAAATTATTATTTTTACTCTAGAATTAATAAAAAAAGCACAAAAGTCCAAATTTCGTTTGATATGAGAGTGAGGTTATATTAATAGTTCTATAGCTTTATTGGGGTCCCCCGGGGGGTCAGGTAGGAGTAGTTTTTTCTAAAACTAAATACCACCCATCACTCTATTAATAAGGCTCGACTTATGCTCGATTGCAAGGTGTGCATAGCGTTTTGTAACATTGATTTGCTTGTGTCCTAGAACATCTGCTATCTCGAGCAAAGAAGCTCCTGATTGAGCTAAATAAGAGGCACAGGAATGACGAAGGTCGTGGAATCTAAAGTCCTTAATTTCGGCGTCCTCGAGTGCCTTCTTCCAAGGCTTAGTAAAGCAATAAGCCACCTCTTCTTTAACCTTAGAAGCAAAGATTAGACTACTATCTTTTGTATCAAATAGTTGCAGCTCTTTAATAACCGAATCGGTCAGAGGTAGAACCTTAGGCTGACCATTTTTAGTAGTAGCTACATAAGCCGTTCTTCGGTCAAAATCAATATCGCCCCATCCCAGTTTAGTAAGCTCTCCCTTGCGTGCTCCAGTCGTTATAGCAAGTAGTACTAGTAGGTACAATTTATCCCACTGAGAGGCTCTACAAGAGCTAAATAGACGTGTTCTTTCAGCTTCGGATAAGAATCTTATTCGCTCATTATTCTCAGGCAGAGAGGGGATATTGCGGACAGGATTTGTGTGAAGTCCATACTGTCTACAGGCATAAGAAAAGACAACTGAAATGGCTGATATATAGCGGTTAATGGTTGCGTTCTTAAAATGAGATGGAAGGGTACTTAGAGCTTCATTAATACATACAGTAGTAATATCAATAATTACCTTGTCGCCTAAAGCTTCAAGCCAAAAACTGAGCTTACGTCTTTCGTCATTTACTCTAGTGCCTTTGTACTCTCTGCTGAGGTATTTATCTATAACTACTGAGAGTAATGTATGAGACTTTGATTGGGTGTATGCAAG